>Ga0154001_1000092_pt1 | contig 24067 bp, 20 predicted proteins | sample TSNJ085MetaG_FD_104699 | JGI IMG/M metagenome (GOLD analysis project Ga0154001, IMG submission 104699) | Attine ant fungus gardens microbial communities from New Jersey, USA - TSNJ085 MetaG | ecosystem: Host-associated > Fungi > Mycelium > Unclassified | place: USA: New Jersey, Wharton State...
GTCGCCGCCGAAGCTGTAAGCGGCAATCGCGGTGAGACCGCGGAAGCTGCCCACGTACTTGACCGAGTTGTTGTTGCGCGCGCGGAACGCAAAGCTGTCCTGCGAGCCGGTGGTCGGAAACCACGTGTATTGCTGCGCGAACATCATCGGATCGTAGCGCAGCAGGATGTCGTACATCGCGGTGTACTGCAGACCGAACGACAACGAGCCGTAGTGGTCGTTGGACAGACCCACCGCCGCCGTGCGGTTGAATATCGTGTTGGCGCTGGCGAAGGAGCCGTCGTTGGAATTGAAACCCGACTCGAGCACGAACCAGACCGAATTGCCGCCGCCGAGCGGCTCGGTCCCGCGAATGCCGAAGCGCGAATTGTGGATGCCGCCGGAATTCATCTGCACCAGCGAGCCGCCCTTGCTGCCCGCATGCGACAGAAATTCGACGTTGGCGTCGATCACGCCATACAGGGTGACCGAGCCGGAACCTGCCTCGGACGAACCGCTGGCGAGCGCCAGCGCCGGATCAGTCTCCTCGGCCTGGGCATGAGCGAGCGGAGCGACGGCCCAGCCGGCGAGCGCCAGAGCGGTAGCGATACAGGTCTTTTTCACGGGGGATCTCCTTGAATTGTTATCGGATGCCGCGACAGACACGCCTGCCGCGGGCTTGAGTTCACAAGATCGCAGCCATCCTAGCGTCGGCAGATATAGATGTAAAATACATATTTAATGAGGTTCGTATATTTATTAAATATGTCTCGCGACGCATCGTTTCTGGAGACGGGTTGATGGAGCTTCGACATTTGCGCTACTTCCTGGCCGTGGCCGAGGAAGGTCAGTTCACGCGCGCGGCCGAACGGCTGGCGATGCAACAGCCGCCGCTATCGCAGCAGATCCGCCTGCTGGAGGAGGAGGTCGGTTTCGATCTGTTCGTGCGACTGCCGCGCGGCGTGGAGCTCACCGAGGCGGGCAAGGCCTTCGCACAAAACGCGGAACTGGTGTTCGATACCTTGCAACAGGGCCTCGCGCATGCGCGCCGGATCGCACAGGGCAAGCTGGGCACGATTTCCGTCGGACTCACGAGTTCAGCCGGTTTTCATCCGGCGACGACCGAGGCGATCCGCGCCTTTCGCGCCGCCGAGCCGGGTGTGGAGATCGAACTGGCCGAACTGAACGCGGCGGAGATCATCGAACGGCTGTCGTCGGAGCAGTTGCATGTGGCCTTTCTGCGCAAGCCCGTCGACACACCCGAGGACGTGACCTTCGAGCCGCTGCTGGACGAACCGATGGTGGTCGTATTGCCGGTCGGACACCGGCTACTCGCGGGCATGAAAAAGACGCCGCCGGAGTTGCCGCTCAAGGCGCTCGAACACGAGGACTTCATTCTCGTGCGGCGGCCTGGCGCACCCGGCATGTATGCGGACATCCTCGCAGCCTGCAAGCGCGCGGGGTTTCTGCCGCGTGTGGCTCGCGAGGTGCCGCGCATGCTGACGGGCATCCATATGGTGGCGGCGGGTTTCGGCGTCACCCTGGTGCCCGCCTCGATGCAGCATTACGAGCATGCGAGCACCGTGTACTGCCGTCTGAACGAAGCGGCGAAACTGACTGCGCCGCTGTATTTCGCCTACCCGACAGTGATCCGGCACAATCCGGCCGCGCTGCGTTTCGTCGAGTTTATGAAGACGCAGCGGCGTATGGGGGGGACGGGATAGGCGGTTGGGCGTATCGGCGGGGTGTTGGTTGACGGCGCATTATCTGCACAGGAAGATAGTCGAGAACGCCAACGCATGCTGTCGCATTGCCAGCAACAAACGTCGACTGCCACCGCCCCACCCGGAGCCGCACATTGATCTCGCACATTTTTATCGGCGTCAACGACTTCGATCACGCCTTCGAGTTTTATTCGGCTCTGATGCAGGAACTCGGACACTCGTTGAAATTCTGCGAGCGCGATAAACCTTGGGCCGGCTGGATGGCAACGGATGCACCACGACCGCTCTTCCTTATCGGCAAGCCCTATAACGGAAACGCGGCACGCAGCGGCAACGGTCAAATGATCGCGTTGCTCGCACGTGACAGGCACACGGTCGATCGCGCCTACGCCCGGGCAATCGCCAACGGAGCGACCTGCGAAGGCGCTCCTGGCCTGCGGCCACAGTACCATCCTCACTACTATGGCGCGTACTTCCGCGATGCCGATAACAACAAGCTCTGCCTATGCTGCCACGACGAGCCGTGAAATAACGGACTCATCGCGCGCGCCGTTCCGTTCTGCTCAATCATCCATCGGCCGGTCGTTCGGATGCTCGAACACGGCCTTCATGGTATCGCTCATCGGCATATCGAGGTTGATTCCCTTCGGCGGAATCGGCGACATGAACCACGTTTTGTAGAGCTTTGCGCCTGTGCCGTTCTGCTCGATCTTCGCGATCGTGCGGTCGACGATCGCCTTCATCGCAGTGTCGCCCTTCGGCAACATGCAGGCGATCGCCTCATGCGTCTGCGGCTCGCCGATCACCACATAGTCAGCCGGATTACCCGAAGTCGCCCGCTCGGCAGACAGCACGTCCGAGTCCATAAAGAACGCTTGCGCGCGCCCCGTCTCAAGATTCAGGAACGAGCCGCTGTGATCGCGGGCGGAGATAATCGTGATATTCGCGTGCTTCTCCTCGACGTATTTACGCAGATAGCGCTCCGACGTCGTGCCGGCCGTCACTGCGACCGTCTTGCCATTCAGGTCGTTGAACGAATGAATACCCGAATTGGCTTTGGTCAGCAGCCGGGTTTCCGTGACCGAGATCGTATTGGAGAAGCCGACCTGCTGAGCCCGCTCCTTGTTATTGGTCGTGCCGCCGCACTCCAGATCGATCGTGCCGTTCTGCATCAACGGTATGCGGTTTTGCGCATTGACCGGAATCATCCGCACCTGTAGCGACGGCGCGTTGATTGCCTGCTGAATCTCTTTGACGATTTCCTGCGCGATATCGCGCGAATAACCGACGACTGTCTGATTATTGTCGTAGTACGAATAAGGCAGCGACGACTCGCGGTAGCCGAGCACGATCGTATTGCGCTGCTTGATGTCGGCGAGCCTGCCGGTGAGATCCTGCGCGTGCGCGGCAAACGTCAGGCAGCCGAGCAGCAGTGCCGGAATCGCGCGTTGTATCAGCGTATGCATGTTGTCTCCTTGTCAGCTTTGTTATCCGTTTCAATTCATGCTTATGCCCGCAGCGATTCGCAAGCGAGCGCGATGCGCCGGCAGCCCTCCTGAAGCTGTTCGTACGACGTCGCAAACGAGATCCGGAATGCCGGCGACAAACCGAACGCAGCGCCCTGAATCACGCCGACGTCCTGCGTCTCCAGCAGGTACATGACGAAGTCGCCGTCGTTTTCGATCACGCGTCCGTCCGGCGTGCGTCGCCCTATCACACCTGCGCACGACGGATACACATAGAACGCTCCCGTGGGATTCGGACAATAGAGGCCGTCGATGGCGTTCAGACGCTCCACGACGAGATCGCGCCGCCGCTGGAATTGCGCGCGCCATTCGGCGAGAAAATCCTTCGGACCAGTGAGCGCCGCGAGCGCGGCGGCCTGGCTGATCGCCGAAGGGTTGGTTGTACTTTGCGACTGCAGCTTCGCCATCGCCCTGATCAGCGCCTTCGGGCCACCCGCGAAGCCAATGCGCCAGCCCGTCATCGCATAGGCCTTCGAAACGCCGTTGACGGTCAACGTACGCTCCTGAAGATGAGGGTTGCACTGCGCGAACGTTGCGAATTTGAAGCCATCGTAAATCAGATGCTCGTAGACGTCGTCGGTCAGAATCCAGACGTGCGGATGGCGGCTCAGTACTTCGCCGAGCGCCGCCAGTTCGCTTTCGGTGTACGACGCCCCGGTCGGATTGCATGGCGAATTCAGCACGAGCCATTTCGTGCGCGGCGTGATCGCGGCTTCCAGTTGCGCGGGCGTCATCTTGTAGGCGCTGCCGACATCGCATTCGACAATCACGGGACGTCCGCCATTGAGCAGCACCATGTCCGGATACGACACCCAGTAAGGTGCCGGCACGATGACCTCGTCGCCCTCATCGACTGTGCAGGTCAGCGCATTGAAGATGACCTGCTTGCCGCCATTGCCGACGCTCACTTCATCCTGCGCAAACACCAGGCCGTTCTCGCGCTCGAACTTCTCGCGAATCGCGCGCTTCAATTCAGGCGTACCGTCGACGACCGTATAACGCGTCTTGCCGCTTTTCATCGCGTCATAAGCCGCTTCGATGATATGCGGCGGCGTGTCGAAGTCGGGCTCGCCGACGGTCAGCCCGATAATCTCGCGTCCCGCTGCCCGCAACTCTTTCACCCGCGCGGTCGCCATCGAACTCGGCGACGGTTTGATCCGTTCGAGGCGTGCTGCAATCAGTTTCATGTCGATTCCTTCATGTCGATGCTTTTTTTCTTTGCGTGCTTATGCGATCACACCCTGCTCTTTCAGATACGCGTCGATCCAGCCGCGCTTGTCCTGCCCCGCCAGAATCGCCTCTTTGCGCTGCTGTTCGCGCTTTGCCTGCGCGCGCGCCGCCTCGAGTACCGCGTCGAGCCGATTCGCAGGCACGGCGACGAGTCCGTCTTCATCGCCGACGATCAGATCGCCCGCCTCGATCACGAGACCGCCGATCGCGACCGGGACATTGATTTCGCCAGGGCCTTCCTTGAACGGACCGCGATGCGTATTGCCGCGCGCGAAGCACGGAAAATCGGCGGCATGGAAGGCCGCCACGTCGCGAATCGCACCGTCGATCACAAAGCCGGCCACGCCACGTACCTGCGCGTGCATCTGCATCAGTTCGCCGACCAGCGCCTGCGTCACCTCCGCGCCGCCGTCGACGACGATCACGTCACCGGGCTCGGCGATATCGATCGCCTTGTGAATCATCAGGTTGTCGCCCGGACGCACCTTGACCGTCAGCGCGCGGCCGACCAGCTTTTTCTCGCGGTGATAGCGCCGCAATCCGATCACGCCGCACAAGCGGTACATGTTGTCGCTGATATGCGGCGTGACGATCGCTCTGAACGCCTCGATCGTGGCAGCCGGAATCGATGCCGACATCGGCAATATCCGGAATCCTAACTTGTTGGAATGGCTCATGGATTGGCTCCTGAATACGCTCGAATAAGAAAATCAGAAACTCGGATTTCGCAGCAGATACGGCACGAGTCCACCCGCATCGAGAATCGCGAGCATGTCTCGCGCGATCGGCGCCGCCTGCAAAGGTTCCGTCATGCCTTCGCATCGCACGATCACCTGCTCGCCCAGTTCGATGGACAGCGCGGCGCCCTCGGCAATGCGGCTCGTGTCGCACTCGATCGGATAAAGCCCGTTGTTCACCGCGTTACGGAAATAGGTGCGAGCGAAACTCTGTGCAAGCACGACCTTGATGCCGGCACCGACGACCGCCGTCACCGCGACTTCCATCGCCGAACCGCAACCGAAGTTCTTGCCCGCGACGACGATGTCGCCCGCACGCACCGACGCCGCGAATTCAGGCGCGATCGTCTCGAACAGATACTGTTTCAGGACCGCGGGATCGAGTGATTCCCGCTTGCGTCGCGAAGAAATGATGTAGTCGGTATTGACGTCGTCGCCGAAGCGCCGCGCCATGCCGTTGATCGAAGTTGTCATCGTGATTGATGTCCGGCAAGAAGCATTCTGGGGCTCGCGATGTGGCCGGCGATCGCGCTTGCCGCACACACCTCGGGCGACGCAAGAAAAATATTCGCGGTCGGATTGCCCATGCGGCCTTTGAAGTTGCGGTTCGCGGTTGAAATCACGTTCGCGCCGTCCTCGGGAATCGCACCGCTCGTGCCACAGCACGCGCCGCAGCCGGGCGTGACGATCACCGCGCCGAGCGCGATCAGTTCGGCCAGTTCGCCGCCCTGCGTCAGCTCCAGCAGCACCTCGCGCGAAGCCGGTGTCACGACCAGTTGCACGCCGCTCGCCGGCTGGCCGAATTCACGGAACACGCCGAGCGCCTGACGAAAGTCTTTCGTGCGCCCGCCGGTGCAGGTGCCGAGAAACACCATCTGCACCGGCGTCGCGTCGAGCGTTTCGACACGCACGTTGCCGGACACCTGATGCGGCACCGCGACAAACGGTTCGAGCGACGCGAGATCGATGTCGAGCGTGCCGGAATAGATTGCGTCCGCGTCAGCGTGCAGCGCGCCCGACAGATCATCCACGCGGCCTTCGAGGTAACGGCGACACGCCTCGTCGTAGGGAAAAATCGCGTTCTTCGCACCGAGTTCGACCGACATATTGGCGACCACGAGACGATCCTCGAAATCGAGGCTCTGCACGCCGTCGCCGGCGAATTCGAGCGTCTCGTAGGTCGCGCCGTCGGTGCCGAGCAATTGCGCGAGATATAGCGCGAGGTCCTTCGGATAGACGCCTTGCGCGAGCCGGCCATGCAATCTCACGCGAATCGATGCGGGAACCTTCAACCAGACCTTGCCGGTTTTCATCACCCCCGCGAGGTCGGACGAACCGATCCCGGTCGCAAAGCAGTTCGCCGCGCCATACGTGACCGAATGGCTATCCGCGCCGACGAGCAGGCGGCCCGGCGCGGCAAAACCCTTTTCGACGACGAGTTGATGGCCGATCCCCTCGCCGACATCGAATAAGGGTATGCCCTGTTCTTTCGCAAAGCGCCGGATGCCGGCCTGCAGCAATGCCGCTTTCGGACTCGGCGCAGGCGCGTAGTGATCCAGCGCGAAAAGCAGCCTGCGAGGCGCGTGCACACGTTCGCCGCCCATCGCGGCGAAGTAGTCCATCGCCATCGGAATCGAGCCGTCGGTGCCCAGCGCGTAATCGACCTCGCAGATCACGACGTCGCCCGCGCGCACGTCGCGGCCCGATTTCGCCGACAGAATCTTTTCCGACAGGGTTTTTCCCGACATAGCTCGATCTCGCCGATAAACTCAGCATCGACCCGACGGTCGACGCGACATGGGCACAGTATCGCAAAGACACCCATCGGGAACACGGAGTAATCGGCATCGCGACCCATGAAAAAAATTCCTGGTTCGGCGAGGCCTGCGGCCATGGCCGCGGCCTCGCCGCTTGCCAGAAAACCCCTCGGCAACCGATACTGTGCATCATTGCCGAACCGGCGCAAACGCCGGCCCCACACCCTGTATTCCGACCTCAGTGATTACACTCAAGCAGCTCGAAGCGGTCTACTGGGTGGCTCGCCTTGGAACGTTCGCGGCCGCCGCCGATCGCCTTCATACGACGCAATCGGCCATCTCGAAGCGCGTCAACGAACTCGAGGTTTTTTTCTCGACGCCGCTGTTCGACCGCAGCCACCGCACGCCGCGCCTGACGCCGAAAGGCCGCGATCTGCTCGACACGGCGGAAGAAATGCTGCAGTCGCGTGACCGCCTGCTCGAACGGATGGGCAAGCAGGTCGAAGAAGTGCGGCGTTTGCGCATCGGCATTACCGAGCTGATCGCGCTGACGTTCCTGCCGCGACTCGTGCGCGAGATGCGGCTCGCCTATCCGGCGGTTTCGTTCGAGCCTGAAATCGACGTCAGCACGAAACTGACGTCGCGGCTGCTGGCCGGCGAGATTGATTTCATCATCGCACCGACCGCGATCAGAACAGCGCGCTTCTCATCGATACCGCTGCGCAAACTGCATCTCGCGTGGATGGCGAGTCCGTCGCTCGTCGGCGAAGCACGCACGCTGTCACTCGATGAAATCGCCGCGTGGCCGATCCTGATGCAGGCGGGCACGTCGGGCGTCGATGCGATCTACGAGCGCTGGTTCGAATCTCACAACGTATCGATTCGCCGCGCGTTCGCGGGCAACAGCCTGATCTCGCTGTGTTCGCTGACGATCGCGGGCGTCGGCATCAGCTATCTGCCGTCGCTTTATTTCTCGGACTTCGTTCGGCAAGGCGAACTCGCGGTACTGCATTCGACGCCCGAGTTGCCGGCCGTGCGCTACTACGCGGTCTATCGCAATGACGGGCCGCTGCCGCTCTACTCGCATGTGGCGAGCCTCACGCGCGAATTCTGCGACTTTTCGAAGCCGGATTTTCATCCGCCGGTGAATAGCCGGAGCGCTTGAGGCTCCCAACGCAGGCCGCCTATTTTTAAAGTGCTACGATGAATCCCGTGACTCGCCGTATTCCCGCACAACGTGTGGAATCGTTGCGTCGTGCAGCCCGATACTCAAGCAAAGTCAAGCACAGAGGAGACACTCCATGAAATTCTCGAAGCTGCTGCTCATCAACGCGCTGGCTCTCTCGGCCCTCGGCTTTACCGCCGTTGCCGCTCATGCCGAAGACCTACTCGATAGCGTCAAACAGGCTGGCGTTCTGAAGATCGGTCTCGAAGGCACCTATCCGCCGTTCGACTCGCGCAACAAGGACGGCGAGCTCGAAGGCTTCGACGTCGACGTCGCCAAGGCCGTGGCAGCGAAGCTCGGCGTGAAGCCGGTGTTTATTCCGACCGAATGGAGCGGCATTATCGCGGCGCTGCAAAGCGGCAAGTTCGACGTCATCGTCAACCAGGTCACCATTACGCCGCAACGCAAACAGATTGTCGATTTCAGCCAGCCCTATACGTACTCGGCCGCGCAATTGATCCAGCGCGCCGACGACAAGCGCGAGTTCAAATCGCTCGACGAATTCAAGGGCGACAAGAAGATCGGCGTGACGCTCGGCACGAACTACGACCAGATGGCGCGAGCCGTGCCGGGCATCAACGTGCTGACTTATCCGGGCGCGCCCGAAAAGCTTCGCGATCTCGCCGCCAAACGTATCGACGCGACGATCGACGACCGGCTCATGCTGCCGTACATCATCAAGAACTCGCAGTTACCGCTGCGCACGGGCGCGGTGCTGAAAGGAGCCGATCAGGAGATGGGCATCCCTTTCCGCAAGGACAACCCGAAGTTCGCGAAAGCGCTCGACGATGCGCTAACGCAGATGAAGCAGGACAGTACGCTGAAAAAGATCTCGATGCACTGGTTCGGCACCGACGTGACCCAGCCTGTCGCGCAGTAATTTTCTGGATCTGAATCTGGTTCGGGTCACGCACCTGCGCCGATCTCTGCCTGACGATCGGCGCAGGTGCGCGGTTTGCTCACCGCTGTCCCGCTCCCACGGTGGCGGCAGCACATGCGATCAACGCTGCCAACGCCCCGACGAACGGCGCGCGACGATCAGACGCCAGCCATGCCGCATCCGCTGACCATGCAGACAGTCGGCAGCATGCGACTCGCAGCCTCCGGGCATCCGCGCACTGCCCGCGTTCACTTCGCACCCGCCGGCGCCTGGATCATCTTCCATCCGTTGCCGGCCGGATCGCGGAAACCGGCATCGACACTGCCGAAGCGATCCGTCGGTTCCTGAGTAAACTCGACGCCGCGTGCTTTCATCTGCTCGTAGCTCGCGCGGCAATCGGCGACGGAAAGAACGAGCGGCGGCATCGCCCCTTTCGCGACCATCGCACGCAGCGTTTGCGCGGTGGCTTCGTCGTGAATCGGCGGCCCCGGCATGAACAGGCCGAGCTGGAACGATGGCTGCTCCGGATACTGGACAGTGAGCCAGCGGTACGAACCGTTGCGCACGTCCGTGTGAACGCGGAATCCGAGCTTGTCCACGTAGAAAGCGAGCGCTTCGTCCTGATTGTCGACATACAGGCCGACCACATTGATACCCTGATTCATGACACCTCCCTGGTTGAGGGCTCGACTGTATCGTCGGCGTCGCGGCGACGCTTCTCCAAAACTGCGATCGTAAGGTCGGGACGTTGCGCGGCCTTCAGTACGCAGGCGGGCACACATTCGAGCTGCGACTGGCTGGCTCTCGCCTCGACGCGCATCTCGCCGGGACTGTGGCCCGTGATGTCGCGAAAGATACGACCGAAGGTGCCGAGGCTCTCCCAACCGGTGGCGAAGGCGATGTCGGTAATGCCGAGGTCAGTGTCGCGCAATAGCGTGATGGCCTGCTCGATACGCCGTGTCAACAGATAGCGATGCGGCGGAACGCCGAAAGCCCGCTTGAACGAGCGCGCGAAATGCGCTTCGGACACGCCGCTGACTTCGGCAAGCCGCCGCACCGGCCACGCCTCGTGCGAGGCGGCGTCCATGCGGTCTTTGGCGCGCAACAGCCGGCGCAGCAGCGCCGGGTCTTCGAGCGCGCCGGCGTTTGCCTGTGCCCCGATGGACGGCGGCAGATCGTGATGGTCTCGACGACGGGGCATGAGTTCGAACGGGCGACGCTGAGGGTAAGCGGTAAGTTTAGCTCGCCTCAGGCGGTCCGCTGCCCCCGGCATGTCGGGTTGGCCGGGAAACTGAACCTCGATTTCCGGTTCGTACCCCCTACCCCACGCTGCCTAGCAGCGCGGTAGCGGCAGGAACACGCGTGGCCTGCCGCGTCTCGTCCCTGCCAAAGGGCACGGACCTGGCAAGCCCCACGCATTTAAAGAATCAGATTGTCCGACCTTCAGCTTTACCGAAAAGCTCGTAATGCTGAAGTCCGGATGCGAAGTGGCCCTCGCTCACGGCGCGCGCCACATCCGGATACCTCGCGAGGTAAGCATCTTCGGCACTCGCGCGCTTGAACGCTTCCTCCGGAACATGCTGAATGGGCCGGTCAATCCAGAATCCGGACGACATCGGACACTGCTTCATGCCGAGGCCCGTGACGTCATCTGTCGAGAAATAGTGGAAAACCAGCGACTTCCGCGTACGCGACGGGTCAGCAATCGGACTGCCTCCGTGCAGCAGGTTCGCATGCCAGATCAGCACATCGCCCTTTTTCGCCGGAAACACCTGCTTCGTGAAACCGTGCTGTGCGACCTCGGCCTCGATGTACGCATGCCATTCCGGCATTTCATCGGGTACGAAGTGCCGCGTACCGTTGCTGAAGATCATCGGCTCGATCTTGTGGCTGCCTGGATAGTATTCCAGCTGTCCCGCGTCGACATGGGTATCTTCCAGCGCAACCCAGATGGCGATCAGATGGTTGGCGGTGACCGGCGTCATGTAAATCGAGTCGACGTGAGGCGGCTGCTGGCTTCCCTTCTCGAAGTACAGGCTATTGCAAAGCGCGGGCGGGTACTCGAGAAGTTGCCCGAGAATCAGCGCGAGCCGGTCGGAGAGAGCCAGCTCGCGGACGCCCTCCATGTCGAGATACAGATCGTTGATCTTCATCCGTCGCGTCGCGATTTCCTGCGGACTCAGCAGCCCCAGCAAACTGCGCTCCCCCGTATCGAGCAGATCGACGGTCACGTTCATCGGCCGCTCGAGCTTGCGCCGGGCAATCGAATCAACCACCTCGTCGATCTGCTCGGACGAGTAAAAACCAGGAAGGATGGCGACGCCGTTCTCGTCAAAATCTTTTTTCAAGAGAGAATTCACAGATCCACCTTTTCTATCAACAACGATCGAGCCCAATATTGCTATCGACGCTGGCCAGAGACAATGTAATCGCTAAGGATAACTGCACGGCTTTGCTCCGCATCCGCGAACGCAGCGAAATAGCATGCGCCCGCGACGCGATACGGTCAGATACCACCGGCAATCCCGGCAGCTTACCCCAAAACGGGCTTCATCTGGCCGTACTGCCCGTCCTGGAATGCAGCCTGCCACGTTCACGTTTTGCGCACTGGCCAGTGCCGCGTAATGCGATACGAAGCCCTAATCGCCTCAGGCCACCCTCTGCCCCTTGCCATAAGCAAGCCGGCCGTTCTTCGACAGCAGCACCGCAACCGGTCTCGTCATGTCGAATTCGGAGAAGATGATCGTCACGCTGACGGTAATCGGCACCGCCAGAAAAGCACCCGGCACACCCCACAGCGCCGACCACACCGCCATGCTCGCGAGGATCGCAAACGGACTCAGATTCAGCGAGTTGCCCGTCATATACGGGTCGAGGATGTTGCCGATCACGAAGTGAATCGCGGTTAGCGAAAGCAGCACGATCAGTATCGAGTTCAGATCGCCGAATTGCAGCACCGACATGAGCACCGGAAACACGATCGCGAGTACCGAGCCGATATACGGCACGTAGTTGAGCAGCGCGGTCAGCACAGCCCACAGCCCCGCGAATTCGAGACCGACACTGCGCATCGCGAACCAGCAGATCGCGCCGAGCAGCACGCCGAGAAACGTCTTCAGCGCGAGATAGGCGCCGATGCGCCGGTTGATGTCGGTGACGACGGCCCTGATCCGCGCCGCGTTGGCCGAATTCGCGGTCATGTTCGCGAGCTTTTCGCCGAACGTGCTGCGCTCGACCAGCAGAAAGCTCGCATACAGCACGATCACGAAGAGGTCGATGATGACCGACGACAGCGACGTCAGCATGCCGGTCACGACCGCCTGAATGTTCAACTGCGTGAGCATGTTCCGCCGCAGCGACTCCCAGGTCGGCTCGCTGTCGAGTTGCAGCAGCACCGAGATCTTGTGGATCATCACAAGGACCGAGTCCTGGTAGCGCGGCGCCAACGCGACGAGCGCATCGTAGTTCGCGACGAGCATGTCGACCACGAAGAAGATCGCCGCCGCGATCAGGAACATCGAGAGACCGTAGCGCAACTGCACCGGCAAGCGCGGGCCGATCACCGGAATGCGTTGCAGCAGACGCGTGAAATCGACGACCACGTAGACCGCGATCGCGCCGAACACGATGGGAACGAACACCGCGCGGCCGATATACAGCACCCAGCCCACAATCAGCAGCAGCACCACCACGCATACGGACGCCTGCAATCTGTCGGTCATCGGTCAGTGCTCCATTGATCCGCAAATGGTTCGCTTCGGGGTCCACGGTACGATCGGCTCGCATGGCTGTCGAACGGCGGACAGCATCGATCTTCGCATATAACGATGACGGTCACGGCACGGAGTACGCGATGCCGCAACGCCAGCGGCACGCGATACGCCGACGCGCGATCGTCATCGCCAATTCATCGGCGCGCCTCGGGCACAAAGGCGCGTTCGAGAGCAAGGAGCCCGGCGAACCACGTGGCGAATGACGTCGCAAATTACATAGCCATACGCGTAGAGAACGTGCACAGCCTCAGCGCGGCGAGCCCGGGCGACCGATGCCGCCCGGGCGCCGCGAGCCGATCCCCGTCGCGGAACGCGGCGCGACATTCGCGACCAGAATCATCGATGCGCCGGCGAGCCCGCTCGACACATGCTTCAACGCATGGCCCGCGATCATGTGATGCGTCAGCTCCCAGATCTGCCAATCGAGACTTTCGAAAATCTTCGCAATGCCATAGAAAACGATCACGAGCATCCATGCGAACGCGCCATCCACCTTGCGCGTGAGCGTCATGCCGACGATCAACATGAGCCCGCCGAACTGCAGAATCGCATAAGGCCACAGGCTGTTGAAGACGAGCCAGTAGCCGACGGTCGCGGGCGACACGACGACCATGATCAGCATCTGCGTCCAGCCCACGCGTTCGCCGGTGGCCGAGGTCCATAGCATCGCGAGGATGCCGGCGAACACGATCGTCATCGGCAGACGGTCCCACACGAGCGTCGCATCGGTCGGCGCCATGTGATAGTAGGCCGAACCCAATGCCGTCAGGAGTAGCCCGAACGCGGCGACGACCATGCCGGGGAATTGCGCCGGCTGATTCGACGCATGCCGCCTCACCCAGCCAAGACAGAGCATGCCGGCGAGCAGAATGACGAGATTCGACAATACGTCCGATGCGTTATGCAGCGAGCCGAGCGAACGTTGATCGGCGAAGTGGTGATAGGCGGCAGGCTGCGCGAGCGGCCATATCATCTGCAGCACCGTGCCCACCACGAATAGCATGACGCTGCCAAACAGCAAGCGGGAAATCTTCACGTTGCTCGACTCCGGAAGGGGCGAAACGCTCGATGGACGCTGACGCGAACACTGATGCGCAGTGGCTCGAACGCAGCCCGGGTTGCTCCCCGTTCGAATTCGTACGGCCTGCCCGTATCATCGGACAAACCGGTCTGCGCAACAAGACCGCCTGACCGGCACCGGTTGTTGCGCAGCCATAGTATTCTGCTCGTTCCGCGCAAGACGGCATGCGAAACAGACCAGCAGGCCTGCAAGACGCCAGCCGCGGCGAGCCGTGCCGACGCAATGTTTTCATGTGTAAAACCGGTCGGGTCGCGACGATCCAGAGGAATCCCTGAACGCCATGCAACCGCAGAAACACGATCCGTTCCGTTCGCGCTGCCTGCCTCGTCTCCGGCCGGGCGCCCTGCCCACGCTCCTGCTATGCGCGAGCCTGCTCGGCGGCTGTGCGTTGCCGCCGCTCGACAACCGCACGGAATCGAGTGCGTTGACGCCCACGCAAGCCGCCGCCACCGATCTGGGCCGCGCGGTTGCTCCCGAGCTGGCCGCGCATGCGGGCTTCGCGGGCATCTATCCGCTGGCGGATGCACACATGGCGTTCGCCGCCCGCATGGACCTGATCCGCTCGGCGCAGCGTACGCTCGACATCCAGTACTACATCTGGCGCGACGATCTGACCGGCACGCTGCTGCTCGAACAGATCCACGAGGCTGCGGACCGCGGCGTGCGCGTGCGGCTGCTGCTCGACGATCTCGGCATTCCCTCCGTGCTCGACCCCACGCTCGCGGCGCTCGACGCGCATCCGAACATCGAGGTACGGCTCTTCAATCCGTTCGTCGTACGCAGCCCGAAATTTCTCGGCTTCCTGACGGACTTTTCGCGCGCGAACCGGCGCATGCACAACAAGTCGCTGACGGCCGACAGCACCGCCACGATTCTCGGCGGCCGCAATATCGGCGACGAGTACTTCGATGCAACCGACGGCGTGGTCTTCGCGGACCTCGACGTGCTAGCCGTCGGGCCGGCCGCGGCCGACGTTTCCCGCGACTTCGACCGCTATTGGGCGAGCGCGTCGGCTTATCCGGTCGAGCGGATTCTGCCGCACGAGAGCGTCGACCAGTTGGCCGAACTCGAACGCAAGGCACACGCCATCGAGCAGCAACCCGCGGCGGCGGCCTACATGGACGCGCTGCGCGGCCCGCACGTCGTGCAGAAGATGCTCGACGACACGCTGCGATTCGACTGGGCGAAAACGCACATGATCAGCGACGACCCTGCGAAGGGTCTCAACAACGCGCCGCCCGAAGCCCTGATTCCCCATCAGATGCGTGAAGTGCTCGGCGAGCCCTCGCGGGAAATCGACCTCGTGTCGCCGTATTTCGTGCCGGCGCGTACCGGCACACAGTATCTGACCGACCTCGCCGCGAAAGGCGTCGAGGTGCGCGTGCTCACGAACGCGCTCGAAGCGACAGATGTGGCCGCCGTTCACTCGGGCTATATGAAGCGGCGCGTCGAATTGCTGAAGAACGGCGTCCACCTGTACGAATTGCGGCGCGTGCCGGGCACGCCCAGCAAGAAAGAACCGTCACCGGGGCCATTCGGCAGCTCGGGGTCGAGCCTGCATGCGAAGACTTTCGTGGTCGACTCGCAACGGGTTTTTGTCGGCTCGTTCAATTTCGACCCGCGCTCGGCTTACCTCAACACGGAACTCGGTCTCGTGATCGACAGCCCCGAACTGGCGGCTCAGGTGGACAAGACGTTTCTCGCGCTGCTGCCGAAAGTCGCGTACGTCGTGAAGCTCGACGAAAACGGCAAGCTCTACTGGATCGAACGCAACGGCGACACCGAAATCCGCCATGACGTCGAGCCGAATACGACCTGGTATGGCCGGCTCGGGGTGTGGATGCTATCGGTTCTGCCGATCGAATCGCTGCTATAGCAGCGGCGCAGAGACTCGCGGAAAGACTCAGCGAGATGCACGAGCGCGATGGATCATCATCAATATAGCCAGGCATTTCGCCAAATGCGTGGCCTCTGAATCATCACTGAGCCGCTACATCGCGAGAATCATGACGAACGCTTAGAAGCGCCGCACATCGGGATCACGCAATGGGTCAGGCGTGCGCGCCGTTTCGCGCAAGACGCCGTTGGTATCAAACGAGAAATTGAACAGCAGATGCGTAATGTTGTTTTCGGTGTAACGGTACGACCACACTTCGCGTTGCGAAAGGCGGAAGAACTGCGTTTGCACGGGCCGACCGAAATTGATCAGCACGTCGTCGCGCGTCCATTTGCCGATTTCCGCGCGATTGAATTCGCTGATCTGCAAGACCTGACGCACATGCACGATCTTGCCGGATGCGTCGATGTCGGCGGCCACGGTGGTCGAGCCCATCGGCTGTGTCGGCCACATGAGCCGGCGGCCGCCATTCGGCAACTCATAGACTTCGCGCGGTGGCCCCATCCGCGCAATGATCGCGGACTGATCCTGGCCCGCCTCGAATTGCTGCCATACACGTCAGCACTATATGACGCCATTTCACGGACGCGCGCGCGGTATGCGCGACAAAGTCGGGAACGTGGGCGAGGCGGCGGGTCAACATGGATTGCTCCCGTTACGTTCAATCGTGCAATGAGGGGGCGATGTACGTGAAAGTCGCGCGGCCTGATGGACATCGTGCAGGACCTCGCGACGGCCCTCGCCAACCGCGATGCTACGACGCAAGGCTAACAACGAACGACGCCATGAGCGTCAAACCCAACGCCCGCGCGCTCATGGCGGTTATGCAGTACGCGAGGCTTACTGCACGAGTTTGGCGCGCAAACGCGCGTGTTCTTCAGCCGATATCGAACCGGACGCCTTGAGCTTGTCGAGCTTTTCCAGTTCGTCGGCGACACTGAAGCCCACGACCTGGCGCAGGTCTTCGCTCACCTGTTTGGCACGCGCCTGATCGCGCTCGGCCATGCCGCGGTGTTGCGTGAGCAGATACGCGAAGATGCCGATATACGGCAGGATGATCAGGAAAATCACCCAGAGAACTTTGCCCCATCCCGAAACATCATGGCGGCGGAACAGGTCGCTCGACACCGTAATGAGCAGCCAGAACCACAGGATAAACATGAAGATGGAAAAAACGTCGGCCAGGAAATTCGGGAAGGTGAAACCATCGTTAAAGAAAAGCATCCTTGTTCTCCAGTCATTCCGGTTGAAATTGAAAGGCTTAATGTATTTCTAACTAGTGATTGTCTGCTATGGATCATGCATATAGTCGTGCATAGCAGCATTGAAATTTACCATGAGAGCATCTCGACTGAGCACGCGATTCGATACGTACTACATGAAAAGCGTGTATCAACCTGAGACAGCTCACATGAATTCACTGAATTCACAAATGCAGTATCCAGCGCATGCTCCATTTCGCCTCCTTGCATCGCTCAACGCCAATCGTTAATGCCGACCCTTTTTAATCTTTATAGTGTAGATCGGCACGATGACGCGAGGATTTTTTTGAGGAATTCGATTCATTTTGCATTAAAGTCCATTCTGTCATGAAGTCATGTTCGCCTCGTCTCACCGGTATGTATTCCGATCGGACGTTGCGTGGGAACGGCAAAGGTATCGCGAGAAATCAGTATCGGCGACGCATGCATTAGCCACTTACCCGATCCCGTGAACCCTCATCGGGTATTGACGGTTCTATTTTCTGCGTGGAAATGCGCGAACCGGTTTCTCAAGATTTCAAGAAAATCTGAACGGATTTGCGTCACATTTGATACCGGGTTTTCACATCATCTGCCATTTTTCGAACCCGGTATCTGTTTGATGCAGCGCAATAATCTTCGGAGCGGGATAGCTCGCCGCAAGAATGCCGGCGCACTCATGCCATTGCCGTATTTGCCATCTGGCATTGCATAGCTGGCGACAAAAATTCCACACGAATTTTGCAATCTCAAATTGGCAATTTCCTTGGCATTTCTAGCTATACCGATAGTCACCAGTCAATAGCATTTTGATTTGCATGCCCGATTGAGGAACCGAATACAAGGAAGTGCTTAATGCATTGTCATTGCAGAACGGCCACTGGTAAGCGCAGCAATTCGAACCGTCGGGTTGTTCGTCGGCTATCTTCATGCTCATCGGTCGTTTCCCGAAGGTTAACATCCTGAGCAGGTTTTTACTGGGTCAATACAAGAACGTCGCCCCAGAACGCCGTAACCAGGAGAGAAAGGCCGACTGAAATTTAATCGTTGAGGCGACAACTGGCTTGAAAATTTCCGAGGTCGTCGTTGGTAGATCGCAACAGTTATATGGTCGACCTGCTGTGTGTTCGTTTGCTCAAGGTGCAACCCGTCATCTTGCTTCATCCAAAAATATCGCAACCCCAGGTTAACCACTGTTGCAAGGGCAATGTAAAAAATTCAGAATGTCTCGGCAGATTGTGGTGCAACCGAGTTGCACTTAAGGCGCGGTAATTTTGTCCCCGCGATACCGAACCGGACATCGAACCACTATCCGCACGCAAGCGAATAAAAAAAGCACATCAATTGACCTTGTCTATTTAAAAAAAATAGGGTAATGAATAATGAACCGTCGATACCGCAATCGCGCCAAGCAAGCGCCGCAATTACCAGAATTTAATTTCCGTAAGCTTGCCGTTCTAGGTTCTCTGTCGCTTACGATTTTCTTGTCTGCATGCGGTGGCGACGCTCCCAGCAGCGAGCAGCCGACAGCGCAAAATCCCACACCGCCCACAACGAGCGGCAATACCCCGCCGCCAATAGCCCTCACGGCTGACGTACCCTTCAACGACAAGACTACATACTCGATTATGTCCAACGGGAATGTCGCCAGTACAGATGCGAATGAAGGTGCGGCAGTGACTCATCGACAAATCACCATCAATGGCAAGACGCTGACTTATACGGCGACGACTGGCCATTTGATTGCCTACTCATCAGGCACATCACAGCCTGAAGCGACGATTTTTTATGTCGCTTATACACTCGACGGTCAACAACCCAGCACACGACCCGTCACTTTCTTCTTCAATGGCGGCCCCGGTTCGCCCGCTTCGTATCTGCTGATGGGCTCGTTTGGTCCCAAGCATGTCGAGACGACGCAGGCCGGTACCAGTGCCGTGCCGACTACGCCCGCACCATATCAATTGATGGACAATATGGACACGCTGCTGGATCGCTCCGATCTCGTGTTCGTCGATCCGGTTGGTACCGGATATTCGTCGGCAGTCGCACCACATCTAAATAGCGATTTCTGGAGTGTCGATACCGATGTAAACGTGAACTCGGATTTCATTTCACGTTATTTGGCGGTGAATGGCCGTGCCGATTCGCCGACCTTCCTGTTTGGCGAATCCTATGGTGGTCCGAGAACTTCGATGATGAGCTATGCGTTGCAGGCTCGCCTCGGTATTCAGTTATCCGGACTTATCCTGCAATCGCCGGCACTGGCTTACTACGGTCCATCTCAGCAGCCAGGCATGTCGACCAATGTGCCCGACTTTGCGTTTGCCACGGATGCCATGACGGCCTGGTACTACAAGAAACAATCGGCGGATATGCTCGCCAAGTCGGTAACCGAGGTGGGCAAGGAAGTAGAGGCGTTTATCAATGGGCCTTATCTTGGCATCAAGACTCAAGCTAATTGGAGTGTGATTCGGCCGACTTATCTCGAACTGACGGGGCTCGATCCGACGGTCTATACCGACGATGCTGCGGGATGGCAGCAAGCCGTGAATACGATCGGCAGCAATAGCGCAACGAGTTGCAAGTACATCAATGGCGCCTGGCATTTCTGCGACTATGCGAGCAAATTGGAGGTCGCGTTATTTCCGACTATCACGCTTGGAATTTACGACACGCGCCAATCTCTCGACGCAGAGGTCAAGACGATTGTAGATAGTTATCTGAGCTACGATCCGTCGTTCGTGAATCTGGACCCTGCGTATAAATCCACCCACGATGCCTATGTCCGGTCTGATCTGAAATACAACACGCCGTCGATCTATGCCTATCTGGGCACGCCGGTGGACGCAGCCGGAAATCCGATCAATAACGTCTGGAATCTGACGCACGTATCTCCCGACAATGTATCGCACCCAACGCCAGATGCGACTTTGGATCTCAAGGCGGAGATGTTTATCAATCCGGCGATGCAGGTGTTCGCGACCCAAGGTTATTACGACCATTCGACGTATTTCGCGAAGCTCGATTACGATCTTGCCTCGATGAAATTGCCAGCTAGTCTGCAAGGCAATGTTACGGTGCTCAATACCGAAGCCGGCCATATGGCGTATGCGGATGACAAGGCACGCGCCCTCATTCGTCAGAACGTCGATGCGTTCTACGATAAGGTAATGTCCCCGCCCATGGTCCAGATGCGTATGTCGCAGCGTTCAGTATTCAAGGCGATGCATTGAGTCGCTCAGGTAGGCGCGAGATGCAACCTGAAGATGCACTGCAAGTCGCCAATCGGCGGACCTAGTCCTGCTGTGTTAAGAAATCGTAAGCAGTGATTCCTCCCCATTTGGCGACCCTAGGTGAGGAGGGGTATGCTTGTGTCCGCAACCACAATTTGCGGACGCAAACATGACCTCAGACAATATGAATCTCTCCCTTTCAAAGGTAAAGCATTGCTCCATGGATGTCGCCAAGCCGGCGAAAAGCAAACAGTTTGCAGCCGAATTTGCAAAGCGGCGCACGGTGATCATCCGTCGACTGGACGGGCAGTTCCGGCAACGAAAACGATCCGACACGGAAACACCCGCTATGGTCCCTTTGCCGCACGCAGCTTTCCAGGACTATGCCCATAGTATCTTTTGAAGGCCAGCGCGTAAGCGCCCTCGGTTGCGTAGCCAATCGCAAGTGCAATGTCGATCACGCGCATCCCTTGCGCATGCAGCTCCAGCGCCCTCGCCATGCGCACCTGGTGCCTCCATTGATGGAAACTGAGGCCCGTACTCGCTGTGAAGGCGCGCTGAACCGTCTTGGCACTTGTACCCGCTTCGTCCGCCCACGCCTGCAGCGACCTGCTGTCGCCTGGATTGCTCTCGAGCAAGCTGCAGATCCAGGAAATCCTGCTGTCTTTGGGAATGCAAATGTTGACTGGCACGGTCGAAGCTAGACCTAGCTCATCGGCGATCACCAGTGCCTTCCTGTGACGCTGCACAAAACTCACATTCCGCTTGTCCCAGCCACCTGACTCGAGTATGAGTTCGCGCAATAGCGGGCTTACGGTGATCACACGTAAAGTCGGAAGACTATAGAGAACTCGACTGACGTAAAGGCTGTGGTACCTGAAGCTTCGCTCGATGAATACTGAGTGAGGCAGGTCTGGCGGTATCCAGCTGGCCCGATCCGGCGCCAGTCGAACTATTGCATCGGGCGTTTCTAACAGTGCAGTGCCCCGCTCGACGTAAATCAACTGTCCTTCGCTATGTTGATGTGCGTATCGTTCTGCTGCCTCCCCTTCCCGAACGAGCGACCTTACAGCGAAGGAGTTCCCCAGCGCAAGCACGTCCAATACCGGATCGTTCCACATTTCGGAGTTTGCCTTTCCGCGACTCATACCTATGATTTCTCTTCATGTCCGAATGAACAGCTCAATCATCCTTCACGGACCACCCGCCAGTTCTGGCCCGGCCTTCATTATTTGTCCTTTTTCGAGCGTTTTCGTGACCGGAATCGAGAAGTGCGCACATCCGAACCTGGATAAGCTGCTTTGGTCGCGCATCGCGCAAACGGAACAGGCCCAACTAGAAATGCACCACGCTGATAACGCGCGGACTGGCAGCAACCCGATTCTTCCTGCGGCTAAGCAGGCTTTTAGAGACTGGGTACGTGTCGACGGAAGTTCGTGGATGTACGTACTAAAGGCAACGCTAGCCGGTCTCATTGCACTTCTAATTTCAATGCGATTGGATCTCCCTTCTCCACGATCAGCGATGACCACAGTCTTCGTCGTGATGCAACCCGAAAGCGGCATGGTCTTCTCGAAAAGCTTGTATCGGCTTGGAGGCACAATCATTGGTGCCGTCGCAACGATGCTTCTCGTCGCTGCGTTTGCCCAAACACCCATTCTGTTTCTGATTGCTACCGCAGGATGGATATGCATATGTACATTCGGCGCCGCACACAACAGAAATTTTAGAACATATGGGTTCGTCTTAGCTGGCTATACGGCGACCTCTGTGGGTGTCCCAGCGATGGCAGATTTTTCTGGTTCATTTATTGGTGCCACCACCAGACTGGCAGAAGTGTCGATAGGAGTTATCTGCGCTGGAACCGTCAGCGCGCTAATTTTTCCGCAGCACGTAAAATCGCGCCTGCTTACTGCGATCCAACGATATTTCATTATATTCCTTACGTTCTCCAGGAAGGCAATGAGTGGTAACCTCACCCGCGACGAGTTGACAATCGCACATGCTCAATTCGTCGCCAATATAATGGAGCTGGAAGGTGCACGCGGTATGGCAGTCCTCGAAGACCCCGAGATCCGAATCCGCGCCGGGCGTTTAGCACAATTGAACGAGGAATTCACTCGATTGCTAACTCGGCAGCATACACTTTACCGGCAGATTGACCGTTGCCTCAAGGCGGGAGGCGTCAATGCTCCGGCAGTTCGCGAGCTGATGGATCGGGTCGCCGACGCACTGCCGACCAGTTTAGGTGATCTGTTCGCCGAAAGGGATGTCGATCAAGCGGCGAATTCTCTCTTGCTGCTCCGCAGCGAGCTTGACGCACGGGTGCAAAAGTCCCGCCTCCTTCCCCTTGGTCCGGTCAACACCGTCATGGAGCTCGAAACCACCGTCGAACTGGTCATAAGGTTTGTCGATGACCTGATATCATTCCTCACGATGTATGTATCGATAACTCCGCCGTCCGCGAAGCCAGAAAAGCAATCCGAAGTGCCTTTCACCCCGCGAACGAATCCGGTCGTCGCTGGCATTGCAGCGCTGCGGGCGGCTATCGTCATCGCTGGACTAGCGTGGTTCTGGTACGAAACGGCTTGGCCAAGCGGAGGCATGGCAGTCCTGAATGGCGCAGCAATTAGCGCTCTGGCCGCCCTTTCCGCAAGACCAACCCAGCTGTCCGTTCAGATGACGATCGGAACAGCCGCTTCAGCGATTGCCGGATATGTCTTTGTTTTTTCCATACTTCCCAACATCGACGGCTTTCCACTGCTGGCGCTCGCTCTGTGTCCATTCCTCGCAGTCGGCGCATTTCTCACCTCAAGACCGCAGACGTCTGGCATCGGGATAGGCTTCTGCATTTATTTCTGCTTTCTCGCTGGCCCTGAAAATGACATGCATTTCAGTCCTGCGAGTTACATCAACGACTCCATCGCAACGGTCTTTTCGCTCCTCATGACAACTTTGCTGTTCGTTACGTTCTTTCCGCCGGGAGCGAACTGGCACTTCAAGCTGCTGCTTCGCGATCTGAAACGGCAAGCAGTCAATGCATGTTTGCGACCTCAGTCCAACATCGCCGGCTCCTTCGAAAGCACAACCCGTGACCTTCTCTGGCAAATCATGAATGTCGCCGATGCTGGGACCGATGTGCGTCGACGCGTTGCGTTTGACTGGTTTTTCTTCACTCTTGAGGTAGGCCGCACCTCCACTGATATTCACGAACTGGTTCAGGCTTTAGAGGGCCCACGTGAGCATCACCTGTCGCAACGCGCTCATGCCGAGATCTCTTCGATGTTTGAAGCAGTAGCACAGGCGATATCAAATAGTAGCGACCAAACTTATAAAAGATCACTAAGCACCACGTCGCGCGCAATTTCAGCGATAACTGATGAGCTTGATAAGACGTCCCCTTACGAACCTCCATCCCACTTGACACAGAAGATTCTGATCCAGCTACATTATCTGCGGAGTGCTTTAATGGATGAAACCTGTCCTCTCAATACTGCCCAACAGGGTGAATAGACGTGAGGTTAATCCGGTTTTTTGTGGCCCACCTTATCTACTTCACTGGACAAAGTTTCTCATCCTCCTGGCTGCTGTAGTGGTCTAATGAAACCAGACACTGATTTAGGCGAGAATGCTCGCCATGGAGAGGTGTCTGATGCCGAAGTGTTGATTTGCACGGAATCCTGACCCACCCTCGGCAGTAATTTGCATCGAATCTTGACCCACGTAGAACACTGACCTGCTCGGCAACGGGCGGGGGAACGGAGTGATCGACGTGGCTATA
>Ga0154001_1000094_pt1 | contig 23630 bp, 14 predicted proteins | sample TSNJ085MetaG_FD_104699 | JGI IMG/M metagenome (GOLD analysis project Ga0154001, IMG submission 104699) | Attine ant fungus gardens microbial communities from New Jersey, USA - TSNJ085 MetaG | ecosystem: Host-associated > Fungi > Mycelium > Unclassified | place: USA: New Jersey, Wharton State...
CACCGCTGGCCGCGCTCGGCACATCCTGTCCCGATCATTTTCTGCGCACGAAGATCTATCCGCTGGTGCTGGACTTCGATCCGCAGCGCAACAACCTCGACGAGGTGATCGCGGGCCTCGACGTCGCGCTCGAGCAATACCGCGAGAACTATCGGGACTACTACGAACGCTGCAAGCGTCCGAACAGCCCGGCCATGCGCGACCCGAACGCGGTGATCTACCTGATCCCCGGCGTGGGTATGCTGAGCTTCGCGCGCGACAAGGCCACGGCCCGCATCGCGAGCGAGTTCTACATCAATGCGATCAACGTGATGCGCGAGGCGCAGCGTGTCGACCGCTATGTCGGTCTGCCCGAACAGGAAGCGTTCGACATCGAATACTGGCTGCTCGAAGAGGCCAAGCTGCAACGCATGCCCAAGCCGAAGAGCCTGGCGGGCCGCATCGCATTGGTCACCGGGGCGGCGGGCGGCATCGGCCGGGCGACCGCCGAGCGCTTCTTGCAGGAAGGCGCGTGCGTGCTGCTCGCCGACATCGATGCGAACGCCTTGACCGAAGCCGAGGCAAGCCTGCGCCAGCGTTTCGGCAAGGACATGGTGGCCAGCGCCGTGACCGACGTGACGAACGAGGCGTCGGTGCAGGCATCGATGGCCGCGGCTCTCGCGAGTTTCGGCGGGCTCGACCTGGTGGTGTCGAACGCGGGCATCGCGTCCTCGGCGGCGATTGGCGATACCAGCCTCGAACTCTGGAATCGCAACATGAACATTCTGTCGACCGGTTATTTTCTGGTCGCGCGTGCCGCGTATCGGCTGTTGCGCGAGCAGGGTGTCGGCGGAAGCATCGTATTTGTCGCGAGCAAGAACGGGCTCGTTGCGTCGGCGGGCGCGGCCGCCTATTGCACGGCCAAGGCGTCGGAAATCCATCTGGCGCGTTGTCTCGCGCTGGAAGGCGCCGAGCACGGCATTCGCGTCAACGTCGTGAATCCCGATGCGGTGATACGCGGCTCGAAGATATGGGACGGCAAGTGGAAGGAAGAGCGTGCCGCCACCAACAAGATCGCGACGGACGACATCGAAGACTTCTATCGCAAGCGCAGCATGCTCAAGCTCAGCGTGCTGCCCGAGGACATTGCCGAAGGCGTGTACTTCTTCGCGAGCGATCTGTCGGCCAAGTCGACCGGGAACATCCTCAACGTCGACGCAGGCAACGCTGCCGCCTTTACCCGGTGAATCCGGTGAAATCCGCTGAGATCCACTGAGCCCGCTGAGCCACCGGCTGCCTCACGCACCCCACAGCGGGCGGCAGCGAATCTTTCGGCATCGATCGGGACACCGTATAAAAACGCAACGTGGTGGAGACATGGACAACGATCACTACCTGCTGCATGCCGCGGGTGTGCAGAAATCGTTCAACGGCGTGCCGGCGCTGCGCGACGGCCGGCTCGAACTGCGGCCGGGCACGGTGCACGCATTGTGCGGCGGCAACGGCGCTGGCAAGTCGACGTTTCTGAACATCCTGACCGGCATGCTGAGGCGCGACGGCGGCACGATCAGTTGCAAGGGCAAGCCGGTCAATTTCGAGTCGCCGGCGGACTCCCTGGCGGCCGGCATTGCGATGATCAGCCAGGAGCTGAATCCGTTGCTCGACATGACTGTCGCGGAGAATCTGTTTCTCGGCCGCGAACCGATGAAGCTCGGCGGGCTCGTCGTCGACTACCGCCGCCTCTTCAAACGCGCGGCCGAACTGATGGAGTCGCTCGGTTTCTCGATCGACGTGCGGGCGCCGCTGCGACGCTTGAGTCTCGCCAAGCGCCAGCTTGTCGAAATCGCCAAGGCGATCAGCTACGACAGCGACATTCTGATCATGGACGAGCCGACTTCCGCGATCGGCGAGGCCGAAACGGCGATCCTTTTCGACGCGATCCACCGGCTGACCGCTCGCGGGGTGGGCGTGATCTACGTCTCGCACCGCATGAGCGAGATATTTTCGATCGCCACCGAATACACGATCTTTCGCAACGGCGGCTTTATCGAAGCGGGGAGGCTCGCGGATATCGACGCCGCGCATCTGGTGCATGGGATCGTCGGCGAGCGCGTGACGAAGAGCCAGCGCCCGACCACGCTGCCCGACGCGCCGGTCATGCTCGAAGCGCGCGGCTACGCGCAGCGCAAGCGTTTTACCGGCATCGATCTGCAGGTCAGGCGCGGCGAGATTCTCGGCATTTATGGGCTGATGGGCGCGGGCCGCAGCGAATTTCTCAATGCCGTATTCGGTCTGACGCGGCCCGACGAAGGCACGCTGCTGATCGACGGAAAACCGGTGCGCATCGACAAGCCGGCCGATGCGCTCGGCAACGGCCTCGCGCTTATCACCGAGGATCGCAAGGACACGGGTCTCGTCGGTTGTCGTTCGGTGCGCGAGAACGTTTCTCTCGCGGCGCTGCGCGGCTATTCGAAAGCCGGCTGGATTCGCGCCGAACGCGAACGGCACGCCCTCGCGCAGATGGTCCAGCAATTCTCGATTCGCACCAGCTCCGCTGAAATTCCCGTGCAGCAACTCTCGGGCGGCAACCAGCAGAAAGTCATTCTCGCGCGTTTTCTGCTCACGCAGCCGCGCATTCTGCTGTGCGACGAACCGACTCGCGGTATCGACGAAGGGACCAAGCAGCAGATCTACGAGTTTCTCAACACGTTCGTGGCGGATGGCCGATGCGCGATTGTCGTGTCGTCGGAGCTCGACGAGGTGATGCAGGTCAGCGACCGGATCGCCGTGTTCGCGCGCGGCCGGATCACCGGCACGCTGACACGCGCCGAGGCTTCACATCATGCGTTGACGCATCTCGCGTCGTAGGCGCTGCCTGTTCCCGCACTTATCTGGACTCCACATCATGATGCTTGCACAACGCTCCCTGTCGATGAAGCACCTGTCGCGCTATGGCATCGTCGCGGCCTTTGTCGCGATCTGTATTGCGCTGTCGTCGATGAATCCGTATTTTCTGACCATCAACAATCTGCTGAATATCCTGCAGCAGGTGTCGATCAACGGTCTGCTCGCCATCGGCATGACCTTCGTGATTCTCGCCGGGGGAATCGATCTGTCGGTCGGTTCGGTGCTCGCGTTTGCCGGCATGGTTGCGGCGAGCGTCGTCGCGGGCGATGCACCGCACGCTCCGTTCCTCGCAGTTGTTGCGGGCGTCGCGGTCGGCGTGGCGTCCGGCGCGCTCAACGGTCTGGTGATTGCCCGCTTTCGCGTGCCGGCTTTCGTCGTCACGCTCGGCATGCTCAGCATCGCTCGCGGTGCGACCCAGATCTACAACGACGGCATGCCGATCTCCGGCCTGTCCGATGCGTTTCTGCTGATTGGCCAGGGGAAGGTGGCCGGCGTGCCGATTCCCGTGCTGATCTTCCTGGCCCTGTTCGCCGCCTCGCTCGTCGTGCTGCGCTATTCCCGCTTTGGCCGCTATGTCTATGCGGTCGGCGGCAACGAAAAGAGCGCGCGTGCGAGTGGCGTGCCGACCCGGCTGATCCTGCTGTCCGTGTATGCGATCTGCGGCGGTTGCGCGGGACTCGCCGGCGTGGTGCTCAACGCGCGCACGACTTCGGCGCTGACCCAGGCGGGGGTGGGGTATGAACTCGATGCGATTGCGGCCGTCGTGATCGGCGGCACGAGTCTGTCGGGCGGGATTGGCGGCGTCGCGGGCACGCTGTTTGGCGTACTGATCATTGGTGTCATCAACAACGGACTCGATTTGATGGGCGTGTCTTCGTATTACCAGCAAGTCATCAAGGGCGCGGTCATCGTGTGCGCGGTTCTGCTCGATATCGCCGCGCGCCGGGAAAGCAACTGAGGCCCTGCCTCGCGCAAACTTACAACCAGGAGACGATATGAAATCAGCAAAATGGCTCACGGCAGTTACGCTCGGTGTCGCGTGCGCGGCGGCGTTCGCGCAAAGCGCGCCGGTCAAGACATGGAAAATCGGCGCGGCCGTGTATGGGCAGAGAAACGAGTATGCGCAGCTATGGGTGAATGCGCTGAAGGATCACCCCGCGGTGAAGAGCGGCCTCGTCAATCTGACGGTCTTCGACGGCCGCTACGATCACATGACGCAGGACGGCCAGTTCGATACGATGATTACGCAGAAATACGACGGTGCGCTCTATATTCCGATCGACTCGATTGCCGGCGGCAATGTGGTGCGCAAGGCCGCTGCCGCGGGTCTGCCGGTCGTCGGATCGAACGGCCCGGTCAAGAGCGATCAACTGGTTTCGTATATCGGCTCGAACGACGTGCTCGGCGGCGAGCTCGAAGCGGGCGCGGTCGTGAAGAAACTCGGCGGCAAAGGCAACGTCGTGATTCTCGAAGGTCCGGTCGGACAAATGGGCGCGATGCAGCGCGGTGAAGGCATCGACAAGGTGCTCAAGCAGAACCCGGGCATCAAGGTGCTGGAGCGCAAGACCGCCAACTGGTCGCGTGCCGAAGCGTTGACGTTGATGCAGAACTGGATCACGGCTCATCCCGGGCAGATCAATGGCGTGATTGCCGAAAACGACGAAATGGCGCTCGGCGCGATTGCCGCGTTGAAGGCCGCGAATATCGATCCGAAGACGGTCCCCATTGCCGGCATCGACGGCGTGACCGATGCGATCAAGGCCATCGCCCGCGGCGAGATGGTGCTGACCGAGCGGCAGGACGCCAAGGCGCAGGCGCAAGGCGCGCTCGATATCATGCTGCGTCACGAGATCGGGCCGAGCTACAAGCCGCAGTCGACTATCTGGCAGCAGTACGCGAGTACCATGCCGTGGGGCGACGGTACCGCGAAACTGTACGCGGTGCCCTGGACCGAAGTGACGAAAGCGAACGCTGCGCAGTTCGAGACGGCGCGTTAGGAAAGCGTGATGCGTTGGCCGGGGTGCGGAGGGTTTGTCCGCCGGGTTTATCTACGGATTGATCTGCGGGTTTGTCTCTGCTCCGGCCAGTTTTTCCCCGTACTCCGTATCTAGAAAGGTTGTGTTGTCATGCCCGGATCTTTTCAGCAAGCGTTCGACTTTAGCCATAAGGTCGTTCTGATTACCGGCGGTGCCTCGGGTATCGGCCTTGCCATTGCCACCCAGTTCGTGGCCCAGGGCGCGCGCGTCGCGCTGGTCGACATCAGCGACGAGGTCGAACGCGTTGCGGCGTCGTTCGGCAACGGCAGTGCCGGATGGTGTGGCGACGTCAGCGACGAAGCGCGCACGCAAGCTATCGTGGCGGACGTTATTGCCCGTTTCGGACGCATCGACGTACTCGTCAACAACGCGGGCATCGGCTTGATCGAGAAGGCCGAGGACATGAGCGCGGCGCTCTGGGATCAGACTATGGCGATCAATCTCAGGGGCCCTTTTCTCTACACGCGCGAGGTCGGGCGGCATATGCTGGAGCGGGGCGCGGGCCGCATCGTCAACATGGCGTCGCAGGCGGCGCTCGTGGGGCTCGACAAGCATCTGGCCTACAGTGCCAGCAAAGCAGCGCTACTCGGCATGACCCGCGTGCTGGCCGGCGAATGGGGGCCGCGCGGCATTACCGTCAACGCGATTTCACCGACCGTCGTCGAAACGGAACTCGGGCGGCGCGCATGGGCCGGCGAAGTCGGCGAGCAGTTCAAGCGCAAGATTCCGTCGGGCCGCTTCGCGCAACCCGATGAAATTGCGTTCGCCGCGCTCTATCTCGCAAGCGATGCTGCGGCCATGATCAATGGAGAAAACCTTGTGGTCGATGGCGGTTATACGACGCAATAGGGTGTTTTCAGGTGGCTTGCAATAGGGCGGATCAAGTCATGGACCGGATAGGGGCGCGTGCCTCTATCCGGCTTATGGCTTTTCGATCGACGGCGGTTTACGCTGCTCAGAAATTTTCCATTCCGACACATTGTTTTCTGCCGCGATCGCAACCCCGAACACAACCGCTACGAACCGGAACAGCAAAAAGGCGGCGACCTGCGCGCGGCTACCGTGAAGTGGATCGAGGCTAGTGCTGACATGCGCACGCCGTACCCACACAAGCTACCGGGGACAGGTGACTTCAGCGTGCCGCCCACTGCCCCGACGAAGCCCGCCTTGCGCGGGCTTTTTTGCGATGGCGTTAATTCTCGCCAATTCACATTCTTCTTTGCGCTGGATCACTTCCTGATTCTCCGTTATTGGGGCAGTGTAGCGAAGGCGTTGATCAAGCAAGGCGTGCCTTGACTGAAACGCTTCTCTCAATATTAGGAGGTCTGACTTAGCATGTTCGCACTACGTGTCATTGCCTTGATGGGAATATCAAATACACAGACTCGTGCAGTAAGCGTGGATAGGGAGGCGTGAAAGATGGCTCTTACGGGAAAGTTTCTGGTCAATAACGAGCTTCTATCGCCACTCAGCTTTTTGGGTATCGGCACATTTGAGGCGTATTCGGGTGACAAGCAATACCGCAATCGGGGTGGCTGCACGGCCGTGCCCGATAACGGTCCGATTCCCGCTGGTAAGTACTGGATCGTCGCGCGTCCTACTGGTGGCATCCGTTCGAAGACTTATGCATGGACGAAAGATACATGGAATGCCATCAAGGGGACTCCGTCCGATCACGCTGAATGGTTCGCCCTATACCGGGATGATAGGGTGATTGATGATGTGACCTGGGTCAATGGGGTCAAGCGTGGGCAGTTCCGGTTACATCCAGCAGGCGGCCAAGGTACTTCATTAGGCTGCATCACCCTGTCGCGTCATACTGACTTTTTGATTATCCGGCGTGCGCTTTTGCACACCGCTACGATCCCGGTGCGTAATTCGGGGCTCCACGCGTATGGAACGATCGAGGTAGTGACATATGGCAACACTTGTCCGTAGGATTTTCAAGGTCGCGCTGTTTCTCGGCCTGTTTGTTCTTGCGATTCGTTATGTCCATACGTACCCCGACCCGATGACGGAGAGCCAGTTGCTCGTGTGGTGGAATGCTTCGGAATGGCTCGGTATTCGCGATCCCGAGGACTTATATTTCGTGGTGTGGGTGACTATTCAATTGATCGTCACCACTGCGGTGTATCTGACGCTCATGAAGCTATGGCGGCGGTATCGCGCGAAGTAGATGGACGCCCCGTTCGCTACGATCCCCATGCGTAATCCGAGGCTCCACGCATATAAAACGATCGAGGTAGTGACATATGGCAACACTTGTCCGTAGGGTGTTCAAGGTCGTTCTGTTCTGCGGCCTGTTCGGTCTTTTGCTGCCGTACGTCCATCCCTATCCCGTGAAGTGGACAGAAAGCCAGTCGCTCGCATGGTTGAACGCCGCTAACCGGTTAGGCATCCGTGACCCCGACGATTTATTTTTTGGGATCACGGTAGCAATGAACCTCATCGCAACTACGCTTGCCTATGCGGCAATCATGAGGCTATGGCGGCGATATCGCACGAAGTAGAAAAAGCCCCGGCGACGGGGCTTCTTTTCAAAGCCATCAGCAGCACTTCACGCCGCTCAAAAATTTTCCCATTCCTGCGCATTGCTGGCTGCCGCGACCGCAACCGGTGCCGGCAGGGCCGCAGCTGTTACCTTCGCCACCTGCGGCTTCACCGGCTGCGCGGCTCTCGTCTCCTTGAAAGCAGCCTGCTGGACCGACGATACTTCCTCGCCGAGCCTGAAGAACATCACGTCGGCTTTCATCTTGCCGGCCTGTTCCTGCAGCGACTGAGCCGCAGCAGCAGCCTCTTCCACCAGTGCCGCGTTTTGCTGCGTCACCTCGTCGATCTGGTTGATCGCCTGGTGTACCTGAACGATGCCTTTGCTTTGCTCGTCCGAGGCCGCCGAGATTTCGCCCACGATATCGGATACCCGGCCAATCGCTTCGATGACCTTGTCCATGGTTCCGCCCACTTCGCCGGCCTGCTGCGCACCGCGCTGAACCTTGCCCGACGACGCCTCGATTAGCTCCTTGATCTCCTTGGCCGCCGCCGACGCGCGTTGCGCCAGCGAGCGCACTTCGCCGGCGACCACCGCGAAGCCGCGGCCCTGCTCACCGGCACGGGCTGCCTCGACTGCCGCATTCAGCGCCAGGATGTTGGTCTGAAACGCGATGCCCTCGATCATCGCGGTGATCTCCGCGATTTTTGCGGAGTCGGTACTGATCTCCCGCATCGTCGCCACCATCGTGCCGACTGCCGTGCTGCCCGCATCGGTCATCTCGCGCGCATTGGCCGCGAGCGAATTGGCCTGGCGGGCGTTTTCGGCGTTCTGCTTGACCGTCTCGGTCAGTTGGGACATGCTCGCGGCGGTTTGTTCGAGCGACGCCGCCTGTTCTTCGGTGCGTGCCGAGAGGTCTTGGTTGCCCGCGGCAATCTGCCCCGAAGCGACCGTTACCGATTCGCTGCCGGCGCGAATGCCGCGAATCGTGGTGGCCAGTTGCCGGCTCATGGTCTTCATGGCTTCCAGCAACTGGCCGAACTCGCCGCCCACATCCACGGTGATCTGACCGTCGAGCCGGCCTTGCGAAATGTTGCCGGCGATGCGCACGGTCCGGTCCAGCGGCCGCGTAATGGCGCGTACCAGATAGACCGCCGCGCCGATGGACAACAAGGTGCCGGCGAGAAGCAGCGCGCCGGAAATCCATTTCAGTTGTCCGGCGCGAGTCGTGCCATCGCGGTCGTTGTCTCTTGCATGGTTGGCGTTGATCCGCGCATCCTGCGCAAGCAGGGAGGTGAGACTGTCGCCCACCGGAGTGACGGATTGCCCCTGCCAACTGGCCGCCTGGTCGAAATAGCCTTGCTCGATGATCTGCAATTCCTTGTCGACGGCCTCGCGGTACTGGGTAATCTGACCATCCATCTTGTCGGCCACTGCACGTTCTTCGCTGTTCGACACGCCGTTCGGGTAGTAGCTTTTCCAGTCCTTTTCCAACTGTGCGGAATAGTTGCGCGTCTTCGAAACCAGCGTCATGTCCTTTTGCGCCAGCGTGCGCCAGAGCATCAGGCGGATATGCAGCAGGTCGGCGCCGCTGGCATTCACGTTGTTCATCGGGATGACGATGTTGGCGTAGGTGTCATGTAGCGATTCGCTCAGTGCCGATATCCCACGCAGGCCGAAGGCGCCGATGATCAAGGTGAGTGCCATGCAGGTCACGAATACCACGATGATCTTGGACCTGACAGTCGAGAAAAACTGGTTCAAAAGGAGTCCCTTCAGGAGATGTGGTTTGACGTAAGGTGCTGATGCACGTCGGCTCACCTGGAATGCGTCGCCTGAGCAGCGGTATCAAATCGCATGGCACGCGGGCGTGTTGCCAAAGAACGGGGGCCGAAGATGTCGATCAAGTCGCCGTAAGGATTAACGACGCATCGGGGAAATTCTTTAGCGTCCCCCTTTCTTGCAGAAGAAGCCCTGTGTGGTTCGTCTGGTGTCGGGTGCTCGCGTGGCATGAGGTTGCGCGGCGCGGACGATCGCATGGGCGATCCGTCCGTATCTGTCAGCAAGGTCTCTCGCTGCGCTCATGATTTGTCAGGTTTTGGATAAATATGACTGACAACATGAGCCTCACAAACTTCGACCGATCAAGCCGGATGGCATGTCCGAAAATCGCGCCATTCAGCCTCTCTTTACCCCGTCCCAACGTGATCCTGCTCCGAAAGGGTGGGGTTTACTGTAATTGAAAGAGCCGGGTCGGCTGACGCATTATTCGGCACACGTTGTACGATGAATTACGTCATTGCTCGACGACTTTGCTCCGTGAAGTTTGCCGAGGCCGGTCATTGCCGGGCGGCTGGCCTAGTAGGCAATCAGCGGCGAGACATCGCCTCATGCAGGATGAAAATTCCTGTTGCAGTGCGGTTTTCAGGCGTTCGGCCCGTGGCTGTATCGCCCTGTCGGCATACGTGTCGCGATATCCGTGGAAGTTTTCGCGGACCGGCTCGCCGCCCAGAATTTAGGTTGTGTCTTATACGATGTCTTATAACAAACACTAACGTCTCTGCCTGATCTGCTGCGTTCCCGGCATCGACACGAGGAGCGGAAGAGGTCTGACAAGAGCACGGACTGGATTCACCCCAAGGAGATGACTCATGAAGATGCGCTCAGCCCGAGAGCTGGTCGTGCTCGGCCTGCTGGTCCTGACCGTTGCCGGTTGCGGCGATGGAAACGGCCTTGCAAGCTCCAGCACCAGCTCGACGACGCCCCCACCCACCAACCCGACCACGCCGACTACCCCGGCCTGGACGCCGGGCCGCTACGCCGCCGACGCGAACCTGCCCGATTCCCCGGCATTGCCGTCGGATACCCAGGTTTGCTCGGTTCTCGAAGCCAGCAACAAGCTCGTCAAGAACGCGGACGGCTCGCTACCGGTCAGCGCGGACCCGACGCCCGCGACCTATGGTGGCGCGACGACGGTGCTAAACAATCCGGACCAGGCGCGCATCCAGGCCGCGCTCGACGCATGCGGCGCAACCGTCGACGCGGAAGTCGGCGCGAAGATCGTGCAGGCCGATCAGCAGGCTGCTGCCACGCAACAGGCGGCCAATAATCCGCTCGTCAACATCGCGGGTGCCTCAAGCGAAACACTCTCGAATCCGTCCTACAAGGCCACCAAATTCGCGGTGCGTCTGGTCAGGAACAGCGGCGGCGCGGGCAATGCGTTCCTGAGCGGTCCGCTCGTGCTGCCGTCGGGCGTGACGCTGTGGATCGACGACGGCGTCACGCTGTTCGCGAGCCGCGACGTCGTGGTCTACGACAAGAGCGCGCAAGACCGGCCGAACGCGATCACCTGCGGTGCCGCGATCAACAATCCGAGCGGGCTGCCCGCACCGGCCGGCACTGTCAACGCGGGCCAGGCGACGCTCGCGGGCGTCAGCGGCATGCAGAACTGCTATCCGCTGATTCGCGGTACGCATACGGTCAATACCTCGATCATGGGTAACGGCTCGATCGACGCGCGTGGCTATATGCCGCTCATCAGCTCGTCGTCGCAGTATCCGACGATCCGCTGGGCAACCGGCGTCACCGAGGCGTTCACGTATTCGGGCAACAACATCAGCGGCGTCACGACGCCGAAGTTCAGCTGCACGAACACGATCGCGGCTTACCGTGCGGGCACGCTCGCGCCCGAAGGCACCGCTTGCGACGTCGTGACCGCGATGGGCAAGACGACGCTCACCACGCCGGCCGTCACCTATGTGGTGAACCGCCAGGCGACCAGCGTGCCGGGCGGCATGACGGTCACGGGCGGGGGCTGCAATGCCGGCACGGCCGGTTGCGCGCGTTGGGTACCGGCGAGCTGGTGGGACATCTCGTATCACGGCAACAAGGACATCGGCGGCGGCCCGTACAGCTTCCAGGGCAACCCCGGCATGGTCTGGATGCAACAATCGAAGAACCTCTCGCTGTATCAGATCACGCTGCGCAACAGCACCTTCTTCACCGTCGAAGCCGACGGCGTGGATGGCCTGAGCGTGTGGGGCATCAAGATCATCACGCCGTTGCTGCCCGACGCGGCGAATCAGGCGAGCGTCGGCATGAACAACGACGGCTTCGACGGCGTCAGCGGTTCGTACTCGCATCTCTACACGGGCGCGACGATCGACGCCAGCTCGACCGGCGTGAAGAATACCGATGGCGTCGATCCGAGCGTTGCGGCGGGGCCGGAGCACGCTGCGCTCGGCACGGGCAGCACGACGACGTCGGCGGGGCAGGTCTACTTCGACGGTTATGTGAAGAACGTCGCGATCGTCTACAACTACCTGAGCCCGTCCGACGACAACGTCGCGTTCAAGGGCGGCCTGCAGGACCCGCGTCCGGCCGCGACGCACGGCGCACAGAACGGCTCGGCGGCGGCCAATATGGCGTGGGGCATCGACGGCAACCGCGACGTTTCGTCGAACCGCACCTACGGCATTACGGTTGCGCACAACCACAACTACAACGGTCACGGCCTGTCGATCGGCAGCCCGACCAATGCAGGTATCCGAAACATTCACTTCTACGACAACTACTTCGACAATATCTACGACGGCACCAATGCGTCGACGGATATGGGCATCGTGGGTCTGCGCATCAAGAGCGGCCAGGCGCGCGGTGGCGACGTCAGCAACATCTACTACGACGGCGCATGTATGCGTGGGGTGAAGGACTTCCTCGTGTTCGACATGTACTACACGGGCCCGAGTGCCGATCCGATTTCGTACACCGGTCTTGGCTGGTTGATTCCGAGCTTCCACGACATCAACCTCAGCAACGTCCGGATGATGAACATTCCGGCCAACAAGGCTGCGGGTAAAGCGGGCGGCGGCAATCTGACCTTCCGCGGCCTGCATGCCGATACGAGCTTCGCCAATACGCAAAGCGTCATTCAGTTGAACATGAATAACGTGGTCGCGGATAACGACGTTGTGCTCGGCATCTCGAACCTGAGCAAGGGCGTGGTGAACATCGGTTCGACCGACGGTTCTTCGCAATCGAAGGCGGCCAATGCGACGCTGAACCTCGGCGCGAATGTCAGCCTGATCGGCCAGTCGTTCGCTCACGGTACAGGCGGTATTCTGACGAACACGTCGAGCGGCGCGGGCAAGTACACGGCCACGACGAACACGCTGAACCTGACCGTCAACGGCAGCGACGACGCGGGCGCGGCGGGCGACACGAACCCCGCGGCGACGATCGTCGCGCAGAATCCGAAGCTGTCGCTGTGCGATCAGGCATCGTCCTGGCCGGTGTTTCCGAATGTGAAGTAAAGGTCGTTCTCTTGAAGGTGCGGGACTCGTGGTGTGATGCCGCGAGTCCTGCTGGAAAAAAGCCCCACAGGCGACTGCGGGGCTTTTGTTGTGCACCCTGTTCACCCAGGGCACACGCCCCACCGAGCCCGAACATCACGCAAGGCACGCTCACGTCCCGGCTCACTGTTTGCGCGACGACCTCAACACCCCGGCTCTCCCCAACCCGAACCGCGGCATGTTCACATAAACGTTCTCGAACGAACCGGCGGTCACCAGATAGGTTTCGTGCCAGATGCCCACGTCGCCGCGAGTGCCGCTCAGGCGGTTGAACGCGCGCCACGCGGGCAGATGTTCCGCTGCGGGATTCGCGGCATAGGCGCGCAGTTGTTCGAGCGAGCGCCAGTACTGCACGGCGATCGTGGTGCGTCCAGGCCACATTTCGTACGACAGCAGGCCCGCGTCCGGCATCGTCTTCAACTCGCGCAGCATGCGCGGCAGCGCGCGCACCACCGGCAACCAGCGATGGATTTTCCAGAGCCGGTTGATGCGCATGCCGATCATGAACACGACGAAGTCGCCCTCGATTTCAGCGGTGACGCGATCGTGCATCATCAACGGGGCTGCGAGGCTCGCGACGGCGGTTCTTCGGTATTCGCACCGTCGCGAGTCATGCCTCTACGCTTGCAGGATGTCATCGAGAATCTGCGTGGACAGTTCGGCGATGGTCGGGCCGCGCACGAGAAAGAGCGCGCGGAACCGGTATCCGGTGCAGCGTTCGAGCACGAGTGCGATCTCGGTTGCCATCAGCGAATCGACGCCGAGATCGGTCAGGTTGCTGAGCGCATCGACGCGGCTCGCGGGCAGCTTGAGCACGCCGCAAATTCGCTCCGCGACTTCGGCGTAGACCTTCTGCCAGCGCTCTTCCGATGCAGCCGTCGCGACGTTCTGGCGGAACGGCGCAGCGGGATGACTATTATCGGCCGATACCGACAGCATTTCCGACAGGCGCCGCGCCGGTGGTCCCGCGAGGCGTTCCTGCCAGCGTTGCCAGTCGATGTCGAACGCGCCGAACTGGCCCCAGTGCTCCTGCAGCGCGCTTTCGAGAACCGCGAGTGCCTGCGCCGACGCCATGCCGCGCAAGCCGAGCAGGTCGAGGTGGCCGGCGAGCGACGCATCGCGCGCGACCATGCCGACATCGCCGATGACACCCCAGCCGATGCTCGTACCCGCTTGACCCTGCGCGCGCCGGTGCAGCGCGAGTCCGTCGAGGAATGCATTGGCCGCCGCATAGTTGAGCTGGCCCGCATTGCCGAGCGTCGCGCTCACCGACGAATAGCAGACGAAGAAATCGAGCTTCGACTGCGCGAGCGCGCAATGCAGGTTCCATGCGCCGAGCGCCTTGGCCTGCATCACACGTTCGACCGCCGCGGCCTGCAACGTGGCGATGCCGGTATCTTCGGCGAGTCCGGCGGAATGGATCACCCCGCGTATCGGCGGCATATTCCGTTCGATCTTCGCAATCGCCTGTTGCACGGCGGCCGCATCCGCGATGTCGAGTTGCTCGCTCCACACCTGTACCTGTTCATCGCGCAGCGAATCGAGCACACGTTGTGCCTCTTCCGTGCGCGGACCGCTGCGGCTCAATACCGCGATATGGCGCGCACCGTTCATCGCGAGCCATTTGACGGTTTCGAGACCGAGGCCGGTGAAGCCGCCCGTCACGAGATAGCAGGCTTGTTCATGCGCGAGTGGGCGCGGCAGGCACGTTTCCAGTTCGACGACCTGATCCCGCAAATCGATGCTGACGTTGCCGCTGTGCGTGTCTTTGGCCAGCATCTGCCAGGCCTCGTCGACGTGCGTGAGAAGAAACGTCGAGGTCGGCAGAGGCTTGAACGTTGCGTCGTCGAGCAGCGGTGTCAGCGTATCGAGCGCGCGGCGTAATGTGTCGGCCTGCTCGCGGCGGACGCGCTCGGGATCGAGCGGCACATAGACGAAGCCGCGTTCGAAGACCTCCGGCGGCACGCTTGCACGCTGCCGCGCGCTGGATGCTTTCGCGATGTCGACAAACCTGCCGCGCGAGGCGAGCAGTCCGAAGCATCGATCGCGCAGATTGCCCGATGCACGGTTCAGCACCACGTCGACTCCGGCGTTCGAGGTCCATGCGCTGACTTCATCGACGAAGCGCAGTGAGCGGCCATCGGAAACATGGGCGATGCCGAAATCGCGCAGCAGGTCGCATTGTTCCGCCGTGCCCGCGGTCGTGAACACGGTCGCGCCTTTCCAGCGCGCCAGTTGCGCCGCGGCGATTCCGAAGCCGCTTTCGGCGCGATGAATCAGCACCGACTCGCCGTGACGCAACTGCGCGACGTCGAAGAGCGCGTGCCACGCGAGCGCCCAGTCGAGCCGGGTCGCGGCGGGATGCGCGGCAACCGCCGGTCGGCATGGGACTGCATACGCATGAGGCACTGTGACGTGCGATACGAGAGACGAGGTGGGCGCAAGCACTGCGACGCGGTCGCCAACTTGCAGGCCGCCGGCCTCGCGGCCCGCCGTCACGACGATGCCGCTCGCGCGGCCGTCGAGTTCGCCGGTATCGGAGACGTCGATTGCATAGTCCTGCAACGCAATCTCGACTTCGCCGTCGCGTGGCGCGCAGCGCGCGATCTCATGGAAGACGATGCGCGCGTTCGGAGCCGGCGCGACAGCCTGCATCGCGTAGCCGGTGGCCGGCGTGGAGCGCGCCGGTTCGCGGCGCGGTTCGCGCCAGGGCACGATGCGCGCGACGTAGCGTTCGCCGTCGCGGAACGCCACTTCGGTTTCGTCGCTGCCGCTCACGAGTTCGCCGAGCAGCGTTCTGGCCGCGCTCAGCGGCTGCGCGCTGTTCAGATCGATCATGCGCACGCGCGACTGCGGCCGCTCGAGCGTCAGAACGCGGCCGACGCCGAGCAACGCGTGCTGGCCCGGCGCGTCGTGAGGTTCGTCGCGCACGACATGCTGGGTGCGCAGCGTGGCGATACTGAGCGCGAGATCGTCGGTGGGACGGGCGCGCTCGAATTCCTGCACGATATGCAGCAGGTCGATCGTATCGACGATGCCGGTCGCGACGCGCGATTCGCTTGCCGACATGTTGGTGGCGGCGTCGAGTCCCCATAGATAGATTGCCGCGTCGAGCTTACGGTCGGCGAGTGCGGCCATCAGGCGCGCCATGTCGTCGCGCGACTCGCGCGCCACCTCATAGCTGGCGTCGCCGGTCTGACGGAAACCCTCGCCCGGTGTCACCGTGATGCAGGCGATGCGTTGTTCGTGCGCCCGTGCGGCCAGTTCGTCGCCCATTCCGTCGGCATCGTTGAATATGAGCCATTGTTGCGTGAGAAATGCCTTGCCGGTTTTGGCGGTCTGCTTGCGCCAGTCGGTCTTGTACAGAAGCGCATCGCGTGACGATTCCGCCTCGGCCACGACTTTTACGGCTCGGGCGCGCACGCCGAAGAGTTCGACCGCCACCTGACCGTGCGCATCGTAGAGAACCAGATCGCCGGAGACTTCGTCGGCTTCTCCGCTGGGCTCGCGCGTCAGCCGCGCATGGCAGATCGCCATCGTGCCCGGCTTGTGCTGGAAGCGAACCTGATCGATCGAAACGGGCAGGTAGATCGAGCGATCCGTCGGCGCATCCGCCGTTTTCAGCGCGAGCAGGGTTTGCAGTGCGCCGTCGAGCAGCACGGGATGCACGTAGTAGTCGATGGCATCGGCCGCATGCTCGACGGGAATCTCGATGCTGGCTTGCGCTTCGTCGCGGCCGGGATTCGTGCGGACCGTTTGCAGGCAGCGAAACGCGGGGCCGTATTGCAGACCGAGACCGGCAAAGGTGCGATAGAACGAGTCGAGATCGACCGGCAGCGAGCAACGGGTCGCCAGCGCAGTGTGGTCGAGCGCGGCACTGCGCGCGGGCGCGGGTATTGCCGAGAGCCGTCCCGACGCGCCGAGCGACCACGGCAATGCGGCGTCGCGCGCACGGCTGTGAATCGTGAAGCGCGAGCCTTCGTCGTCGAGTTGCAGCCGCACGATGGGCGTATGCGCGAGGCTCAGCGAGCGATGAATCGTCAATGCGTCGATGGCAATGGGCTCGCCCTTCGAACGTTTGGCGACGAGCGCCATTTCGATGAAGGCGGCGGCCGGCAGAATCGCTTCGCCCTGGACCTGGTGGTCCTGCATATAGGGGTACAGATGCGCGGCCAGTTCGCCGTCCCATGCCGCGTGCGGTTCGTCCAGCCGCTGCGCAAGCAGGGGATGTACCTTGTTGCTGCCGAGCCGGTCCGCGCGCGAGAGTTCGGTCTCGCTCCAGAGCACGTCGCGATCCCACGGATAGTTCGGCAGCGCCACGCGCTGTCCCGCCGGATAATGCGCGCGCCAGTCGATTGCGGCGCCACGGCAATAGAGTTGCGCGACGCAGCCGAGCAGCGTGTTGCGGCTGTCCTGATCGCGCCGCTGCAACGGCACGCTGATACCTTCGGCGCCGGCATGCCGGAGACACGCATTGATCGCGACAGCAAGAACCGGATGCGGACCGACTTCGACGAACGTGTCGTAGCCGTCGGCAATCATCGTGGCGAGCGCGTCGGCGAGGCGCACCGGCTGACGCGCGTTTTGCCACCAGTACGCAGTGGTTTGAGCCGCCGTGTCGAGCAGCGTGCCGCTCACGGTCGAATACGCGGGCAAGGTCGGGACATGCGCGACGAGCGACGCGAGCGAGGCATTGAATTCGGCCTCGAACGGATCGATGTGATGGCTGTGATACGCGACTTCGACCTTGAGAATACGGCTGAAAATATGCTCGACCGTCAGTACTTCGTTAAGCTGAACGATGGCGTCCGAATCGCCCGCGACCGTGACCGACGTGGGACTGTTCACCGCCGCGATCGTCGCGCGGCCCTCGACGCTTTTGAGGAACGGCGCGATCTCGTGCGCGCCGAGGTCGACCGCCAGCATCTTGCCGAGCCCGGCCGTGCGCTGCATGAGCCGGCTGCGATGATAGGTCAGCAGCAGTGCATCGGCGAGGCCGAGTGCGCCGCTCGCATAAGCCGCCGCGATTTCGCCGACGCTATGGCCGACCACGGCCTCGGGGTGCAGGCCATAGCTGCGCGCGACTTCCGTGAGCATCAACTGCAAGACGAGGTTGCCGACCTGCGCATGCTCGGGCGCCGTCATCGGCTGGCCGCTCGCGTGCGTGAACAGTTCGCCGAGCGACCAGCCGGCGAGCGGCTGCCAGATCGCCTCGCAACGTTCGAACATACTGCGCGCGAGGGGTTCCCGTTCGATCAACTCGACGCCCATGCCGTAGAACTGCGGGCCCATGCCCGTGAAGACGAAAGCGACCTTGCGCCGCGTGTGCGCCGCATGGGGGCCGCTGACGATCAGCGAATCCACGGCCTGTTTGTCGGCGAGCAGGCGCAACTGCTGCGCGAGCCTGTCCGGCGAATCCGCAACGATGCCGACGCGGTGCGGGTATTGCGTCCGATGGCGCGCGACGGTGTAGCCGATGTCGTTGAGCGTCATGGCGGGATTACCGTCGAGCAGATCGGCGAACTGACGGGCTCGTGCGATGAGCGCGGATTCGCTCGCGGCCGATAGCGGAAACACGGCGGGGCGAGTCCGTTCTTCCGGCACGGCGCACGGGCGCTGCGGCGCTTCGAAGAGAATCGCGTGCGCGTTGGTGCCGCCGTAGCCGAAGCCATTGATCGCGGCACCGGCCGGCCCATCGTGCGCGGGCCACGGTTCCGGCGTGACCGGAACGTGCAGGCGCAGCGCAGCGAAGTCGATGTCGGGGTTCGGTGTGTTGAAGTGCAGGTTCGGCGGGATCACCCGATGTTCGAGCGCGAGCACGGTCTTGATGACGCCGGCCATGCCGGCCGCTGCTTCGAGGTGGCCGATATGGGTCTTGGCCGAGCCGATGCGCAGCGCGTCGTGACCGTTGCGTTGTGTCGCAATGCTCGCGCCGATCGAGCCGCTTTCGGCGCGATCGCCGGCGCGCGTGCCGGTGCCGTGCGCCTCGACGTATTGAATCGCATCGGGATTCACGCCCGCGCTTGCCTGTACCTGGCGGATCAATGCGCTTTGCGCCGCGGCGTTGGGCGTCGTGATGCCTTCGGTGCGGCCGTCCTGATTGATGCCGGTTCCGGCGATCACCGCGCGGATCGGATCGCCGTCGCGCAACGCTGCATGCAAGGGCTTCAGGATCAGCAGGCCGGCGCCTTCGCCGCGGCCGTAGCCGTCGCCGCTCGCATCGAACGCCTTGCTGAGGCCGTCCGGCGCGAGAAAGCCGCCCTTGCACATCGCGACCATATACTCGGGCCGCAGCATCACGTTGACGCCACCGCACAGCGCCATTTCGCATTCGCCCGCGAGCAGCGCGCTGCAAGCGACGTGCAATGCGACGAGCGACGACGAACACGCGGTGTCGATCGACATGCTGGGACCGCGCAGATCGAACGTATACGAGAGGCGATTCGACAGCATCACCATCGTCGAGCCGATCGCCGTGTGGGTCGTGATCGTGTCGCGGTTGTAGGTGTTGAGCAGATGCGTCTGGTTGTCGAGCATGAAGCCGCCGACATAGACGCCGGTCTGCGAGCCGCGCAGCCGGTCGAGCGGAATGCCGCCGTCGTCGAGTGCTTCGGCCGCGACTTCGAGCAGCAGACGCTGCTGCGGGTCGAGCAGCATCGCCTCGCGCGGCGAGATGCCGAAGAAGGCCGCGTCGAAGCGGTCGAGCGGTTGCTGCAGGAACGCCGCGCGCCGTACATAGGCGCGTCCCGGCACGTTCGGGTCCGGGTTGAAAAAGCGTTCGAGGCTCCAGCGCCCGGCGGGCACTTCGCCAACCGCGCTCGTGCTTTCCAGCAGCATGCGCCAGTAGGCGTCGGGCGAGATGGCGGGCCCCGGAAACCGGCAGCCTATGCCGACGATCGCGATGCGCGCATCGCGCGCGGAAACGGATTCATCTGGCCGCAACGCGTCGGCGCTACGCCAGTCTTCGAGGCGACGGTTCATCAGATATTCCAGTTAACTTTAACGGGGCCTTGCGGCGTGGTCGTATCGTTCAGCCAGCTTTGCAGCGTGGCGTCGGTCTGGCTCATGATGACCGGCGCGTACGCGGGCCAATGCTGGCTGTCGAAGCGCAGAATGGTGCGCCACAACTGCAGCGATGCGTTGTTGGTCACGGTATCGGGCGAATGCTTGCCGCCGTGCTGAACATCGGTTCTCATATCGATGAAGCTCTGATACAGGTACACCTGCAAATCGGCACCGGCATTCAGCGTGTTCTGCGTGAAGAGGTTCTGCGTTTCGTTGGTCGACGGCGTGCTCGACGCGGCCTGTGCGAGAGACCAGAGTCCGGCGCGAATGTCCTGCAGGTCCTGAGCGGCGATGCCGACGTAATACCCGACGATCTGGTTGATGACCGAGTTCCAGTCACCCGACATGTTCGGCGTCACTTCGTCCTTGAGTTGCGCGGAAAATAGCGGGCATTGCAGGAGTTGACCGACGTAGGCGAGAAAGCCGTTGAGATTGCCGGCCGCCGCGGGACTCGACGGGTTGAAACCCGAGGCGCGTTGCGCGAGGCTCATCGCCATCGCGCAGCCGGTCGCGGGGCTGGCCGCGAGACTGGCTTGCAGTTGTTGCGGCTGGCCCGACGCGCGGGCGCGCGCAACCGCCTGGTCGGCGTTCAATACCTGCTGTGCGTTCGGCCCGACCAGCTTGCCGTTCGACACCACCGGCTGTCCGTTCGCAGTCGCCACCAGCGACTCGATGTGAGGCAGGGTGGCCAACACGCTGCTGGACACCACGGCGATTTTGCGGGCGACGTCGCGAACCGTATCGGGCGCATGAGGGTGGGCGTTGCGAGCGACCCATTGTTCGAACGCGGCGATACCGGTATTGATCTCAGCCATCAGTTTTCACCTTCACGACGAGGGCGTGGAAAACAGCGCGAACATTCGATGAGGATCGCGCTGGCGCGGCAGGGCAATGCGCGAGATTCCGTCATGACACTGAACGGAACCTCACGTACGCGCGCTGCCGCGCGCCTTGATGCAATCCGGCCGGATGAAGCAAAACGGCTGCTGTCAGGCACTCATCCGGCCAGCTCGACCCGCGCGGTTAGCCGTTGAGCGCCGGGATCGGCTGCGTGCCGGCCGTGCTGGTCGCGTTGCTGTTGAGCCAATCGTCGATGCTCGACGTGTACTTGGCTGCAACCGCTGCTGCATATTGCGGCCACAGCTTGCTCTGGAACTCGAGGCGCAGGCGTGTCACGTCGTAGGAACTCTGCTTCGTGTCGTAGCCCTTACCTTTTTTCTCGTAGAAGCTGACGGTACTGTTGTACAGGTAGAAGCTGATGACGCCGTCGACGTTCATCGCGTTCTGCACGAACACGTTTTCAGTCTCGGTCGTTTCCATCGTGCTCGAAGCAGCCTGCGCCAACTGCTTGAGGCCGGACACGATCGAGTTCTTGTCTTCGTTGGCGATGCCCGTGAACGTGTCGGCGATCGCGTCGATCAGCGTGTTCCAGTCCGAGGTCTGCTTCGTGATGGTCAGCCGGTCCGACATTTTCAGCACGAACAGCGGGCAGCTGCCGATCCGGCGCAGATATTCCTGATAGGCGGCGGCCGATGCCGAGTCGTTGGTCAGCGTTTGCGGCTGATAGCCGGCCGCGTTGCGCGCCATTTCCGAGAGCGTCATTGCGCCGCCGACGAGGTCCTGATTCCATAGGTCGAGGAAGCCGGGATCGCTCGGACCCTTCGCCTTGAGAAGCGCTTGCGCCTGTTTGTCCGTGGCGATGGCGGCCGATGCGCCCGCACCCGTCAGCGTCGCTTGTGACGGCGCCTTTTCGGTGGAGCCATTTGCCGCTGCGACCATGCGCAGCGTGTCCTTGACTTCAGGCGTATGAATGCCATTCGGGCCCGTGAACAATACCGGGTCGTGCAGGGTCAACCACGATAAGACTTTGTCCGTCATGATTCTCTTCTCCAAAGAGTCTTGCGCTGAATGGAACTCGGGCCATGCTTTCATTCCATAAGGTATGCGAAGTAAATGACCCATTCGAAAATCCATGCTGATCGAGCTACGTCTACTACGCCTTTCTCCCACTGTTCAGGGAAAAATCTGTCTATTGCATAGAGGTGCGTACAGCCAGCCGACGGCCTGGCTAGCCATTGGCGCAACGGTTATGTGCAGATAAATCCAGTCGAATCGTTCTGTCGTGCGTCGATCGGCAAACGCCGGATCGGCTACGCGCGAGCTGTCATCAGCCGGTCAAAAAAATCCGGTAAGGAAATGGCAGGTTGATCTGCCATCCTGACTATAGGGAGTGGATTGCGTTGCGCTGGTCTGTGGTCAAAGTGATCCCCCGTATGTCGGCCTCGCATGCGCATCAAGTATTCGATTGAACTTGTTTAACACGATGCGAGTGCGTGAATCATAGTCAGAATAAAGAGACAGTCAAGAGATCGATGTGATGGCGCGTCGGCTGGGGATTTGGTTATGCAGGGTAGATTCGAGACGTGCACCGGCCGGTGCGGTGCATCGGCCTGATGCTTACGGGTTACTGTTTGAAATGTTTCCAGGCATGCCGAAACTTGTCGAAGTTCTTTCGCGAGAACGATCCTCGACGTTCGGTTCATGGGACGATATGGATGCGCTGCCACAGGACGGATTTCATCGCGCCACTCAGTCAGTAAGCACACCATCGTTTGTGAACGTCGGATGCCGAGTGGTATGAGCGACGGGACTCGCCGCGTGCGTCATCGTGCGCGCAGAGCAGGGCGTGGAGAGAAGGGGAGAATAAGCGGCCACGGGCGGCCGGACGTTACGCCGGCTGCTATGTGCGCAGCACTGTGTCGGGCGATTTTCCGACCGTACGCTGGCGAGTGGTGCGCACCTTCACACCTGGGGCACGCCTGGGTCACACCAGGAACACAGGCGCCCGTGGGTTCGATCATTGTGCCTCGATTCGCATGCGCTCACCGTATCCGGACCGAGCGTGCAAATCGAGGCGGCATGGCAGGCGACACAACGTCGTCGCTCGTATCGGCTTCGTGGTTCGACATCGAACCTCGTTCAGGCTCTTGCAACGGCCAGTTGCTCTTCACCCGCGCGCATCCAGGCCACGATGGCGCCGAGCCCCAGCAGCGCGAGACAGGCGATAGGCACGATCATCGGACCGAACGCTGTTCCCGTGAGCTTGCCGGCGAGCGGCATGAGGTTCTGGCTGAAGAAGCCGCCCAGATTGCCGATCGAATTGATTGCCGCGACGCTCGCGGCTGCGCGGGCACCCGTGAAATAGCGCGGCGGCATCGACCAGAAGCACGGGTAAAGCAGCGGAGTGCACGCACCGCCAAGAACCAGCGCAATAAAGCGCAACGGTGTAGTGGGCAGCAGCAGGCTGAGAAGAAAACCGAGCGAGCCGAGTGCGGCGACGATTGCGATCGTGCGCAGGATACTTTTGCCATGACGCAGCCGCTTCGGCAGATACAGCAGCAACAGGACCGCGAGCGCCCACGGCAGCATGCTCAGAAGACCGTTCGTGGTGTTCGACACGCCGAACGATTTCACGATTGTCGGCAGCCAGTAGGTCACGCCATACAGGGACGTCGACATCAGCATGTACGTACCGGCGAACAGCATGACGCGTGGGTCCAGCAGTGCCTTCCACGGTTGCGAGTGCACGGCGTTCGCGGGCTTTTCGCGCTCGAGTGCCGCGGCGACTACCTGCTTTTCCCGCTCGTTCAGGAAGCGCGCTTCGCGATACGACGCGGGCAGGATGCGAAACACGAGAACCCCGACGAGCACGGCAGGCAACCCGGTCGCGATGAATACCCATTGCCAGCCCGCGAGGCCGGCGGCACCGTCGAGGCTCAGAAGCAGGCCGCCCACGAGCGAGCC
>Ga0154001_1000096_pt1 | contig 23555 bp, 24 predicted proteins | sample TSNJ085MetaG_FD_104699 | JGI IMG/M metagenome (GOLD analysis project Ga0154001, IMG submission 104699) | Attine ant fungus gardens microbial communities from New Jersey, USA - TSNJ085 MetaG | ecosystem: Host-associated > Fungi > Mycelium > Unclassified | place: USA: New Jersey, Wharton State...
TAGGGTACAGCCACTGTAGTAGTAGTATAAATAAGGCTGCAATCCAATGAAGAACTCTATCGAGTTCTTCCTGAACATCCACCTAGGGTGACCACTAAGAACATTCACTGTTCCTTGGTAACAATTCCCTTCTTAGGGATAATATTGTTTTACTCTTCTAGTCAGTAACTAGTTATAAGTTCAAATAAAGAAAACTACTTTTCCTCATACGAAGAAACATCATCATCACTATCACCACCACCACCATTACTATTACCACTACTATCACTACCACTACTATATATGTCTTAGCAATAGCAACAATAACCTGTAGAGCAATCCACTGCTCCTACACCTTCTCCTCTTACTCAGGAGGAACAACTTCTTACCTTGATTGCTAGCCTGTAGCAGCAGGTGACTACCCTATTACAATAGAGTGGAGGAGCAAGAGTAGAGGTAGCAAAACTTCTCCTGTTTAGTAGAAGAATAGAAAAAGTAAGTATATTTATCAACACAGTCTATCTGTATCTGAGAATGAAAATAATAGAAGAATTAGAGTCAACAAAGATGGCCTGGGTACTGTCTTATGTGCAGGGAGGAAGAACATGCAATAAGTATATTCAAGAGTTTAAAAAGATCATAAGGGAAAGTGGATATAAGAGGCAATCTCTTATAGAAGAGTTTGAAAGAGGGTTAAGCAAGAGGATCAGAAGAAAGTTAGCAGAGGCAGAAAGTCTCTCTCTATACAATAGAGGAGTGACAGGAAAGAGCAGTAAGGTTGGATAGAAATTAGAGACAAAGTAGGGCAGAAGAGAGAATGTTGGAAAGGAATATAGTATGTCTATCAGAAAATGCATAGCAAAGAGGAGGATTTGGTGGGAGGTCATATAGAGAAAGAGAGGACCAGATTGTATAGAGAACAGAGGGTCAATATAGAGAAGAACATCAGAATAGAGGAGGACAGCTGGGGCCAGTAAGGGACCCCAATACAATAGATGTTGATAGAGAAAGAGAGAGAGATAGAATATGCTTTATTTGTAGAAAGTGGGACCATATAGCCAAAAATTGTTGGCAAAGAAAGAAAGAAGAGAAAAGAGTAGTAGAAACGCCACAAAAGTTGGCAAAAGAAAGTAGAGGATAGTGAGTTCCCAACTGGCCTCCAATAATTTATATAGTATATTGCACCCAGAAAAACTAGGAAATAAATTGAATTGTCACAGCAATACTGAGAGAGCAGGAGATATATGGTATACACTATAACTGCTAAGAGAAGTGTGGATGAATGTAGGGTTAGAAAAGCTAGAGAGCCACAAAGGAGTAGCAGTGAAGGCACTATTAGACAGTAGAGTGATAGGTCTATTCATAGATACCAAGTTCACAAAAGAGAAGAGATTTAAACTAGAGAAGTTAAAAACCCCCTTGCTAGTAAGGAATGTAGATGGAATGGCAAATATTGGGGGAGCAATCACTTACCAGGTAGAGTGCAACATGTTCTTTAAAGAACATATTGAGAGAGTGCAAATAGATATGTATAACCTAGGGAAGACAGAAGTAATATTGGATATACTCTGGTTAGCAGCTCATAATCCAGAGATAGACTGGGAAAAGGGGGAGGTCAAAATAACACAATGTCCACCAATATGTAGAAAGACAAAGCAAGAGACACAGGAGAGAAGGTAGGTGAAAAAGACAGAGGAAAAAAAAACAGTAGAAGAATTAGTACCTAAAAGATTCTGGAGGTAAAAAAAAGTATTTGGGAAGGAGGAGTTGGAAAGAATGCCCACCAGAAAGCCATAGGATCATGCAATAGAATTGAAAGAGGGATTTGTGCCCAGAAAGGGGAAAGTATATTAGTTGTCAAGAAAAGAAAGAAAAAAAGTGCAAATATTTGTAGAGAACCAACTACAAAAAAGATATATTCAGCTATCAAAATCACTACAGACCTCACTAGTCTATTTTGTAGCAAAGAAGGATAGAAAAAAAAGAATGGTACAAGATTATCATCATGTAAATCAGTGAACAGTAAAAAACAAATACCCTTTATCCCTAATTGCAGATATCCTGAATAGAGTAGGAAAGAAAATGTTTACAAAACTTAATCTTAGGTGAGGATACAACAATGTGAGGATCAAGAAAGGCAATGAGTGGAAGACAGTGTTCATAATGTATATCAAAGCATACAAACCAACAGTTATGTATTTTGGTCTAACAAACTCTCTAGCTATCTTTCAAACTATGATAAATGACCTGTTCTAAGACATAATCAATTAGAGAAACATGGCAACCTTCATTAATAATATAATAGTTGCCATAAACACTGAAGAAGAGTATAATGAGCTGGTAGAGAAGATATTGAAGAGACTAGAGGAAAATGACCTATTTGTTAAGCCAGAAAAGTATTAGTGGAAAATGAAGAAGGTGGAATTCCTAGACATGGTAATAAGACCTCAAAAGGTAGAAATGCAGAGGAAAAAGGTAGATAGAGTCCTAAGCTGGCTAGTACCAAGAAACATAAAAGAAGTACAAAAGTTTCTAGAACTGGCAAACTACTACAAATGATTTATTAAGGACTTTTCTAGAATTGCAGCCCCTTTGCACCTACTAGTCAGAAAGGAGGAAAAGTGGAGGTAGGGAGAAGAGCAGAAAGTAGCATTCAGAAGACTAAAAGAAGTATTTACAATAGAACTAGTTATAGCCATCCCAGATTTAGATAAAGAGATGAGGGTAGAGGCAGACACCTCAGACTATACAACAGGGGAAGTACTATCAGTGAAATGTGGGGATGAGAAGTGGAGACCAGTTGCTTTCATCTCTAAGTCATTAAATGCAACAAAACAAAACTACAAAATTCATGATAAAGAAATGCTAGCAGTAATTCAGTGCTTGGAATCATAGAAGTACTACTTGGAAGGGGCAAAAGTAAAGTTTGAAATCTGAATAGATTATAAAAACCTCTAATATTTTATGACTAGTCAAAAGTTAAATTGAAGACAAGCCAAATGAGTATTATACCTATCACAATTTGACTTCACATTAAAACATATCCTAGGAAAAAGTATGGGGAAAGCAAATAGGCTAAGCAGGAGACCAGATTGGCAAGAGGGGATGGAAAATAATAATAAGGACCAAATGCTGATAAAGCCAGGATAGATAAAGAGAACAGAAACACTGGTAAAAGAAAACAACCTAAGAAATAGAATTAGAAAAGCATAGGAAGGGAATAAAAGAGTAGTCAAAGCAGTAGAGGAACTAAAGAAAACAAAGATAAAAACATTGAAAGATAAAAAGTGGACAATAGAGAAAGGAGTAATTATGAAAGAGAGACAAATCTATGTACCAGAGGGAGAATTGAGAGAGGAGGTGATACAACTGCATCATGATACACCAGTAGAGGAATATGGCAGGAGATAGAAGACAATGGAACTAGTGACAAGGAACTATTGGTAGCTGGGAGTTATGAAGGAAGTGGAAAAATATATAGATAGATGCAATGCTTGTTAACATTACAAGAATAGAAGTAAAGCCCCAGTAGGAAAATCAGGGCCCAATGTAATCCCAGAGAAACCATGGAGTTATATTTTAGCAGACTTCATCACTAAACTACCTTTGGCTCAGGGTTATGATACAATTCTCATAGTTTGCAACTGTTTTAGTAAAATGGTACATTTTATGGTAACTATAGAGAAAACATTAGTAGAAGGGCTTGCTAGGTTATTTAGGGATCATATTTGGAAATTGCATGGTTTTCCAGAGAGTATCATACTGGACAAAAAGGTATAGTTTGTAGTAGGAATAACAAGGGAATTGAACAAGTTGTTTAGGATCCAGACAAAGCTATCAACAGCCTATCATCCCCAAACAGATAGGCAAATGGAGAGGATCAATCAGGAGCTAGAACAATACCTGAAGGTCTTCATTGATCACAAACAAGAGCAGTGGCCAGACTGGTTGAGAACTGTCAAATTTGCATATAATAACAAAATTCATTTGGCTACAAAAGTATTCTCCTTTAAGGCAAACTATGGTTAGGATCCATGAATGGGATTTGAGAGAAGAAAAAAGAGAAAGTTTGAGGCAGCAGGGAAGTTTGCAGAAAGGATAAAGAAAATCCAGAAAGAGGTGAAAGCAGCATTAGAAAAAGTGCAGGAGGAGATAAAAAAGTATGCAGATAGAAAGTAAAGAGAAGAAGAAGAGTATAAAGTTAAGGACTTAGTACTATTAAGCACAAAAGATCTCAAGTGGTAGATAGTAGGAAGGAGGTCAAAAAAGTTGACAGAGCAGTTTGTAGGGCCTTACAAGGTTAAGGAAATTGTTTTAACCAATACTATAGAATTAGAACTACCTAGTTCTATTAAGATACATCCTGTAGTTAACATAAGTCGAGTATGGTTGTATAGGCCCTAGGTGGAAGGACAACAAAAAACTCCACCAAAACTAGCTATTATCAAAGGAGAAGAGGAACTCAAGGTGGAAAAGTTTGAAAGGAAGTATGAAAAAGAAGCTAAAGAAGTAAGGTGACAGAAGAAAAAAGACAACAAAAAGGAGTTCTCAAGAGAACTCCCAGAAAAGTTTATAGCAAAGATACTATAGGGGTGGTCAAATAAGGAATATGAGAGACAGAGGGAAAGAAGATAGAAGGAAAACTGGAGATAACAGAAAATTTTCTCAGAATGAGGAAACTTGAAGAGGAGGTCATATTATGAAATGACTTCCAAGAAAAAAACTATTTCTTGCATATTCATCAACTTGATAAAAAACATTCAAGAATATAATACAGAAAAGATATAAATAATATGGGAAGGATTATGTAAGATATAGATAGTTCTTAGTAAGAGTCATGTGATTGTGGGAGATAAATGCACAGACCATTTAATATTTGTATAAGTACCTAGTAGAATCCAATGAGAAACTCTATTGAGTTCTTTCTAAACAACTATCTTGATTGAGCTCTAAGTCTTCATGACTCCATACTAACACCTCTCTCTACATCTCCTTCTCTGCTACTACCATCAGACAGTCCCACTTGAAGTGTCCTATCTTCCAATACCTAAAATATCATAGTTTTTTTTTCTTCTGCTTCCTTACTTTTACTTTCTCTCTTACACCACATCTCATTATTCTACTCACCAACATCTCAAACTTATTATGGGGAATAGGCCTCTCTTTTTCCATTTTCCTCCATTTCCTGCAATTACAGGCTAGATACCCAAGCCCTTTGTAACCAAAACACTTCCTTTCTTTTCTTCCCTCCAGTTCTATCCTTAATTTGGTAAGGGTCCACTATTGATTGAGTATGTTGCTTATAAATTGGTTATATTGTTCAAGAGACATGGTGTTATGCCCCTTGAAGTAGAATAGGATTTTTTTTTTTGGATCTCACTAATTACAACTATATCTGTTATGTAAGAACTTAGACTGTGATACCTTAGAACTACTCCTAGTCTGAGTTGACAAAAAGAACTCGATAGAGTTTCCATTCAATTGCTGTACACTACTTATACACATTCTGTATTTACTTCTATTTATAAAGTCCTATATATCTCTTTTGAGTCATTTCTTCTCATATATCCACTGATTATTTAATTAAATAAAAAAGAAAAGAAAAGAAATATAAATAATAACTTAGCTGTTTTAGCTATGTTATAATATGTTGGGGTACAAGATCCTCACCCAACCAGACTTCTACTGCCATACTGACTACTACCCTAATCAAATAGTAAATGATCATCTCAAGAAGAGGATCTCTACTCTAATAGCACCTTCTTAAGGGGTCAATGCTATTCTTCTGCATATATAGATGACAATGCACCCTAGCACAAGATTTCTACTAATCAAAAAATTACAAGTACTCTACTAAGCAACACTATCCAATTGCTAGATCATATAATACCTGGGTTTGGTACCAAGTTTTTACTAGCAGTCCCTAACTGACTACCAAGTCTCCTTTATAGCTAGGATCCGCTATCTAAAAAGACTAGTAATCAAACTGATCACCAATTGAGAACAATAAGAGAGTAAAGTTTAGGTAGGGTTTGAAGCAAACAGTGCCTGGAGTATAGTATTGAGTTTTTCTGTCAGCAACTGACTCAGAAACCTTAAGCTAGGGTTTAACTCAAGGCAGTTCTTCAGGGTTAAAAGAGAACTCGATGGGGTTCTTGCTTAATTGCAGTTTACTATATATACAAGTACACTATTTGTCCTTATTTATACTACAAGCTATCCATCAGCTACTGGTTTGACTCTAGTTCATGTCCAATCTATTTATAGTACTTTGTCATAGTCAGGACAACTCATGACAGGTATTCTTCTTTCAAAACAATATTATGTAGTTTACTCTCTTACTTCTCATATATTATACAATTAATCTAGCCAGAGTACTTGCTACATGCTGTACTCTCTTGGGCCCTGTTCTACAGCTCAGATAGAATAAGTGTTATTAGATAGGATAAGCATAGAACAAGAAAATAATAAACTTGTCAGTGTATACATATCAACTATCATAAAATTAATAGAATAAAACAAACCCCAAAAACATAAGATTATCATAAGCAGCTACATAAAACGTACTATAAGGGCAACTGGAGTAGAGTGACTCCTCCAGGAAAAACTTCAGTATATAAATAAACTCTAGAATGCATTACAACTCACTTCCAGGAGAAACCTCAGAGAATAGGATGAGGCTTCTAGAAGGTAATCTACACTATATATACAAGTCCTCTTGACTATAGAACATCTCAGCCATTAGGAACAAAAATGTAGGAGTAGGCAACTAATTAAATATGAGGTAATTGGAATTTAATTAGTTGTAGGGTTGCTCTAGTACACTACTACTAGTTTACTGTATCTTAAAGCAATGGGTCTGGGTCTGAAGATGGTATTAAAGTTTGTCCAGTAGATATGTCTTAGAGTAGCTGGGTACTTGCAATAGAAGTTTGCTATGAGGTCAGGTGCTGAAACATTGGAGATAGACTTTCAAGAGTTGTGCTCCCAGCTATATTTCTTCTACTTGACCAAAAACTGGAACCTCCTCTAGTGCCAGCAATTGTCTAGGATCTCTTCTACCTCCCATTCTTTTTTTTTATCACAAATGGCCACTTACTGATTTGTGAGTTGATGATTTGACAATCAAAAGGCTCAAAAAAGCAAAGTTTAGACAGTAGCAAAAGATGTTGTTAAGTCTAAGGTTTATCCTTAGACATATAGTCCTTAAATACATGATTGTGGTAGTCTGTGCACCAGGACAGCCTACTACATGATCACTACCTATTGTTTTACATATAGGAGTGCTATTGTTCTTGAAATGGAGATAACCTAACCATCTTAGAGCAGTCCTTTGTTCTATTCAAGGACAGATGATAATCTATAGGTAAAGATCAATGTTATGTACAAACATTGAGGACCTTGTATCTCTATAGGATCTTATTGCCTCAGGATCTATTTATAGCCAAAAGAAGTGCATTAAAAGAGCTTCATGATGGTCATTGAAGCAAATGATTATTTTAAGTAGTTCCCAAGATATTGGCAATTTAGTGTCTGGTGATTTGGTAATCATTGACTGATCTGCTGATAACTTGGTGAATACTGATCACTTTGAGATATTCTTGGTACTGTTTGAAAGGTCTTCTTAAGGGCTTTTAGTGACCATTTAGATTGTTGAAATTAGTCAAGTATTTCTAGAGTTATGGTCCAAATGAAGTTTGTGATACTCTTTATCTATGATGATAGGCAGTGGTAGGAGCTCTAGTCTTCTGCCTGGGATCAGGTCAGTTGGAGTGGCAGAGAGCTTCACCATATTAAACATGGGATAGAGTTTCTTCATCACTAGGGGCAGTTTGAGTCTATAGACTATAGATCCCACTTGTCATTCTACTTGGTAGGGTCTAAGTCTTCTGTACAATAGCTTGGTAGAGGGCCTTGTCATCTTGATATCCAAGACATCTAAGAACACTTGATCTCTGGGGCAAAATATTGGGGTAGGGGTTCTTCTCTAGTTGAAGTACCAGGCTATATCTCCTTGTGCCTTCTAGATTGTGAACTTTGCCTCCTTGATAGCTGTCTTCATCCATTCTGTAAACTCATTGACTATCTCTAGCCAGAAAGGATTCTGCCTTGGTTTGAAGCCCATATATGGGGTTTACCTGGTATTGAGCAAAAACAAAGTTTGCTAGGTTGCTGTATGGACATGATTATTATGCTAGAACTCTACCAAGGGTAGGAGATTGTACCAGTTGTCCTGTCATTTATTTACAAATATCCAGAGGTATTGGTCCAGTTCCTAGTTGACTCTCTCTGTTTGTTTGTTTGTCTGTCTGAGGGTACCAGGCCATGGATGATGCCAGTTATACATCTAATAGTCTATAGAGTTTCTTAGTAAATAGAGCTACAAACTACACTTCACAGTCTGAAACTATGCATCAAGAAAGGCCATGGAGTTTCTAGACATGATGGAGGAATAGCCTTGCTGTCCCTTTTGTGGTAACCATTGTATGAGCTGGAATAAAGTATGCTCTCTTGGACACCAAGTCAACTACCATCATGACCACATCGCATTATTTGGATTTGGGGAGTTCCACTACAAAGTCAATACTAAATGTATTCTACCGCTCTTCTAAAATAGAGAGGGGATGGAGTTTATCTGTTAGAGGATGTCTTACAGATTTGGTATGGAGATATAAGTCATAAATGCTAATGTACTAGTCTATGTACCTTGATATCTAGGACCTCCAGTAGTTGTGGGATACTAACTCTAGCATCTTCTGGCATCTAGGGTACCTTGCTATCTTGGAATTATAACACAGCAAGATGATCTGCCTTTATAGTTCTGGATTCTGGGGTATATAAATCTTGTCTTGGAAGTGGAGTAACCCATTAATATTGGACCACTCCAACAAGTATATTGATATGCTGGCAAACTAGTGGAGCTCTTGGACTGTTTTGGTGATGGGCTCTTCAAGATCTCCTTCACAATTGCTATAGTATATTTCAGACAGCACTTTCTGTTCGACCTCTGTTAGCTCTACTCTCTCAAGTATGCAAATGGCAAAAAGCTCTGGGTAGAGTAGGGTAATACCCTCGTTATTGCTAGTTCCAGTTCTGTGATCTGGTTTTTGGGATAGAGCATTGGGCTTTCCCATAAACTGTCCAGGGTGATAGCAGAGAGTGAAGTCAAAGCAGGTAAGGTACAAGGACCAACAAGCTTGATAACGGTTGAGTTTCTTGGCTGTTATGAAGTACTCAAGGTTCTTGTAGTCTGTCTAAATTTCTACTGGATGGGCTGCTCCTTTGAGAAAATACCTCCACTTTTCCAGGGCCTGGATAATAGCTAGTATCTCTTTGTTGTGGATTTTGTAATTTTGTTCTACTAGAAATAACAACTTGCTGTAGAAGGCCACCAGGTACCATTTACTGTCTGATGGGGGCTGCTGGAACAGGACTGCACCCATGGCAAAGTCCAAGCTATCGGCTTTGATCCTAAAGGGGTCCAAATCCTGAGGTAATACTAACACTAGAGCAGAAGTCACTGCTGTCTTGAGGTCATTGAAGGTCTTCTGCTCCCTTTTGGCCCATGTCTAGGCTTGATTAGAATAGGTGAGGTCAAAGAGAGAACATGCTATTATAAAGAAGCCTTGGATAAACCTTTAGTAGAAGTTGACAAACCTGAGAAAAGCCTGGATGTCTATCCAGTTCTCTAGGATAAACCATTTGTAGACTCTAGCTACCTTGATGGGGTCTATAGAGACTTTATTCTCTGAGATAACAAGTCCCAGGTATTTGATCTGCTTCTTCTAGAACTTGCATTTCTCAGGGTATAGAAATAGCTTGTGTTTGGCTAGGATCTACAACACTCTCCAGATGGCTCATGTATGCTCTTCTATGGATCTGGTAAAGATAAGGATGTTGTTCAGGTAGACTACCACTATACCCTTAGCAATGAAATCTCAGAAGATATCATTGATTATTGTTTGGAAGATGGCCAGGCTGTTGGTTATTCCAAAGAACATTACAAGAGACTCAAACAGACTACAGTTGGTGTGGAAGACAGTCTTCCACTTATTGTCAGATTTGATATGAATGTTATTAAACCCCTACTGGATGTCAAGCTTGGTAAAGTACTTGGCTCTGCAGAGTTGTGAGACAAGCTCAGAGATTAAGGGGAGGGAGTATTTGTTCTTAATAATTATGGAGTTGAGCACTTGGTAGTCTTGGACCAATTAGAGAAAGCTGTTCTTTTTCTTAATAAAGAACACTGGGGCTACTATAGGGGACTTGGATGGTCTAATATGTCTAGTCCACAGGTTCTCTTCTAAAAAGGTGTAAAGTTCTCTCTGTTCTACCAGGAATAAAGGATATACCTTAGAAAACTTGGGTTCTGAGCCCAGAAGGAGTTTGATAGCATAGTCCCAACAGTGGTGCTCCAGGAGAGTATCACAAATAGCCACTTACTGATTTGTGATTGCTTGATTTGATAATCAAAGTGTTCAAAAAAGCAAAATTAGACAAGCAGCAAAAGATGTTGTTAAGTCTGAGGTTTATCCTCAGACATACAGTTCTTAAATATATAATTGTGGTGGTCTATGTACCAGGACAGCCTACCATATGATCACTACCTATTGTTCTATATATAGAAGTACTATTGTTCTTGAAATAGAGATAACCTAACCATCTTAGGGCAGTCCTTTGTTCTATTCAAGGACAGATGATAATCTATGGGTAAAGATCAATATCATGTGCAAATATTGAGGACCTTGTATCTCCATGGGATCTTATTGCCTCAGGATCTATTTATGGCTGAAAGAAGCATATTGAAGAGAGCTTCACAATGGTCATTGAAGCAAACAATTACATTAAGCAGTTCCCGAGGTATTGGTGATTTAGTATCTGGTAACTTGATGATCACTGACTGATCTGCTGATAACTTGGTGAATACTGATTTCTTTGAGACATTTTTGGTACCATTTGAAAGGTTTTCTTAAGGGCTTTTGGTAGCTATTTAAATCATCAAAATCGGTCAAGTATTCCTGGAGTTATGGTCCAAATGAAGTTTGTGACAAAGGGTATCAAAGTCTTCCTTAGCAAACATGGCTTCAAATCCCTAGGTATAGTTAGGCAATAGGCTATAGGTAGCCTAGGCTTCTGCACTGCAATGGGCTTCTTTTACCAGATGCTAAGAGACAGTAGCAGTGGATTGGAGCTTCTCAGCAGAGGGACTTGATAGCAACTGTATTATGAACAGCTTGTCTTTGAGCTCCCAGTCATGTCTATCAGTCCTGATCAGAAGTTCTCTTTTATCAGTATCTTCTACTAGCATGGGCAATTCTCTGTTCTAACAGGCACTTATGGCTTAGACTTCCTGTCTTTTCTGTGTAATATATTTCTTTTGTATCATTCAATATCCTTTATACTGGGGTGAACAATGAGTCATTAGTACTTTATTTTTTTGCTAGTCAACCTCCAGATTGTGATCCTTAAGCCAAGGGTATTCCAGTATCAGGTCTTGTTTCCCTAGACTAGAGACTGTAAAGAGCATTCACTCTGAGTGAGTATTGTACCAAAGGACGACATTCATAACTTTAGGGATTTATCTGGCTTCATTAGGGGTACTATCTATATTGAACATGGGTATTAGGCATAAGATACTCTAGGTATTCATTCCTTTATTGTAGACAAAGTCCCTGTCAATGAAACTTCCAGTTGCTCCACAGTCTAGAAGTGCCTTGACAGAGTGGATCTTGCTGGTATTAGTGGTGCAGAACTCTATAATAAGGATCAAAGAGACTCTGCATATGTTTAGTACACTTACAGAGAGTTGCTTTGGGAGTCTCTTCTCCTATTTCGGTCTCTAAGTTATGGGTATTGTGGCAGGAGAGGAGAGGGATATGACTATAGATTCACATGCACTTGTATTGGATTCTTCTATATCAAGTATACAGAACCTATTTACTAAGGGCAACCAGGGCATACTATTCACCAGCTACATCATGCAAAATCCTCCTCTACAGGAGAGTTCTCTTCTTTGGAAACTATGTCTTTCAAAGCCAAGAGATCTTCTATCAGTTCCTTCTGTTGTTCTGCCATCAACAGCTTTATATCTATCTAGTAGGGATAGTCCTTTACCAGATAGTTTGCATCTCTGCACCTGTAGCAGCCTTTTGGGGGTGCAGTGTTGGTATACGGTTGTAAGGACTTAGAGCTTAACTAAGATGGTTGTTTAGGAAAAACTCAATAGAGTTCTTTATTGGATTTTACTAGATATTTATATAAATATTAGATAGTCTATGTGCCTATCTCCTGCAATCACATGACCCTTACTAGTAACTATACATATCTTACATAATCCTTCCTATATTATTTATATCTTTCCTATATTGTATTCTTGGATATTTTCTATTAAGTTGATGAATGCATGAGAAATAGTTTTCTTCTTAGAAGTTATCTCATAACATGTGGGGCAGAGCTTCTAGGTGGTGTTGATGTCCATAGCCATAGATGGGGTTGAAGGAGGAGAACATGAAGGTAAAGGGGTTAAAGCCAGCAAGGGGTAAGCCACAAGTGGAGAGAAGTAGATGACTAACAAGGGGGTGGATGAGTTGGAGTAGAGCAAAAGAAGAGTTGCCATTGGTTGGGCTGAAAGACCTTATTTGCCAGGCAAGCTTAGTCTACCCTTCTAGTAGCTTCATACCATGCCTCTGGGTCTATGTTACTAGAGTATCCGACTGGCATAGTTGCAATCTGATTTTGGATGCCCATCTTCAATCCTCTCTGGAATTTGATGACCAGAGTTCTCAGATCAGAGTAGCCAGCATTCAAGACCAGGGTCTGGAAGAAGTCCAGATAGTCCTCTACTGTCCAATCATTCTAGTAGTAGGAGGACCCTTCCAAAGTGTTGGTAGTATCTGTGTTATGAGAGCCCCAAGAAGAAAACAGTCTTCCATATATTTAAACACTTAATCTAAAATCTCAAGTTATACAATGAGGTCAAGGTATAAATAGCATGGGAACTTAGAAAACCAAATCACGTGACAAGATCAAGTGACCATAGAATATTCTGGAAGAACATGTAATCATGGACTAGTAGTAGTACAGCCACTGTAAAATAGTATAAGTAGTAGTCCAATCCAAGAAAGAACTTCATTGAGTTCTTCTTGAACATCCACCTAGGGTGATCACTAAGAGCATTTACTGCCTATCGATAACATAAGAACTCAATACCCCACTGTTGACCCTGTACCTCACAGCCTCAACATTCTTATTTACATTTACTCTTTTATCATCCTCGCTAACAGGCACAGTGCTCAAAAGCATCTTGGATAGTAGGCCCTAGCTGTAAAGAGAACTTCACTGTCAGTTAGGAACAGTGGGTAGACAGCCTAGACAAAGCTTGTGTCCCTGCCTAAGACCTGATCTCTATACTGAGCAGACTTGTAACTAGTTCTTTCACTATCAGCTCCATGCTACCAATCCATTATGACTGGTCTATGCAGGAGAACAACGGAAATCTCCTAAAGGCCTGTCTAGCTTAGGGATTCCCTTCTTAGGGATAATATCGTTTCACCCTTCTTAGTTGGTAATTAGCTATAAGTACAAATGAAGAAGATCACTCGTCCTCTTATGAGGAATTATCATCACTGTTGCCATCATCATCATCATTACCATCATGTATGTCCTACCAACAACAGCAACAAGAGGAACCTTCCCTGGCACCCATCTCTTGAGAGGAGCAACTCCTTGCCATGATTGCAACCCTGCAGCAGCAGGTTAGTACCATGCTCCTTCAGCAACAAGGAAGTAGAGTAGAGATCGTGAAACCTCAAGTCTTTAGTGAAAGGATGGAGGAGGTAAGTGCGTTCATTAATGTAGCTTGCTTATATATAAGGATGAAGATGGCAAAAGAAACAGCAGCAACCCAGGTAGCCTGGGTATTATCATATGTGCAGGGAGAAGTAGTAGAGGCATGAAAGGACAATCTACTGGACAAACTGGCCAAGGAAGAGTTAGAGGTAGAATTAATAGAGTAGTTGTTTACTAAGATAAGGGACAACTTTGGGGAGACATTGGAAGAAGAAAGGAAGATAGAACAGCTGAGAACAATTGAGCAAGGGGGAAGGACCTGCAACAAGTATATGCAGGAATTTAAAAAGGTCACCAGGAGGAGCAGCTATGAGAGAAGACCCCTCATTAAAGAGTTTAAGAGAGGACTAAATGGGAGTATTAGAAGGAAGTTGGCAGAAGCAGAAGAACCACCAACCACTATTAGAGAGTGGCAGGAAAGAGCGGTGAGGTTAAATAGAAACCAGAGGCAAAGCAGAATAGAAGAAAGAATGTTGGAGAGGAATGTAGCATGCCCAGGGGGAAATGCATAGCCAAGAGGAGAAGAATCATATGGAAGAAGGGGGGGACAAATAACATGGAGAATGGGGAGAGGATACAGAGGAAGAGAAGAAGGAAACACATCTAATAGAGGAGGAGCTCAAATGGGTCCAAGAAGAGACCCAAACACAATGGATATAGACAGAGGAAGGGAGGGGATAGGACGTGCTATATATGCAGAAAGTAGGGCCATATAGCCAAAAATTATTGGGAAAGACACAAAGGAAGGGTAGCGGAAATACTGCATGAGTCAGTAAAAGAAAGTAGAAAACAGTAAGCTCTTAGCTGGCCTCCAATAATTTGTATAGTGTATTGTGCCCAGAAAAGCTGGGCAATAAATCAAAGTTTACCAATACAACTGAGAGAGTAAGAGATATATGATGCACACTCCAGCCACTAAGAGAAGTTTGGATGAAGGTGGGGCTAGAAAAGTTGGAAAGCCATAAGAGGATAGCAGTGAAAGCATTACTAGACAATGGGGCAACAGGTCTATTCATGGACACAACCTTTGCCAGAGAAAAGGGGTTTAAAATGGAGAAGTTAAAAAACCCCCTGTTAGTTAGAAATGTGGATAGCACAGTAAATGCGGGAGGAGCTATAACACATCAAGTGGAATGCAACATGTTTTTCAAAGAACATATGGAAAGGGCGAGAATAGATGTATGTAACTTAGGAAAAACAGAGGTGATACTGGGAATACCGTGACTAGCAGCCCATAACCCAGAAATAGATTGGGAGGAAGGAAAGGTAGAAATGATGTGCTGTCCACCTATATATGGAAAGAAAAAGGAAGTAAAGAAAGTAGAGAGGGACAAGGACAAAGAAATGTTGAAAAAACTGGTGCCTAAAAGGTTTTGGAGGTGGGGAAAGGTATTTGGAAAAAAGAAGTTGGAAAGGATGCCAGTACAAAAAACCTGGGACCATGCCATAAAGTTGAAGGAAGGATTTATACCAAAAAAGAAAAAGGTGTACTCACTGTCCAGGGAGAAAAGGGAGGAGGTGCAAGTATTTGTAGAAGACCAGCTAAGAAAAGGATACATCTGACTTTCCAAGTCATCCCAAACATCACCAGTACACTTCATAGCAAAGAAGGATGGTACATGGAGAATAGTACAGGACTATTGACACATAAATCAGTGGACAATAAAGAATGGGTACCCCTTACTTCTCATTGCGGATATACTGGATGGGATAGGAAAGAGGAAGGTGTTTATGAAGCTGGACCTGAGGTGGGGATACAATAACATCAGGATCAAAGAGGGAGATGAGTGGAAGACAGCATTTATAATGTATATCGGAGCTTACGAACCCATGGTTATATACTTTGGGTTAACAAACTCTCCCACTACCTTCTAAACAATAATGAACAACCTATTCAGAGATCTCATAAACCAAGGAGACATGGTGACATTCATCAATGATATCCTAGTAGCCACAGACACTGAAGAGAAATACAATGAGTTAGTAGAGGAGGTACTAAAAAGGTTAGAGGAGAACAATCTATTTGTAAAGCCCGAAAAGTGTAAATGGAAAGTAAGAGAGATAGAATTTCTAGGAGTAGTAACTGGTCCAAGAGAGATAGAAATGCCAAAGGAAAAAGTGGAGGAAGTACTAAACTAGCCAGCACCCCGAAATGTCAAAGAAGTACAGAAGTTTTTAGGCCTCGCCAATTATTACAGAAGATTTATAAAAGACTTCACTAGGTTAGCAGCACTACTGCATGTACTGGTCAGGAAAGAGCAGAAATGGAAATGGGAAAGGGAACAGGAGGAGGCATTTGAAAGGCTTAAGATGGTATTCACCACAGAGCCTGTCTTAGCTATTTTAGATATCAATAGGGAAATGAGAGTGGAGGCAGATGCTTCAGACTATGCAATGGGGGGAGTATTGTTGACAAAGTGTGAGGATGGAAAGTAGAGGCTGGTGGTCTTTATCTCTAAATTGTTGAACACTACAGAGCAAAATTACGAAATTCATGATAAAGAGATGCCAGCAGTTATTAGGTGTCTAGAAGCATGGAGGCACTACTTGGAGAGAGCAAAACTCAAATTTGAAATCTGGACAGACTATAAGAACCTCCAGTATTTTATGACAAGTCAAAAATTAAACCATAAACAAGTGAGATGGATCCTATACCTGTCATGATTTAATTTTATATTAAAACATGTTCCAGGAAAGAGCATGGGGAAGGCAGACAGACTAAGCAGGAGACCCGACTGGCAGGAGGGAGTGGAAAAGGACAATGAGGACCAGAAACTGATAAAACCAGAATGGATTAGAGGAGCTGAACCAATGATAGAGAAAGGAGACCTAAAGGAAAGAATCAAAAGGGCGTAGGAAAGGAATGAAAGGGTAGTAAAAGCAGTAAAAGAGCTGAAGAGGGCAGGAATAAAGATGCTGAAAGATGAAGAATGGGAAATAGAGGATGGAATAGTAACAAAAGAAGAGAGGATATACATGCTAGAAGGGGAACTCAGAGGGGAGATAATACGATTGTACCATGACACCCCAGTAGGAGGACACAGAGGGAGATGGAAGACAACAGAATTGGTCACCAGAAATTACTGGTGGCCAGGAGTAATAAGAGAGGTAGAAAGATATGTGGATAGATGCAATGCTTGTCAAAGATACAAAAATTGAAGTGAAGTACTAGCAGGAAAGCTAATGTCCAACACAATCCTAGAAAAACCACGGAGCCATATCTCAGCAGATTTTATCACCAAACTGCCATTAGCCCAGGGATATGATGCTATCTTAGTAGTATGTGACCAGTTTAGTAAAATGGCGCATTTCATAGCAACAACAGAGAAAACATCAGCAGAAGGACTTACAAAGTTGTTTTGAGATCATGTATGGAAGTTGCACAAGCTTCTAGAAAGCATCATATCAGATAGGAGAGTATAGTTTGTGGTGGGAATGATGAGGGAGCTGAATAACTTGCTGGGAATCCAGACGAAACTCTCAACAGCCTATCACCCTCAAACAGATGGGCAGATAGAAAGGATAAACCAGGAGTTAGAACAATACCTGAGGGTCTTCATTGACCATAGACAAGGACAGTGGCCGGATTGGTTAGGAACGGTAGAGTTCGTGTACAACAACAAACTCTACACAGCAACAAAAATATTGCCATTCAAAGTGAACTATGGTCAGAATCCAATGATGGGGTTTGAAGGGAGGAGAAAGGGGAAGTACGAAGTAGTGGGGAAATTTGTAGAATGAATGAAGAAAATCCAGAAGGAAGCAAAAGCAGCACTAGGGAAAGTACAGGAAAAAATGAAGAAGTTTGCGAACAGAAGGCGAAAGGAGGAAGAAGAATACAGAGTAGGGGACTTAGTATTGCTTAGTACAAAAGACTTAAAATGGCAGATGAAGGGAAGGAGATCAGAGAAATTGACAGAGCATTTTGTGGGCCCCTACAAAGTTAAGGGAATCATCTCTAGCAACACAATAGAGTTGGAACTACCTAAGTCTATTAGAATACACTCTGTGGTTAACATAAGTAGAGTACAATTCTATAAACCACAGGTAGAAGAGCAGAAGAAGACACCACCAAAACCAGTTATTATTGAAGGAGAAAAGGAATTTGAGGTAGAAAAAATCATAAACAAAAGAACAGTTAGGGGGAAGGAAAAGTTTCTGGTAAGGTGGAAGGGGTATATGGCGGAAGAAGATACTTGGAAGAATAGGGAAAACTTGGAGAATGCAAAAGAGTTAGTAGAAGAGTTCAAGAGAATATACAGAGAAGAGGTTGAAGAACTAAGGCAACAGAAGAAAGAAGAAAAAGAAAAGAAATTTAGTTGGGAATTACCTAGGGAGTTCACAGCAAAATTGCTATATGGTTGGGAAAAAAAGAGGTATAAAAGGGAAAGGGAAAAGAGGTGGGACGAAAACTGAAGTTGATGGAAAAATTCCTTGGGATGAGGAAATTTGAAGGAAGGGCCATGTTATAAGAGCCCCAAGAAGGAAATGGTCTCCCATGTATTTAAACACTTAATCCAAAATCTCAAGTCATACAATAAGGTCAAGGTATAAATAGCATGGGAACTTAGAAAACCAAATCACGTGACAAGGTCAAGTGACCATAGAATATTCTGGAAGAACATGTAATCATGGACTAGTAGTAGTACAGCCACTGTAAAATAGTATAAGTAGTAGTTCAATCCAAGAAAGAACTCCATTGAGTTTTTCTTGAACATCCACCTAGGGTGATCACTAAGAGCATTCACTGCCTATCAATAACAGTCTGCCTCTGTATTGACAGAAAAGAATTGGGCCCAGAACTGCTGTTTGAAGGCCAACCAAGACTAAAGAGAGAAAATGCTAGTGTCTGCCTTTTAGTAGAAGAGGTTTTTGGACCATTTTGCTACATATCTGCTCTTGAAAAATGTCAGGGCCCAGAAGATCTGCTCTTGGTCCAAGTCAAATTACTCTGGAGCCAACTGCATATAGAGGGTACAAGAATTCAAGAACATTTGACTGTAATTCTGCTCTCCATTAAAGTTTGGTAAAAAGGGAAGCTTTGGCCATACCCACAAGTGAGAGGGGACCAGTGCCAGAGAAGGCAAAAGCAAGGGCTGAGAGGTACTAAAGATAAAGAGGCATTTGTGACCAGGGTAGAAGAGGAATGCAAGACTAGCTAGATGAGCTGTTGAAGCTGGGCTGTCAGGAAGGCAAGAGCAGTATTGATATTGTTTTTGGAAATGTTTTATCTCTTGGTGAGCTCCTGTAGATGGTGTTGGAGGTAGCTTAGGGTATCAACTAGGCCCTCAGGTTTCTCCATTGGTGCTAATATACTTGAGAAGTGGAGTTATGGAAAGAGTTGAAATAGGCAAAGAAGGGCTGCTAGTGGATGGCTATCTGTTGTGTTTGCTCAAGGCTCTGTTTGAGAGAACCTATTCTACTATAAAGGCAACTAGAGTGGAGTGACTCCTCCAGGAGAAACTTCAGTATATAAATAAACTCTAGAATGCATTACAGCTCATCTCCAGGAGAAATCTCAAAGAATAGGATAAGGCTCCTAGAGGGTAATCTACACTATATATACAAGTCCCCTTGACTACAGAATGTCTTGGACATCAGGAACAGAAATGTAGGAGTAGACAACTAATTAAATATGAGATAATTGGAATTTAATTAGTTGTAGGGTTGCTCTGGTATACTACCACTAGTGCATTAGGAGTGGACTTTGGTGTGGTCCCCTTACATATACTGCACTTTATGTAGTTGCTGCTACTATAGCAGAAGAAAACCAGCCAAGAACTGAATAGTAGTGGGCTCTGGAGCTAGAATAGAGAGCTAAAAGTCTAGCATTAGAAGAGGGGGAAAAACAAAAAGAAAAGAACTAATGTGTGCTATAGTAACTTAGCCTGAGATGACTTAATTATACTCCTGGTCCAAGTTGACAAGAAGAACTCAATAAAGTTCCTATTAGATTGTATACTACTTATACAACTACTACATGGTCTGTGCACTACTCTCCTATACTTATCATGTGACTCTATCATGTGGTGTGACACTGTGACATCCTGACATATGACTATGATATATGACATTTGTCATATAACACTTTCCCATACTTCTTCCTTATGTACTAAGTCTAAATAAGAAAAAAGAAAAAGAAAAGAAAAGAAATATAAATGATAACTTAGCTGTTTTGCCAAGTTATGATATGTGCAGTCAGACTATATTTAATTTTCATATCAAAAAATGGTTTCTAAACACTTTTGTAATAGATAGCAATGTGAAAATGTCAAAAATTATTTTTATATTCTTGTCTTATCCTATATATTAAATTTGGCAGACAACCACTTATCCTATCCAAGTTGCAGAACAGGGCTTTATTTCTCTTGTTTACTTTCCCTTTTCCATTTTCTGTAAGGGGACTGCATCAAAGTCTACTCCTGATGCACTAGTAGTAGTATACTAGACTGACCCTACAACTAATTAAATTACAATTACCTTATACTTAATTAGTTGCCTACTTCTATATTCCTGTCCTTGACTGTTAGAACGTTCTGTAACTAGGAGACTTGTATATATAGTGTAAATTACCCTCCAGGAGCTTCATCCTATTCTCTGAGGAATCTTCTGGAGATAAGTTGTAATGTACTCTGGACTCTATTTATATACTGAGAAATCTCCTGGAGTCACTCTACTCTGGTTACCTTTATATTTTCCCTTTCTACTTAAGTAGTCTTGTAACTACCATAGTCTACCACCAAGCCTTATGCAATAAAACATTAATTTAAAAATGAAAAAAGAGCTGCCTTTAAGTATATTATTTTCTGAAAATTTATACTGAAATTTGTAGAATTCAAAAGTGTATTGTGAGTATGATATCTTTACAGGAGTGTATCAAATTCCCATACCTGTTGCCTGCCCATTATCTATTACTTATTAATTGATAATTGATTGATCTTACACTATGGGCAAACAACTGTCAAATGAAGTCACAAGGTTTGATGTCAAGTGATCTGTTAAGTGGTTTGTCAGCTTAGTTGTCAATACAATATACTATGTCATATGTCACACCTTTTATTATCATTTATTTTTCTAGGACTTTAACTTTTGTGTACCCACTGTCTCAATCAAATACCATTATAGTAAGTCAATATATACTCAGACATCACTAAAAGGTGAACAAATGGTCTATTTACCTATAGTAAGTCAATATATACTAGATATAGACATAAGTACATATCAACAGAGATAATTGCTTATACTCATCTTAGACATCACTGCAAGGTAGATGAATGAGGTAGTACTATATACTGGAGGAATATATATATAGATAAAAGAAAAGAGTACCTGTACAGGCACAAGATACCTATATTGGTATAAGACTAGAAATGGAATGGAAAAGATGAGCAATTAGTCAGACTGGTATAACTAGTGTAGTACTCTCTATTGATAGCCACCACAAAATACCATCTTTGTTTTGTTATTATATCTAACAACTAAACCTTCCAAGGCAATTTGGTCTTAGCAACCAACAGGATCAGCTGGCTATTACCTCAGCATTAATGGCTACAAGTGAGGTGTTATACTCAGTCTCTTGATTATGCCAACTGATGAGCATTCTTCTTTCATAGCCAAATATAACCCAGTTATCTTGTCCTTATACAATACATGCAATTAAGAAGGAGAAGACAATGGAAGTGTACTAAATTAATTAATACCTTGAATGAGAATTATTACCTCCACTTCTGGAAGTGTCCAAGCAAGGCTAAGTAATTTATCTATGCTAAAGTCCACAAAGATGCTACCCAACTGGAGAACAGATACAAGCTTCATACAATATGTTGAGGCAGAAAAACAGCAAGAAATGCCCAGAAAAGTGGATCACAGACTTTACTAAAGGCAACACTAGGAAATAGAACTTCTGTTGTGTAACTCAAGTTGAGTTAACTCAGCAGCTAAGTCTTTGAGGGTTACAAAGAAAACTCAATGGGGTTTTCGATCAATTGTGCTACCTACTTATACAAGTATGTTATTTGCCCTTATTTATATTGATGGTATTCTATAGTCAACTAAGAGACTGTTAGTTCTATTCTCTTGTCTATCATTCTATAAATAGATCTTCCTATAGTTGAGGCAACTCATAACAACTTCCTGACCACCAGGATGAATAAACATAACAAAGCTCAACCAATGTATATAAAAGGAGAAACATTGCTATCTATTTTTGGTTATTCTATCACCCTATTTGTAAGAGCAATCAGGACAATTCTAAACTATATCTCTATATTGGTGAGTATAGAGCAAGATTTTACCCCCAAGAGTCAATCACATGCCCATGTGGCAAATAAGATCTTGAGACTAGAACTCATATTCTTACAGAGTGCCCTAGGTCTACAGAAATCCAAGTGATACTTTCTCTATGCTTAGATAACCTTATTAAGTTTCTTACATCTAATCCCACTGCATTTGCCTTCACACAACCCAGAGAGCCCTCATAGCTCCCCAAATTAGTCAAAATATACTCCCTACTCTCTTTTCTCTTTGAAAACAAACCTTAATATATGAAGCTCTATCTGTACCTATATCCTGCGACTTACCTTGTCTCTAGCCCTATACTGCCTCTTTTCCTATATATTTTTCCCTGCTTCTGTTCTATTCTACTTTTGTTTCATTATATTTGTATATTTATTAGAGGCACTAAGCCTCTGTAGTCAGTAGACTTTGTATTAAAAATCATTGGTTGAAAATTAAATAAAAAATCAAAAATAGTGAGAATTATTATTGTACCAAAGTTCTGCTTGTTTGAGTCTCAGTCTTAAATCTTCTATTTGGTTCTGCAGTACTGCCTCTCGTGAAGTACTCTACTGTTGTTGCTTTGATCACCCAAGTTTTTCCACATCAAGCTGACCCTTAAGTCTCCTCTATTGCTGCTACCTCAGACTGGAAAAGACTCTCAATGTGCTGAAGATACTGTGTGTTGATGAGAGAGTATCCAGGTGTATATGTGTGAGGGTTATCAGGATCTGTGGTGTAGGTGAACAGTGTCGAGAATCAGGTCAGTGCATAAATTGTTGATTTTTAAAAAAAATTAGGTCACTGTGACAAGTGTCACGCATATAACCGACATAGCCGATTAATCTGACAGATCACTTGACATCAAACCTTGTGACTTCATTTGACAGTTGTTTGCCCGTGGTGTCAACACCTTTCTCTTTCTTCTTATGTTACTGCATATGATGATCGGTAATTGTCCGGGAGCCAAGGCGCATATGTTCTTTGATTGAACTATTTGAGCGTTCAGGATGTATGACGACGTGTTAACGCTGTATGATTACAGCAGCTTGCTGCATGATCTATCTAGAATTCTACATCGGACTGGCGCGTTATTCAGAATGACTCAGATTAAGAATCTTCCCATGGTGTCCTTCCTACTCGCCCTTCTGAAGCATCCTGTTTTCCTGCGAGACAATATAAAGTATCTTCAAAAAATGTGATATATTACCAACTTCCCTCCAGCTTTTTCTTCCCTCCAGAGGGAGACAATAAACCGGAAGTAGTGACCTCGTATCTTGGGGACGAACAAGGTCACACAGAGAAAGCGCCGGCAAAGAAGACGAATACGTAATTCTTGCCAAGTAAACGAGTTCTTCGGTTGTCTGTGACCTTAGGCCTCGGAGTATCTAGCCTGGAAAATGGTATAGGGAAAAAGCACCTCCTGGGACTGGATGCCATTACAACATTCTTAA
>Ga0154001_1000099_pt1 | contig 23311 bp, 20 predicted proteins | sample TSNJ085MetaG_FD_104699 | JGI IMG/M metagenome (GOLD analysis project Ga0154001, IMG submission 104699) | Attine ant fungus gardens microbial communities from New Jersey, USA - TSNJ085 MetaG | ecosystem: Host-associated > Fungi > Mycelium > Unclassified | place: USA: New Jersey, Wharton State...
CAAGGCGATCGAGCGGATCGGCGACCACGCGAAGAACATCGCCGAATTCATCATTTACATCGTGAAGGGCACCGACGTGCGGCATCAGTCGCGCGATACGCTCGAACGCGAAGCACTCAGCTAATCCAGAGATAAGGAACAGAGGTGCCGATGCCCAGCAGCATTCTCGTCATTGAAGATGAGCCAGCCATTTCCGAACTGATTTCGGTCAATCTTCAACACGCCGGACATTGCCCGATTCGCGCGTACAACGCGGAGCAGGCGCACAACCTGATCAGCGACGTACTGCCCGACCTCGTGCTGCTCGACTGGATGTTGCCGGGTAAATCGGGAATTTCGTTCGCACGCGACCTGCGCAACAACGAGCGCACGAAGCATATCCCGATCATCATGCTGACCGCGCGCGGCGACGAGCAGGACAAGGTGCTCGGCCTCGAGATCGGCGCGGACGACTACGTGACGAAGCCGTTTTCGCCGAAGGAACTGATGGCGCGCATCAAGGCGGTGCTGCGCCGCCGCGCGCCGCAGCTGACCGAAGACGTGGTTGCGATCAACGGCCTCAAGCTCGATCCGGCTACGCATCGCGTCGCCGCCCACGCGGAAGGCAGCGAGATCAAGCTCGATCTCGGCCCGACCGAATTCCGCCTGCTGCACTTCTTCATGACCCACCCGGAGCGCGTGCACAGCCGCACGCAACTGCTCGATCAGGTCTGGGGCGACCACGTGTTCGTCGAGGAACGCACCGTCGACGTGCATATCAAGCGCCTGCGCGCGGCTCTCAAGCCCGCCGGTTGCGATGCTATGATTGAAACCGTACGCGGCAGCGGCTACCGGCTGGCGAAGAGCGCCTGATAGCCGCGGCGGTGCGCGGCGCCGCCACTCCCTCCTGCGCCGTATTTTCTCTTCGATCGCTAGACCATGAACATCATCTGGGCGCGCTCCATCGTGTCGGTCGTGCTGCTGGCTGTTCTGTGCGCGGTGGTCGGCGCACTGGTGAACGTCAAGGCGGGCCTCGCTCTCGCGATCATCCTGCTGCTCGCGCAGAGCATCTTCAGTACTTTCCACAAGCAGCGCCTGTGGCGTCTGCTCGACGCGCCGGTGTACGGCGAAGTGCCGAGCGCTCCCGGCATCTGGGGCGAAATCTACTATCGTCTGCACAAGCTCGCGAAGCGCTGGCACGCCCAGGTGCGCCAGGTCGAGCAGCAGCATTCGCGTTTCATCCAGGCGATCCAGGCCTCGCCGAACGGCGTCGCGATGCTCGACGATCACGATCAGATCGAATGGTGCAACGCGATTTCCGAAAGCCACTTCGGGCTCGACGCGAAGCGCGATCTGCGCCAGCACATCACGCATCTGGTGCGTCATCCGGATTTCGTGCACTACCTCAATTCGCATCGTTACGAGGAAATGCTGATCATGCGCGGCATGGGCGAAAAGCGCCAGAACGTGCTGTCGGTGCAGGTGTTTCCGTATGGCGACAATCGCAAGCTCGTGCTCTCGCAGGACATCACCGAGCTCGAACGCACCGACGCGATGCGGCGTGACTTCGTCGCCAATGTCTCGCATGAACTGAAGACGCCGCTTACGGTGCTGTCCGGCTTTCTCGAGACGATGCGCGAGCTGCCGCTCGGCGAGGCCGAACGCGCGCGCTATCTCGAGCTGATGGAGCAGCAGGCGTCACGTATGCGCCATATCGTCAACGATCTGCTCGTGCTCGCGAAGCTCGAGGGCGACAACAAGTCGCCGAGCGATCACATGATCGACATGCGCGCGGTATTGCGGCATCTGCGGGACGATGCGGACAGTCTGTCGAGCGACCATCACCGCATCGTCTTCGAGGTCGACGAGGAACTGACCGTCACCGGCGTCGAAACCGAGCTGTTCAGCGCACTCGGCAATCTCGTGACGAATGCGATCCGCTATACGCCGGACGGCGGCACGATCAAGGTGAACTGGCGCTCGGTGGGCGGCCATGCGGTGTTCTCGGTCACGGACAGCGGTCTCGGCATTCCGGCCGCCGATATTCCGCGGATCACCGAGCGCTTCTATCGCGTCGATCGCAGCCGCTCGCGCGACACCGGCGGCACGGGCCTCGGTCTCGCGATCGTCAAGCATGTGTTGCAGCGCCACGATGCGCAGCTCGACGTGAAGAGCGAGGAAGGGCGCGGCAGCACGTTCACGGTGCGCTTTCCGGTGTATCGCACGGCACGCTGCCAGGCGGCGCCGGTTTGAGTGCGGCAGCGGACATGAAATAAAAAAACCGCCTTCTTCAGGCGGTTTTTTTATTTGCGCTTCGTCGGCTTCATCGAGGCGCGCGCCATTGTCGCGCACACCTCGAAAACACAACGGCTATGCGCAGAACTTCGCGAGCAGACTCATCTGCGCATTGCGCGACGACTTGCCCGGCCGGCGCCGGCGATAGTGTCCGTCGCTTTGCATGAGCCACGCGGACTGGTTGTCGCCGAGAAACGCCGACAGCCCTTCCGCGATCACGCGCCGCTTCAGGCGCCGGTTATTGACCGGGAACGCGACTTCGACGCGGCGGAACAGGTTGCGATCCATCCAGTCGGCGCTCGACAGATAGACCTGCTCCTTGCCGTCGTCGTAGAAGTAGTAGGTGCGATGGTGTTCGAGGAAGCGCCCGACGATCGAGCGCACCGTGATGTTCTCCGAAAGTCCCGCCACGCCGGGCTGCAGCGAGCATACGCCGCGCACGATCAGATCGATCTTCACGCCGGCCTGCGACGCCTCGTACAGCTCGGCGATCACGGTCGGCTCCAGCAGCGCGTTCATCTTCGCGACGATGCGCGCCTTCTTGCCGGCGCGCGCATGCTCGGCTTCCTTGCGGATCGACTCGACGAGCTTCGGGTGCAGCGTGAACGGCGATTGCCACAGCTCGTGCAGCTTCAGTTCGCCGCCGATGCCGGTCAGTTGCTGGAACACGTGGTGCACGTCCTCGCAGATTTTCTGATCGGCGGTCATCAGACCGAAGTCGGTATAAAGACGCGCGGTGCGCGGATGATAGTTGCCGGTGCCGAGGTGCACGTAGCGCTTGAGCGTGGTCTTGCCGCCCGACGACACGCGCCGCACGATCAGCATCATCTTCGCGTGGCACTTGTGGCCGACCACGCCGTAGACCACGTGCGCGCCGACTGCTTCGAGCTGCGAGGCCCAGTTGATATTGGTTTCCTCGTCGAAGCGCGCGAGCAGCTCGACCACCACGGTGACTTCCTTGCCGTTGCGCGCGGCCTGCATCAGCGCGTCCATCAGCGGCGAGTCGGTGCCGGTGCGGTAGATGGTCTGCTTGATCGCGACCACGTTCGGGTCCTTGGCGGCCTGCAGCAGCAGTTCCAGCACGGGCTGGAAGCTCTCGTACGGGTGATGCAGCAGCACGTCGCCCTGATCGATCACGTCGAACATGCTGGCGCTGTTGGCGATCTGCGTCGGCGTCGACGGAATATGCGGCACGAACTTCAGATCGGGCCGGTCGACCATCTCGGGCAACTGCATGAGCCGCACCAGATTGACCGGGCCGTTCGCGTAGTAGCAGTCCTTGTTCGACAGGCCGCTTTCGTCGAGCAGGCGCCGCACGACGTGCGCGGGCGTTTCGGCCGACACTTCGAGGCGCACCGCGTTGCCGAGATGCCGCGCCGGCAGTTCGCCCTGCAGCGCGACGCGCAGGTTGGTGATTTCGTCCTCGTCGACGAACAGTTCGCTGTTGCGCGTGATGCGGAACTGGTTGCAGCTGCGCACGACGAGACTCGGAAACAGCTCGCCGACGAAGCGCTGCAACAGCGAGCTCAGCAGCACGAAGCCATGCGGATAGCCCGACAGTTCCTGCGGCATGCGCACGAGCCGCGGCAGCGCGCGCGGCGCCTGCACGATGCCCATCATCGCCTGGCGGCCGAAGGCGTCCTTGCCTTCGAGTTCGACGACGAAGTTCAGGCTCTTGTTGAGCACGCGCGGAAACGGATGCGCCGGGTCGAGGCCGATCGGCGTGAGCACCGGCAGCAGTTCGTCGAAGAAGTAGTTGCGCGCCCATTCGGTCTGCGCGTCGCTCCAGGCTTCGGTGCCGTGAAAATAGATGCCTTCCTGTTCGAGCGCGGGCAGCACCGTGTCGTGCAGCATCGTGTACTGGCGATGCACGAGCTTCTGCGCCCGCTCGACCACGAGGCCGTACACGTGCTGCAGCGACATGCCGTCGGGCGACAGCGCGCCGGGGTTGTCGCGGATCTGCTCCTGGAGCCCGGCCATGCGGACTTCGAAGAATTCGTCGAGATTGCTGCTGGTGATGCAGATGAAGCGCAGGCGTTCGAGCAGGGGGACGGCGGGGTCGGCGGCTTGCGCCAGTACACGCTCGTTGAAACCCAGAATGCCCAGTTCGCGATTCAATAAGGGATAGCGGATGGACATCGGCAGCGGAAGTGGAATGTCTGGAATGGAGGCGGAAAGACGCTCGGAAATTCGCACAGTTTAATGACGCCCTTATGACATTCTTGCTATTTTGAGATTTTATGCCGTAATCGGCGTCTGTCGTCAATATGACGCACGGCTTGTGCGACCATTCCAGTCTCCCTGCGCTCAGAGGTGACATTGTGAGGCCCGGTACGCTTAGAATGGCGTCTTTGAACAGCGCGGCCGGCCGCGACGCGCAACGTGCGCCGAAAACGCCGGGCCGGCGCGCGGTGCTGCCGGCATCCACGCCCGGCGCCGCAGCCGCCGCGCTAGCGCGCATGGAGTCTGCTTACCCGATGGTCAATACCCCCCAACTCCTCGCCGCCGTCGATATGGGCTCGAACAGCTTCCGGCTGATCGTGGGCCGGGTCGAGGAAACCGACGCGGGCAGCCAGATCTATCAGGTCGATGCATTGCGCGAGCCGGTGCGCCTCGCGGCCGGCCTGTCGAGCGACAAGATGCTCGACCGTGCCTCGCAGGTGCGCGGCTGGGACGCGCTGAAGCGTTTCGGCGAGCGTCTGCGCGACTTTCATCCCGACCACGTGCGCGCGGTCGCGACCAATACGCTGCGCATCGCGAAGAACGCCGGCGAATTTCTCGGCGAGGCGCAGGCCGCGCTCGGTTTTCCGATCGAAGTGATCGCGGGGCGCGAGGAAGCGCGCCTGATTTACGCGGGCGCCGCGCATTCGGTGCCGGCGAGCGCGGGCCAGCGGCTCGTCGTCGACATCGGCGGCGGCTCGACGGAATTCATCATCGGCTCGCACTACACGCCGATCAAGATGGAGAGCCTGTATATCGGCTGCGTGAGCCATAGCCGCGCATTTTTCCCGGCCGGCAACGTCGACGAATACACGATGCGCCAGGCCGAACTCGCGGCACGCCGCGAAATCCAGATCATTTCCGCCGAGTACAAGAAGACCGGCTGGGAGCAGGCGATCGGCTCGTCGGGCACGGCGCGCGCGCTCGCCGAACTGGTCGAGGCGAACGGCTTTAACGATGCGGGCGTCACGCACGGCATTTCGCGCGGCGGCCTGGAGAAGCTCAAGCGCGCGCTGATCAAGGCCGAGAACGTCAATCGCCTGAAGCTCGTCGCGCTGAAGGGCGACCGCATACCGGTGCTCGCGGGCGGGCTGTCGATCATGATCGCGGTGTTCGACGAACTCGGCGTCGATTACGTCGACACCACCGACGGCGCATTGCGCCTCGGCGTCATGTACGACCTGCTCGGCCGCTCGCAGCACGAAGACATGCGCACGGTCACGGTGGAGGGCTTCATGCGCCGCTACGGCGTCGATCGCGCGCAGGCGGGGCGCATCGGCGATCTGTCGATGAGCTTCTACGACCAGTTCACCGAGCCCGACGAAGAGCGCCGCGCGGAAAACCGCATGTTCATCGGCTGGGCGGCGTCGCTGCACGAGATCGGGCTCTCCATTTCGCATAGCGCCTATCACAAGCATTCGGCCTATATCGCGAGCAATGCCGACATGCCGGGTTTCTCGCGTACCGATCAGGCGCGCCTCGCGGCGCTCGTGCTCGGTCATGCGGGCAAGCTCGGCAAGCTCGGCAAGCTCTCGCAGGCGCGCGACGTCGAATGGCCGCTGCTGTTCTGCCTGCGGCTCGCGGCGCTGCTGTGCCGCCGCCGCGCGGACGTCGGCCTGCCGTGGATCTCGGTGGCGCAGGCCAACGGCGGTTACGAGGTGCGCTTGCCGAACGAATGGGTCGTCAACAATCCGCTGACCGATTACAGCCTGATTCAGGAAGCGGCGGAGTGGGAGAAGGTTGGGATTCCGTATCGTGTGGTTTATACGGAAGATTGATCGGCATGCGAGGCCGCGCGTCATGTCGCGGCTTCATGTCCTTGCCTTCGAGCGTTTCGTTTCAGTTCGCGCATGAATGAAAAAAGCCCGGCATTTGCCGGGCTTTTTGTTTGCGGCGCGCTCACACTGCCTGCTCAGCGCGGCAGCGCGTCGCCGAGGAAGTGGCGGGCATAGCGCGCATTGATGTCGGACAGACGGAACAGCGTCAGGAAGTCCGCGGTGTTGAAGTCGGGGTCCCATGCCGGTGCGCCGCAAATCTTCGCGCCAAGACGCAGATAACCCTTCACGAGCGGCGGCGGGGCCACGACGGCGCCCGTCTGCAGATCGTCGACCGGCAGCGGCGTATGCGGGAACGCGCGATATTCCGGCGCGGTCAGCGCATTGTCGCGCAGCGAGCAGTACAGGTTGGCCGCATAGTGGCCGCCGTCGACCATCGCGACGCTCGCGCAGCCGAGCATCGTCTCGTAGCCGTTGTGCTTCATGTACGCGGCGAGACCGGCCCACAGCGACATGATGACCGAGCCGCTGCGATAGTCGGGGTGCACGCACGAGCGGCCCACTTCGACCATCTTCGCGCGCAGGTGCGTGAGACGCGACACGTCGAATTCGCTTTCCGCATACAGGCGGCCGATGCGCGCGGCCTGGTGCGGCGGCAACGCGCGATACGTGCCGACCACCTTCAGCGTGTCGAGATCGCGCACGAGCAGATGATCGCAGTACGAATCGAATGCATCGACATCGAGGCCCGTGGGGCCGGACAGGCGCGCGCCCATTTCGTCGGCGAACACGCGGTAGCGCAGATGCTGTGCCTCGCGCAATTCTTCGTCGGTACGCGCCCACGACACTTCCAATCGATGCTGGGCGGTGACCGTTTCCTCGGCGCGCGGCAAACGGCGCGATTCGAGGAGCGAAGCGAAGGGCAAGGTGGGCGTCGGCAGTTCTCGCATTGGCGGTCCTGATCGAAAAGAGTGTGAAATTCTTTTTTCGCCAATGTAGTAACGCCGGGTGACGCTTGCATGAAAAACCGGTGACGATTGGATGACTGCCCGTAAGCCGCTCGCGTGCGCTTCCCGATGTTTGGGTGTCCGGAGGAAGCCGCGTCAGACCAGCTCGGGACTGATCGCGGCCCGCAGGACGGCCTGTTCCGCGCCGTCGCGCTCGCGGCTCGCGATCCACCAGACGCCGGCTTTTTTCAGCGGCCAGCTCGCGGGGCTATTGCCGAGCAATTGCGCGGCGACGTGGCCGAGCGTCGGCTGGTGTCCCACGATTACAACAGTCTGCGCGATGCCGTCGGGCCAGCCGGCGGCGTCGAGCACTTCGCGCGCGCTCGCGTTCGGCGCGAGTTCGCGCACTACGCGGTACTGGTCGCTGAGGGTCTCGGCGGTCTGGATCGTGCGTATCGCCGGGCTCGCGAGCACCACGGAGTCCTCGGGCAGGCGGGCGCGCAGCCATTTGGCGACGCCTTGCGCCTGCTTGCGGCCGCGTGTCGTGAGCGCGCGGGCGAGATCGCTGGCGGCGACATCTTCGGCTTCGGCGTGACGCCAGAGGATCAGGTCCATGTATGTCTCCTTGAGGGGCGCGCGACGGTGGCGGGGCAGCGGCGGTGCCGGATGCGGACACTGTCGCATGTGTGGATGACGGTTTGCAAGACGAGGGGGCCTGGCGGAAAGGGGCTCCCGTTCGCGATCCTGGAAACATTGCTTGCGTATTGCCGCGATGATGCTTAGACTTAATCTGTAAGGCAGCTTGGCAGCAAGTCAAAATATGGCCGGGTATCAGGCGGCGGCATAGATCGAGGAGACGCGATGAAGATTGCTTCGGTGGAGACGACCATCGTTCGCCTGCCGTTTTCGCACGGCGGTTCGCCCACGGGCTTTGGCGGGACGGTCTGGGGCACGATCGACGTGCTGCTCGTCGAGATTCGCACGGACGATGGCCTGAGCGGCTGGGGCGAAGCGTTCGGCTTCAACGTCGATCCGTCCACGCAGGCCGCGATCGATCAGATGATTACGCCGCTCATCATCGGCGCCGATCCGGCCGAGCTCGACGCGATCTGCGAGATGCTGGAGAAAAAACTCCATCTGTTCGGCCGCAATGGCCCGGTTACGTACGGCATATCGGGTATCAACATCGCGTTGTGGGATCTGGCCGCGAAGGTGGCGGGCCAGCCGCTCTACAAGCTGCTCAACCCCGCCGCCGAAGTCCCGGCCCTGTCTGCCTATGCGAGCCTGCTGCGCTACGGCAACCCGCGGGACGTGGCCCACAATTGCTCGCGTGCATTGGGTGACGGCTATCGTTCGCTCAAGCTTCATGAGATCGAGCCTGCCAACATCGAGGCGGCTCGCAGCGCCGCGGGGGAGGCCACGCGCCTGATGGTCGACTGCAATTGCGCCTGGACGCTGGACGCCGCTCGCGAGATCGCCGGGTCCTTGCGCGCATGCAACCTGTACTGGCTCGAAGAGCCGATCTGGCCGCCCGAAGACCGGGCGTCGCTCGCGGTGCTGCGCGAAGACGGCGCCGCGCCGATTGCGGCCGGCGAGAACGTGGCAAACGTCCACGGTTTCGCCGATCTGCTCGACGCTCGCGCGCTCGACTTCGTGCAGCCGAGTGTCATCAAGTGCGGGGGCGTCAGCGAGATGCTGAAGATTTTCGCGCTCGCGGATCGGGCCAAGGTGCGCATCGCGCCGCATTCGCCGTATTTCGGACCGGGCTTTCTCGCCACGCTGCATCTGATCGCGGCGTCCGGACACGACGACGTGCCATTCGAGCGGCTGTATGTGGACCTTCCCGAGAATCTCTATGGCGACTGGATTCATCCAGTCGACGGCATGCTGCGCGTTCCCCAGAATCCCGGGCTCGGAGTCGATCCCGATCCCGCTGTCATCGCAAGATTTCGCAGCTGATCGTTTTCTTCACGTAAGGACTGCTTGATGGCTATCATCGATTTCCGGGCTCGCCCGCCCACGCCCGAATACCTGCGCGCGCTGGAGCTGCCGCTCACGCAAACCGTGATGCGCAAGCTCGGCTCGCCGCAGCCGCAACCGCGCACGATCGACGAGTGGATGCAGGACCTGACGCGGCTCGATGTCGAGCGCGTCGTATTCGCCGGCCGCCAATCGAGCGGCACGAGCGCCAATGACGTCACGAACGAATACGTCGCCGAAGTCATGCACGGCTATCCCGATCGCGTGGTGGGGCTGGCGGGTATCGATCCTCTGCTCGGCATGCGTTCGGTGCGCGAAGTGCGGCGCGCGGTCGAAGAACTCGGCTTGAAAGGCGTCGCGCTCGATCCGTACGGCGGCCGCATCGCCGCGAATGATCGGCGGCTCTATCCGATCTACGCGAAATGCGCGGAACTCGGCGTGCCGGTCGTGATAACGAGCGGTCCGCTGCCGTTCGCCGGCCCGCGGCTCGAACACGGCAGCGTCCTGCCGATCGACGACGTGGCTTGCGATTTCCCCGAACTCACGATCGTCATCGACCATTCCGGCTGGTCCTGGGTCACCGAAACGATCGCGCTCGCGTTCCGGCACGAGAACGTCTATGTCGATACTTCGTTCTACTTTCATCTGCCGGGCTGCGCGCAGTTCGCCAAGGCCGCCAACACCTGCATTCCCGATCGCATCCTGTTCGCGAGCGGCTTTCCGGTCGTGCCGATTCCGACCGCGCTCGAACGCGTACGCATGCACCCGTTCTCGCCCGACGCACTCGAAGGCGTGCTGTACCGAAACGCGGATCGCCTCTTGCGCAAACTCGGCATCGTGGGAGATTCAAAGTGAGCGCAATGATCGTACTGAGTGACACCGTCGGCAGCGAGCCGTTCTGGCAGCGGGTCGTGGCCGCCGCCAATGTGGACGATGACTTCCGCCAGCGCGGCGCGCATCTGCGCGAGCTGGCGTTCGGCTTCGAGGTGGGTGGCCGCCGTATCGGCCTGTGCATCGAGCGCGGCAGCCTCGCGCTTGTCGAGCCGGATGCGCCGGCGTTCGTCGTAGCGGGTCCCGCTGACGAATGGGCGCGGCTCGTCGCCGGCGAGAAGCCCTACGGCGCGGCCATCAACGTCGTGCACGGCCAACTCCGGGTCAGCGGCGACGCCCTGGCCGCGACGTGGGCCAATCGTCCGCTCTGGCAGCTGTTCCGGTTGACACGGCACCTGGTTGCCTCTGGAGATTCCCATGACTGAAATCGTCGGACGCTACGTCGATGTGGACGGCGTGCGCACGTACTACGAAAGTGCGGGCAGCGGTAAGCCGATCCTGCTCATGCATACCGCGGGACGCGAGAACCGCCAATGGCAAGGCGTGATGCAGCGCCTCGCGCCGGAGTTTCATTGCGTCGCGCCGGACTTGCCGGGGCACGGCAAAAGCTGGCCGCTCGCAGGCAACGTCTGCCTCAGCGATATCGAGTCGATCCAGGCCTGGCTATGGCGTTTCGCGCAGACGCTGGGGCTCGAACGCCCGGCGGTGATGGGATGCTCGATCGGCGGCAACCTCGCGCTACTGCTGGGCGCTCGCCATCCGGAGGTGCGGGCGGTGATCGCCTTGCAGGGCGCCGCGCATACGCCGACTTTCACCGACGGCGCGCTCGAGATGATGACGCACCCGCAGGTGAACCTGATGCACGCGAATCTCGACTTCTCGATGAGTCTCGTGGGCTCCGCTGCATCGGACGAGGCGCGCGCGTTTTCCGAATGGGGCGTGCTGTCGATCATCCCGGTTGCCCAGCAAGGCGACCTTCGCGCCTACGCACATTGCGATTCCAGGGCGCTGCTGGAAAACGTTCGGTGTCCTGTGCTGATCGCGCGCGGCACCGAAGACTGGCTCGTATCGCAGGACATGGTCGAGGCGGCGCGCGACGGCCTGACCCAGGCGCCGCGCGTCGAGCTGCGCGCATTGTCCGGTCTTGGACATTTCCCGCATCTCGAAGACGCGGAGCTCGTTGCCGGCATGGCGGGCGAGTTCCTGCGCGAGATCGGCTGACGACACGACAACACACATAGAAAACGGAGACCTGCATGTTACGCCGATGGATCATCCTGTTGCCGATCATGATGGTGACATTCCTGATCGCCTTTCTCGATCGCACCAATATCAGCTTCGCCATCCCGACCATGGGGCCGGAGCTCGGGCTCACGGCCAGCGTGCTCGGCTTCTCGTCGGGCGTGCTGTTTCTCGGTTACGCGATTACGCAGGCCGCCGGCGGCTGGCTGGCCGACCGGGGCCACGCGAGATCGCTGGTGGCGGTGCTGATGGTCGCATGGGGCATCGTTGCCATTGCGCAGGGCTTCGTGACCAGTGCCACCCAGCTCGTGATCGTGCGCTTTCTGCTCGGTCTCGCGGAAGGGGGCATTTTTCCGACCTTCCTCGTGATCGTGCGCGCCTGGTTCAATGAACGGGAGCGCGCTCGCGCAAACGGCATCTGGCAGTTGTGCTATCCGATTTCAGCGGCGGTCAGCGGGCCGATGGCCGGCCTGATTCTGCAACACGGAAGCTGGAAAACGCTCTTTATCGTCGAAGGCATTCTTCCGCTGGTGTGGGCGGCCGTCTGGCTATGGGGCATGGCGGAAAAGCCCGCCGCCGCGAAGTGGCTGAGCGATCAGGATCGCGCCGCGCTCCTGAAGCATCTCGCTGCCTCGGATTTGGCGTCCAGCGCGGCCGCCCGTCAGGAAGCGACGCGCGAGGTCGTGTTCGAGCAGTTGCGCTCGCCCGCCGTGATCCTGATCTTCTTCGTGTTGCTGTTCTGGAACATCGGTTTTCTCGGCTTCGTGATCTGGCTGCCGAGCGTCATCAAGCAATACGCGTCCTCACTCGATTCTGTCGCCCTGGGCTGGTATAGCTCGCTGCCGTTCGCGGTTTCTGTCATTTCCTTAGTCATCCTGTCGAATCTCGCCGATCGGGCCGTGAGCCGGCGCGGCTATGCCGTGTGGCCGCTGGTCGTCTCGGCGCTGGCGCTGATCGTGGGCGCGGCCACCTATGGGAACGTGTCCTTCGGTATCGCGATGCTGCTGCTGACGATCGCCGCATGTGGCATCTATGGCGTGTATCCGGTCGTCTGGTCGATCGCCACCGATGCGGTGCCGCCCGGCGTGACCGGCATCGTGATGGGGATCGTCAACATCGGCGGCGTGCTTGGCGCCTTCGCCGGACCGTATCTCGTCGGTTACGCACGCTCGGTATCGCCGTCGTTCGCATCGGGACTCGTGCTGATGGGGGTGTGCCTTGTGGTCGCCGCCGTTTGCACCTGGTTCGCGAGCGCGCCGGACAGCTTGCGACAGGCCAATGCGGTCCGGCACTCCGCCTGATCCCTTTCAACATCGAACGGACTGATACCCGCATGAAGCTCGCAAGTTTTCGCGTCGATGGACGCGCGTCCTATGGCGTCGTCGAGGAAGACCGGATTATCGACGTGGCGCCGATTTCCTCCGAGGTCGGCGCGACGCTCAGGCACGCGCTTGCGCTTGGGCGTTTGCCGGACATTGCCCGTTGGGCGCTTGAGTCCACGGAGCATTTGCCGCTCGACCAGGTAGACATGCTGCCGGTCATTTCCGATCCCGGCAAGATTCTGTGTGTCGGCATCAACTACCATGCACATGTGAAGGAAACGGGCCGCGCGCTGCCGTCGCATCCGATGATCTTCACGCGCTTCGCCGATTCCCAATGCGGCCATCTCGGCGCGCTCGTGTGTCCGCCCGAGTCCACGCAACTGGATTTCGAAGGCGAGCTGGCCGTGGTGATCGGCCGCGAGGCACATCGCGTGCCGTCTGCACATGCACTCGAATACGTCGCGGGATATGCGTGCTACAACGACGGGAGCATTCGTGACTGGCAACGTCATACGACGCAATTCACGCCCGGCAAGAATTTTCCGTCGACGGGCGCATTCGGCCCCTGGCTCGTCACCGCCGACGAGATTCCGGACCCCTCGAATCTCGCGTTGACTACCCGTCTGAACGGCACGGTCATGCAGCGCGCGAACACGAGCGACCTGATCTTCGGCATTGCGGAGCTCATCGAGTATTGCTCGTCGTTCACGCCGCTACGACCCGGCGACGTCATCATCACGGGCACGCCCGGTGGTGTCGGCGCGTTTCGCGAGCCGCCTGTCTGGTTGAAGAAGGGCGATACAATAGAGATCGAAATTTCCCAGATCGGCACTCTCGTCAATACCGTCGCGAACCATCCATGCTAACTGACGTCTTGCGCGCATCGTCATATCGCGCTTCCTGTGCCGCGCTTCATCGCGAGGGATTGCATGTGCAACGCGCCCGGCAGATTGGGGTCATCCGTGTCTAATGCGCCGTCCTTTGCCGGATCGATCGAAAAGATCGGCCGCCGTCGTGCCGTCGACGAGGTGCGCGAGCGGCTTATCGCCAGCATTCAGTCCGGGGAGTTGGGCATCAACGAGCGGCTGCCGTCGGAAAACGAGTTGGCGCGGCTCTTCGGCGTGAGCCGGCCGGTCATCCGTGAAGCGCTCGTGAGTCTGGACGCGATGGGCCTGACCGTTGCCAGAAGCGGGTCCGGTACTTTCGTCGTGGCCACGGAGGTCAAACCTGAACTCGTATTCGGCGGCTACGCGCCGGCGCATCTGAATCAGGTGAGGCGCTACGTCGAGATTCCATCGGCCGAGGAAGCGGCACGGTGTTGCAGCAAGGCGCAGCTTGACGAAATCGCATCGATTCTCGACCGGCTGGAGAGCGAAGACGACGCCGCGAGCCGTAACAAGCTGGACGCCGATTTTCATGTGGCGATTGCCCGGGCCACCGGTAATCCGCTGCTTGCCAAGATCATCGGAAACTTGCGCACGATGGTCGAAGAAGAAGCCTTCACGGCGGCCCGTCTTCCGCAACGGCGCTCGCAGGCACATAGCGAGCACCGCGCCATCTATGCGGCAATTGCCGCGAGAGACCCCGCGCTCGCGAGGGCGGCCATGACCGCGCATATGGATTCGATCGATCAATCGATCGCCGATCTCGAGGACAGTCCGCGCAAGCAGCGTGGTTGAGTTGGGTGGGCGGGTACCGTCGTTTGAAAAAGCCGTGGCGTGTTGCATCATGATGCGGATGCGTCGACACGCGTTACCGTCGCTCGCCCGAGCCGCGCTCGCCCGCACGGCTAGTGAGCGGAGCGGGCGAGCGCGAACAGCGATTACTGGGTCAACACCAGTGACGAGATGACCTTTCGTTGGGTCGGCGTTGCCGGCGAGTTATCCGACGGATGAGCGACGTCGGCCCCGTTGACGATCATGGCGCTGGACCCGCCGCCATCCAGATTGATGGCCTTGCTGGCGCCAAGCCATTGCATGACGTTTGCCGTTTCCTGGATGGTCGTCCCGATGGACAGTCCGGGTTGGCGCCCATCTATTTCCACGAGAAGAATGGTGCCGTCGGGTGTCGTGCCGATCATCGTTCGCGGGTTGCGAGCCATGAACCAGCCCCAGTACCAACTGCCGGTGCGATCGAGGTTGCCGAAAGTGGGCGAGAATCCCTCGGCCACGGCGGATTGCTGGACCGTTGCGGCGGGCAGCAGGGTAGGACCTGCCGCTGCCAGCGACGTACCTTGAGCCAGCGTCATCGGTCCCGCGTTGGACTGCACGTTTTGCGTCACGTTGAGCGAGGCGCCGTTGGCCGCATTCTGTTGCAGCCATGCCGCGCTTGTGCCGAGCCCTTGAAGAACGTAGCCACCCGGCGGAGGCGGCGCTCCCAGAACGGTACTTCCGGAAACCACGGCGCCCTTGCTATCGACCAGTACCTCATAGGTTGCTCCCGAGTAGCCGGGGTCGACGTTAGTGGCCGATGTCAGGCCGCCGTTGTAGTTGCCGTCATACAGCACGAGGTCGTTGTAGTTCGTGCACGGATAATCCATCGCGGGCCCCGCGTTAGGCAATGCGCCCGGACTGCCGCAGTTGTAGACCTGTCCGAGAATGGAGCGGTTCTCTCCAAGGATCGGCGCACTGGCCCCTTGACTGCTGGTGACCGTCGCCGTCGTCGACACGTTTTGCAGGAACGAGACCGACGGCGAGCCGTTGACCTGTGCGAACGAGACAGCCGGTTGACCGTTCACCGCCATGCCTTCGAGTTTCCCATTGGAGACGAGGGTGCTTGCCGTTCCGCCGGTCGCGAGCGCGGTTGCCGAACCGTATCCGGAGTTAATGGCGGCAAATGCGCCCATTCGCGCGGCCGTGGACTGAGGCGTTTCGAGACCCGCGGGGCCGATCATGCCGCCGGTGTCCGCCTGGTTGCCGCCTGCAATGACGTTCTGCAGATTGCCCTTGAAGGTGGGCGCGATGGCAAGGACATTGACGAGCCACGGGCCGGTCGACGAGGCATTGCCGTCGAGGCCGGTGTTGCGCACTTTGAGCGTATAGGCGTTGTTCGTCTGCTGCGCGATGGTCGTCGCGGCGGTCTGCGCGGCCGCTTGCGTAGGATACTGGCCCACGGAAACGTTGAATCCGAGTGGCGAACCGTCTGGGCCTGTACCCGCCGAGTCATAACGCACCTGATAGCCTGCCGTCGCCAGTGCGGCGGCGGCAGGGGCCGCTGCGGACTGTGTTTTCGCGAACTGAACGGTGATCGTCCAGAAATCGCTGCTCGCTGTTTGACCGCGCGTTATCTGATAGTAAGTGACTCCCGTTTTCAACGGCGTGGTGGTGCGCGCTTCCTGCTGTCCCGAAGGGCCGAGCGGCAGTTCCGAGGCCGGCAATTGCCACGTTGCGACCGGAGCGGGAGCCGGCGTCGGCGTTTGCGTAGTATTGCCAGGATTGTCATTGCTGCTGCCGCATCCGGACAGCAAGACCGGGACGAGGACGATGACAGCGAGAGCCGTGGCGCGTAGGGGAAACGCGGATCCCTGCAGCTTCTGAGCGTTTCCTGGCGGCATTTTCATTTTTTCCATGGGTATATCCAAAGGCGGTAAGTACAGCGGGGTCACGAGAAGGGAAAGACAGACGGACGAGCGGTGCATGACGTTGGTGCATCATGTTTTAGTATGTTCGAGTCTCACACAAACATGTGACGCGCTCGTGTACTTCTTACCTCGCCCGACAGAGACAACCGCGATCACCTGTAATATTCAGACTAGCCGGGCAATGGTTCGGCCTTCGGCGACCAACACGATTGCAAAATGAAAGAAACCAACGCACTCGGCCGCACGGTCGGAAATTCTCGTGGCCTCGATGACTTCCTTGAGCCCGGCGACCGCCGGCAGGGGAGAGCGGGCCTGATTTCGTCATCCGATGTCGGCTCTGCAAACCGCAACCGGGTGGTTCAGGCGCTGTTCGACCTCGGACCGACCAGCCGCGCAGAACTTGCGCGGCATGCCGACGTCAACCGGTCCACGATGACCGGGATACTTCAGCCGCTGCTCGACAAGGGCTTACTCGTGGAAGGCGAGCCTCTGCCGGCGAATAACGTCGGCGGCAAGCCGGCGCGCCCCCTCTGGTTCGCCGCCGACGCAAAGCCCCTGTGTGGCGTTCTGCTCATGCATGACGGCGTACGTGCCGCGCTCGTCTCGATGGACGGCCGCATTCGGGCTGAAAACTGGCTGCCGTTCGACTCATGCGACGTGCCGCAGTCCGAATTGCTGAAAATCATTTTCAAGTGCGTCCAGGCCACCCTGAAGCGTGCCGGGAGAGCGCCCTTCGGCATTGGCGTGGCGGTGGCCGGCATGGTCGACACCGACAGCGGATCGATCGTCGATAACGCCATGACGCCGGGTCTGGGTGGTCTGCGGATTCGGGATGAAGTTCAAGGTCGCTTCGGCTTGCCGACATTCGTCGACCACCATCCGCGTGCTCTCCTGCTTGGAGACAGGTGGTTCGGCGCGGGCCGAGGGAAAAATAGTTTCGCTGTCCTGTACGTTACGAAGGGTATCGGCTCCGCGCTCTTTCTCAATGGTCGCGTGCTGCGCGGGCCGAAGGGAACGGGCGGCGAACTTGGACATACCCGTGTGCACGTGGGCGGAGCCCTCTGCCACTGCGGACAGCGCGGCTGCCTGGAGACGATCGCCACGCTCGGATGGCTTCGCCGCGAGGCCGGCTCAGTTGGCCTGAGCAACGCCGACAAGCTCGATTTCAGGCTGTTGACCGATCTGGTATCCGGCGGTTCGTCCGATGCCGACTTGCTGCTAAGGAAGTTTGCCCGGAATCTGGCCTATGGCATCGCCAATCTTCAACAGATCGTCGCGCCCGGCATGTTCATTTTGCATGGGGATATCGCTGCGGGCGGGCAGACACTCCTCGATGCAATTGCACGGGAGGTCAATGACCTTTTGCCTTGGCACCCGGGAGCCGCCCTGGAACTGGTTCTGGGCGACGCGGGCTATCTTGCCGGAATGCGCGGGGCGGCTGGACTGGTGCTGGCGGAGATGCTGCAGATCGCGACCTGACTGGTTGCGAGGTTGGCCGAACCGTTCCTGACTACCCCCAACTATCCTCACGCCACGACAGATTAGTTAATGATAATAATTCTCATATGCATTGACGATTAACTTCCGCTTGCTTACAATCTGATTTTTCCAATCGGCTGAAATGCAGCGACGAGACAGGTTCGCGCCGTCGATCACGCCGTGGTGAAGATATGTACTCCTGATTGACAACTTTTCGCTCGGTGCCCTGTGCCATTGCGAGCCGTGTCTCGTCGATCGCGGAGCAATGCTTCATCGTCCGTTCCATGCCCCTCGTTTCACCGTGTATGCACCCAACCTTTCGCCGCCGACGCTCGGCCCAATCATCATCGACCCCAACGCCGTTTGCCATCGCCGCCGCCCTGGCTGTCGTGAGCCTCGGCTTGCCTTATGCGGCATGCGCATCGACGACCGACAGCGACACCGCGATCTCCGGCGATTCGGTGCGGAATGGGGCATCCGCCAACCCGACCCGTCCCGCGGCAAGCACCACGGCGGATAGCGGGCCCGGCAGCGAACTGAAGGCGATCGTCGTCACGTCAAAGCAGGAGAAAGCAAGCGCGTATGCAGCGAGGTCGATACAGAGCGGCCCGTACGCCGGACTCGATGTGCTGGACGTACCTGCCACCGTCAACGTCGTGACGTCGGAACTGCTGAAGGCGCAGGCGGCCTCCGGCCTCTATGGCGGTTTGCGCAACGTGGCGGGCGTCGTTCGACAGCAATTGAGCGGCATCGCATATGATCAGTTATCCATAAGAGGCATCTCGCTCGACAACCGCAACAGCTATTTGCTGAACGGCGTCCTGCCCGTGGACAACAACATCTGGATGCCGATGGAGAACAAGGAGCGCGTCGAAGTGCTCAAAGGCGCCTCGGCGTTGTACTACGGCTTTATCGTCCCGGCCGGCGTGGTGAACATGGTCACGAAGCGCGCCGGGAGCGATCCCGTCACTTCGGCCTCGATCGTGGCGGATTCGCACGGGTCCATTGGCGCACACGCGGATATCGGCCGCCGTTTCGGCCCCGACAACCAGTTCGGCCTGCGCGTGAATGCGATGGACGAGCACGTCGAAACGCCTATCGACGGCGATCGCGGCTTTCGCCGCTTTGCCAGCGTGGCGCTGGACTGGCGCGCGACTAACCGTCTTTCGTTCAAGTACGACCTCGAACACATCGACCAGAATGTCGTCGAGCAGGCCGGCATTACGCCTCTCGCCGCGGTCAGCGGTGTCATCGCGCTTCCGCGTTTGCCCGATCCTTCCACGTTGCTGGTTCCGAACGACAGGAAAACGAATGCAACGGCGACCAGCCAGTTGCTGCGCGCCGACTATCTCTTTTCGGACAACTGGCGTGCCAATGTGGAAATCGGCCAGTCGATCACGCAGCGCAACCGTTGGCTATGGGTCTTCCAGAAATACAACGTCAACACCGGCGCGGGCACCTTGCAGGGCAGCCAGCAGGATGGACAGTTCTACGAGAGCAAGGTCGTACGCGCGGAAATCAACGGGCTGTTCGATACGGGCCGCCTTCACCATGATGTCACGTTTGGCGTGAACAAGACGTGGCAGTTTCAGCCCGATTTCACGACTTATTACTTTACCGCCTCGCAGAACCTCTACAACCCGATCAGCATCACGAACCTGAAGGCGGCGGGATCGAAGGCGTTCTATGCGCAGCACACCTCGAATAGCGGGGCCTACGTATTCGATCGCATCGACCTGACGTCCTGGCTGCAATTCACGCCGGGCCTGCGTTACGCTTCGTATCATGCCACGCAGGCGTATACGCCCACGCAGGACGCCAATCACGTTTCGTCGGCCGCGAGCCTCGTGTTCAGGCTCACGCCGCAAACCAGCGTCTATGCGAGCTATATCGAGGGGCTCGAATCGGCAGGCAGCGCGCCCGCGACCGCGGCGAATGCCTATCAGGTGCTGCCTGCCGCCGTGAGCCGGCAGGAAGAGCTCGGCGTGCGCCATCGCTTCGACAATGGCGGGCTTTTCTCGGCGGCGCTGTTCCAGATCCGGCAGCCGGCCGCCAGCGCGAATGCCGACAATGTCTACGCATTAAACGGCGTGGGCCGCTACCGGGGAGTCGAATTCTCGTACCAGGGCGACATCACGCGCGATCTCTCGATCGTGACGACAGGCATGTGGCTGGACGCAACGCTGGTCGATAGCACCGATCCGACCACGCTCGGCAAGCGCCCGGAGAACACGCCGCGTTATACCGGAAGCGTCTTTCTGAATTATCGCGTGCCGCACGTCAACGGATTTTCTGTCAATGGCGGGGCGTATTTCGTCGGCTCGCGTCCGATCAACGATGCGAACCAGGCCTACATTCCGGGCTATACGTTGTTCACAGCAGGAGCCCGCTACGACACGAAAATCTATGGCAAGGCGGCGAGTTTCCAGCTCAACGTGGAAAACGCCTTCAATAAGCACTACTGGGCGTCGGCCGGGTCGAGTCAGTTGGGTATCGGACTCGAACGCACCGTCATTCTCACCTCGACCTTCGACTTCTGAACCATGCCGGCTTGCGTGCCGGCATAAACCTGCTCCTGCTCATCATGCTTGATTTCGCTTTCCGTGTCTGGTCCGCTGCGACTCGCAGCTCTCATTCCTCAGCGACGTCCCGTCATCGGGGCATGTGGTTTGTCGCGCTCGTGTTCGCTGTGAGTGTCGCCGGTTTTTCTCACGAGGTCATGGCGCAGTCCGTTCCCGCCGGCTCGCCGCCCGGCGTCGCGCTGCACAAGCGCGTTCTCTACGTGACCCGGCTTTCCCATCGCGATCGCGAGGAGGATGACAAGGTGCGGGCCCACCTGGAATCGCGCGGGATGTCGGTCACCATGGTGGACGAAAACACGCCGGCAAGCGCATCGAATGGCATGGATCTCGTGATCATCTCTTCGGTCGTCAGCGCCCGCGACATGGTAGGCACGGGCTTTCGCGACGTGCCGATCCCGCTTCTCACCTGGGAGTCCGATCTTTACGATTCGTTGCGCTTCACCGGCCAGAAGAAGGGGGAAGACTTCGGCGAACTGCAGAAGGAGCACTACGTGAGCGTGGTCAACGCGCCGAGCCCGATCGCCGGTGGCGTACCCGCGGGAAAGCGTTGGGTCTATCCGCGTGATGACGAGATGGGGTGGGGCAGGCCAGGCCCCGGCGCGACCGTGATCGCGACCGTTCCCGGTGAACCGTCCCACGCCGTCGTGTTCGCCTATGAGAAGGGCTCCACCATGGATTACGACTTTATCGCCCCGGCACGGCGAGTCGCGCTGTTCCTCGGCAACCGGTCATTCGAAAAGCTGAGCAGCGATGGCCAGACACTATTCGATGCGGCCACGGACTGGGCGCTCGGCCAACCATCGTCGCCGGCAGCGCGTCAAGCTGCTCCATGAAATCGCGGGCACGGCATTCACTGTGCAGGAATAGGAATGCCCCGGACAACCGTTCTACCTGATCGAAAGATGCAAATTTCTACTCGAGTCGCCGCCGCGAGTACCGGCAATACGACCCGCGCCACCACGCGCTCGCGCCGCAGCCAGTTTCTCAAATGGCTGCGCAAGATACATGGCTGGGTCGGTCTGTGGGGGGCCGTCCTTGGGCTGCTGTTCGGTGTGACGGGCATATTGCAGAACCATCGGGCCGTCATGAAATTCCGCGTAGGCCAAGGGCCCGTGGTCTCGACCGTACAGTTGCCGGTTGCTGCCGGCTCGCTGAACGACCCGCGCGATTTAGGGAAATGTGTTCGATCCGGGCTTCATCTCGACCGGCCGCCCTCCAGCGTGTCGCGTCAGCCTGCGCAGCCCGTGACCTGGGGAGATCAATCGGTCGTCCAGCCCGAGCGCTGGACTGCGCGATTCATTTCCCCGCGCTACTTCGTCAACGCCGAATATTGGAAAGGCGGCACATTCGTGTCGGTCGAGCGGCGGGAGCAGGGCGTCATCGGCATGCTGGAGGCGTTGCACCGAGCCAATGGCGCCAGCGCCGGATGGGTCCTGCTCGCCGACTCCATCGCGGGGAGCCTCGTGCTGCTGTCGCTAACGGGCGTGATTCTGTGGACCGAGCTCAATCGCAAGCGCACGCTCGGGGCATGCCTATTCTTTGGTTCGATCATTGCCATGATCGTGTTTGCGCTGGAGTCCGTTTGACGGAGCCAGAAAAAGAAAAAGGACTTATGGCGAAACGCCATAAGTCCTTGATTTTCTTTGGTCGGAGCGAAAGGATTCGAACCTTCGACCCTCTGATCCCAAATCAGATGCGCTACCAGGCTGCGCTACGCTCCGACAAGCCAAAGATTATAGGCGGAGCTAGCCGATCGCGTCAATCGTTTGGTCTGTTTTGGTCTATATGTACTCCTCGGCGCAAGGCAAAGAACCCGGGCCACGAGCCTGAAACATGCAATACCCCGCGCGCACCGCCCCCCGCCACTCGGCGCGCAAACTCATCGCGACGCCGAGTGCAGCTTCATCCATCGGGAGCGCAATCCGGGCATCCAACGCAGCGGTTCGAGCGCCGCCAGATCATCGTCGGCCGGGTGCCTGCGAATGCGGCGCTCAATGTCGCGGCCACTTCCAATGCGGCATATGCAGATGCTGATGCGTCCAGTGATGTAGCATGCCTTCGCCGTCGTGTTCGCGCCGGTAGGTTTTCGATTCGAAAACCGACAGCGCCACCAGCACGAGCAGACCTACTGCGAGTCCGATCAGACCTGCGATCGATTCAGCGTCCATGGCAGTCTCCTGAAACGTTCGGCCATGAGCCTATAGTAGATCAGGGCACGCGAAATCTCACGAAATGGCCGCTCGGGCCTGCGCGCGACGGCGTCATGCCGCGCGCTTTGCGGGTAGACTCTCGGCGCGCCGGCGGACGGTTTGTCCGCCTACCTTTTGCTCCGGAGACGACTGCCGATGATCCGCGTTCTAACCCTTGCCTTGCTGCTGTGCGCCGGCGTTGCCGGCTGCGCGGACAATCCGTCCGGCCACCACGGCGGCCCGCCGCACGATCCCGCCGATTACCACGGCGTGCCGACCGACGATCGGCCGCCCTCGATGGTGCCCGCGCCGCCGGCGGAGTGAGCACGCTGCGCATGCCACGCGGGTCGGCGCCGGCTAGCTACGCGTGAAGCGGTGGGGCGCGCGTTAAAAATGCCCATCAGGCGCGCCCATAAGAAGCTCAGGCGGAAGCGCAGCCAGCAAGCGTAGCGAGAAGCCGCACGGAAAGACCGCTGACAAACTGACCAAGAAAGCGTGACAAAGAAAGCGCGCGAAGCGCGTCAGCGAAATGAAACCGGCGAGGGGAGGGAGGCGAAGTGCCGGCGCGGGCACGCCGGCACCTCTGACCCGCGCTGACTGTTCGCGCGGAGAGCACGGGCTGAAATCATTCTAGGGTGCGTGCGTTATGTGATATGTATGCGCTTGTTTCAATCCGTAACCGGCTGTCGTCCCGCGAAAAACCGGCGCAGCGCAGCGTTCCCGATTTCGCGCGCTCGCGGCGCGGCCGGGTTGCGGCGCAATAAAGAGATATTCGACACAAAGAGATACGCGACGCGCTATGCCGCCGCAATCCCGCGCGAAACGCGCGGCAAATAACGCACGAGCGTCACCCCGCGCGCGGCCATGAAGATCAGCAGCGCAAGCCACAG
>Ga0154001_1000100_pt1 | contig 23250 bp, 21 predicted proteins | sample TSNJ085MetaG_FD_104699 | JGI IMG/M metagenome (GOLD analysis project Ga0154001, IMG submission 104699) | Attine ant fungus gardens microbial communities from New Jersey, USA - TSNJ085 MetaG | ecosystem: Host-associated > Fungi > Mycelium > Unclassified | place: USA: New Jersey, Wharton State...
TAGTATGACTACTCTTTTTTCTTTCTTTGCTTTCTGCCCCTTTTCCAATTTTGTGTTCCTTCCACATAATGGAGGGCATCTCGTCATCTTGACCTCCCCTGTTTCCCAATTGATTTCTGGGTTATGGGCTTGTAACCATGGTATCCCCAATATTATGTCTGTTTTTCCCAAATCACATACATCTATCCTCATCCTTTCTACATGGCTCTTGTAGTACACGTTTACTTCCACTTGGTATGTAATAGCCCCTCCACTATTGGTTATTCCATCTACATTTCTGACTGCCACTGGTCTTTCTAGCTTCTGTAGTCTAAACCCATGTTTTGCTGCCATTTTCTTGTCCATAAACATTCCTGTTGCATCACTATCCAAGAGTGCTTTCACCATTACGCCTTCATGTGTGTCTACTTTCTCTACCCCTATGTTTAACCATACCTTCTTTAACATTTTGAATGTTCTCCTGATGTCTCTTTGTCTATCCTCTTTTTTTGCTGTGCCGTTCAGGACTACTGTTCACATGCCGCTCTGCTGTGTCTTTTCCTCTCTGGGACGCACTGCTACTTCTTCCCTTTTCTTTTGCTTTGAGCACCCACACTACTCGGCTTCCTCTAACTTTCTCTCTCTGAGGACTCCTTGTTCTCTGTTGTTTTCCTTATGCATTTCTTTCTTTCTGCACTACCTACATTCTATATAGGTTGCTATGACTTCTTCTATCATCTATCCTAACTCCAACAGCTGTGTATCTTCTGGCACATTCTCCCCTCCACAGTATTTCTGTGCCTTTTTCCACTTGGGATGCACTGACCTCTCTCCCTGCTATGCCTTTTGCAAACTGACTGCATATACTGCTTCTTTACTTCTCCTTTACTTCTCCTCCTTAGTGACTGGGCACTCCCACTTGTAGTGTCCTATCCTCCAACATCTGAAACATTGTACCCCTTCCTCCACTGTCTCTTGTTTCCTTATTTCCACTTTCTCCTTCACCCCACACTGCATTACCCTACTTGCTATCATCTCAAATCTATTCTGGAGAATTGATTTCCCCTTTTCTTCTTCATTCTTGTTCCTGCAGTTACAGGCCAGGTGCCAGAACCTCCTACAACACCGACATATTCTTTTCCTCCTTCTTTCTAATTCTGCCTTTAGTTTGGCAAGGGCATACTTTTGGTTGAGCAAATTGCTCATGAGAGAGTTGTATTGTGTTTGAGACATTGTATTGATGTTTCAAGGGTATGGAATGAATGGTTGATCTTACTAATTATACTACCTCTGCTGGGGCGCAAGATCTTCACCCAGCCAGAGTCCTACTGTCCTACTAACTATTGCCTTAATACTAGGGTTAGACTATCACCCAATGGATGGGATCCCTGATCTAAACGCCTTCTTAAGGGTGTGGCGTTACTCCTCTGTGTGTACTGATCACAATGGACCACCAGCACAAGGTTTATAAGACGAATACTACTACTTCTGTCTATCAACACTCAGTTGCAAGTTCTGGTCTTGATCATGGTACCTGAGCTTGGTACCGTGTCTCCACCTTCAGTCCCTAACTGACTGATAAGTCTCCTTAAGCCAAGGGCCCAGCTATGTATGGAGGTAGCTAGTGATTGTGATGACCACTGGCCAAGGGTTGATTTATATATAAGAGTAAGAGTGAGCAAGGTCCAAGGCAGACAGTGCTCAAGAAGTAGATATTGAGTTCTGGTGTAGTAACTTAGCCTGAGGTGACTTAATCACCCTTCTAGTCCAAGTTGACAAGGAGAACTCGATAGAGTTCCCATTCAATTGTGGTATACTACTTATACACCTTCCATGTTTACTTCTATTTATAAACTCCCACGCATCTCCTTTTAGTTGTTTCACATGTCTGCAGATTTAAAAAGAAAAGAAAAAGAAAAAGAAAAAATAAATAAATAATGACTTAGCCATTTTGGCCATGTCATAACACCTAGGTACTTATACAAATATTAGATAATCTGTGCACCTATCTCCTATGATCACATGACCCTTACTAAGAACTATCTATGTCTTACATAATCCTTCCCATACTATTTATATCTTTCTCACATTATATTCTTGGATGTTTTCCATCAAGTTGATGAATGTATGAGAGATAGTTTCCTTCCTGAAGATTATCTCATAACAAAGAGGTATTGAAAAGGCTAGAAGAAAATGACTTATATATTAAACCAGAGAAGTATGTGTAGAAAGTGAGAAAGATCAGATTTCTAAGGGTTGTTATAGGACCCAATGGAATAGAAATGGAAAAGGAAAAGGTGGATAGAGTGCTAAGTTAGCTAGAACTAGAGAATGTAGAAGATATTAGAAAATCTTTGGGTTTCGCAAACTACTACAGGAGGTTTATCAAAGATTTTGCTTAGATAGCAAGGCCAATGAACATGCTAACTAGAAAGAATGTAAAGTAGCAATGGAAAAGAAAGCAACAGTAGGTATTTAATGAACTTAAAAGAATCTTTACAACTAGACTAGTACTAGCAGCTCCAGACTTAGATAAGGAGTTTAGAGTAGAAGCAGATGCTTCAAATTACACTACTGGAGGAGTGTTATCAGTAAAGTGCTCTGATGGGATGTAGAGACTAGTTGTCTTTATTTCAAAATCTCTAAGTAATACAGAAAGAAATTATGAGATATATGACAAGGAAATATTGGCAGTAGTTAGATGCTTGAAAGTATAGAAGCACTTCCTAGAAGAAACAACTACAAAATTTGAGATTTGGACAGACCATAAAAATCTTGAGTATTTCATGAAGGTACAGAAGTTAAATAGTATTATGAGTTGGCTCCAAAGAAGAAAAATATCTTCCATACATTTGTCAACTTGATAGAAAACCTCTAGAAATATAATGTAGGGAAGATATAAATAGCATGGGACAGTATTATGTAAGAAGTATATAGTTATTAGTTATAGTCTTGTGACCATGGGAAGTAGGTGCACAGACCATAGAATATTTGTATAAATACTAGTAGAAATCTAATAGAGGACTCTATTAAGTTCTTTCCTTTTAATTGTTACTAGTTGGGGTTAGAGCTTTAGTTCTAAGTCTATACCTTAATATTAGAACTTGATATCTTAGGCAACCCCTTATCTCAAGGCTTTGCCAATACTTACTCTCACTATTGTTCTTGCTAGTGAGCACAGCACTCACAGGCTTTTTGGAAGCTAGGTCCCAGGCATAAAGGGAACTTTGCAGTTAGTTAAGGACTGCAGGTAGAGAACTTGGACAATACTAGTATCCTTGCTTTGAGACCTGACCTCACTTTCTGGTATTGCTATATGCTTTCTTTTCACTATCTGCTCTGTGCTATAGATATATTGTCATCTGTCTATGCAGAAGAATAATAGTAAAGCTCTTAAAGCCTTGTCTAGAGTAGAGGTTCCCTTCTTATGGACAATAGTTGTTTTATTCTTGGTAGCTAGAAGTAGATACCATAGCTATCCTATTCAACCAAGAAATCTATACATCCTCAGAAGAAGAGAAATTATTACTATCACCATCACTACTACCATCTATATCTCATCAGCAGCAACCTAAGGAATCATATGCTCCTACTCTACCCCTACTATTTCAAGAAAAACAACTTCTCACCTTGATTGCCAGCCTACAACAGTAGATAAACACCATACTACAACAGCAGAGAGGAAGCTGAGTGGAAGTAGCCAAACCTCCTATATATGAAGGGAAAATAGAGGAAGTGAGTGCATTTATTAATGCAGCTCACTTATATTTGAGTATGAAGATGATAGGAGAGACAGAGGCAACAAAGATAGCCTGGGTGCTGTTTTATATATAGGGAGGAGTGGTTGAGATGTAGAAGAATAACTTATTAGATGAGCTATCAAAAGGAGGATCAGAGATAGAGATAGTGGAAGAGCTATTTAAAAAGATGAGGAATAAGTTTGGAGAGATGGGAGAGAAAGAGAGGAAGGTAGAATAGTTGAGAACAATAGAACAGGAGGGTAGGACATATGATAAGTATGTCTAGAAGTTTAAAAAGATAGCAAGAGAAAGTAGATATGAGAGACAGCCTCTCATTGAAGAATTCAAAAGGGGGTTAAATAGAGAAATCAAAAGAAAGTTAGCAGAAGCAAAAAGCTCCCCTAGTTCAATAGAAGAGTAGCAGGAGAGATTAGTAAGGTTGGATAGAAATTAAAGGCAAAGCAGGGCAGAGGAGAGAATGTTAGGAAGAAATGTAGTACACCCCTTGGAAAATACACAGAAAAGAGGAGGATTTGGGAGAGGATTGTATAGAGGGAGGGGAGGGCAGATCATGTGGAAGGCAGGAGCTTAGAACTTCAGAAGGAGATATCAAAATAGAAGAAATCAGTATAGGGGAACTGAAACTAGACTGGAACCAATGGCAGTAGATAGAGGAAGAAGGAGAAAGGGATATTGAATTTGTTTCAACTGTGGAGGATTTGGACATATAGCTCAGGACTGTAGAAGTAAAAAACAGGGAGTTGGGGAGAGAAGAAGAATTGACCAGGGAAGTAAGTTATCAAAAGAGAACAGAAGTTAGTAAGCTTCTGGCTGCCCTCCTATAATAAGTATGATATTTTGAAATATGTAAAATTGGACAATGGATCAAGTACCCAAAACATTGGAGGAGTAAGAGATGTAAGAAGAACAATGAAACCACTAAGAGAAGTATAGATGCAAGTGGGGATGGAGGAAATAGATACTTATGAAGGGGTATCTGTTAAAGCACTGTTGGATAGTAGAGCAACAGGATTATTTGCAGATAAAAAGTTTGTGGAGAAGTGGAGATTTAAGAAGAAGAAATTGGCAAGGCCAATCCAGATCAGGAATGTGGATGGAACAGACAATAGTGGAGGAATGGTAACATATGAGATAGAATACAACTTGTATTACAAAGGGCATATAGAATAAGTAAAGATAGATATATATGATCTAAAAAGGATAAAGGTAATCTTAGGGATTCTATGGCTGGCAGTACACAACCCCAAAATTGACTAGGAGAAAGGGAAGGTGAAAATGATAAGATGTCCACCCTTGTATAGAAGAAACCAGAAAATAGAAAAAAACAAAGGAAAGAAACAAGTAAGGAGGAGAGAAAAACCAGATGAGGAAGTAGTAAGAGAGTTAGTACTGAAAAGATTTTAGAGATAGAAGAAAGTATTTGGAAAGGCAGAGTTAGAGCAAATACCAGTGTAAAAGACCTAGGACCATGCAATTAAGTTAAAGGAGGGATTTGTGCCAAGAAAAGAAAAAGTATATATATTGTTAAGAGAAGAGCAAGAGAAAGTACAGGTGTTTGTAAAGGATCAACTGCATAAAGGATACATCTGACCATTGAAGTCACTACAGACATCTCTAGTCCATTTTGTAGCCAAAAAGGATAGAAAGCAATGAATGGTACAGAACTATAGACATGTAAACCAGTAGACAATAAAAAATGGCTATCCATTACCACTAATTGCTGATATCCTGGATGGAGTAGGGAGTAAGAAAGTATTTACAAAGTTGGATTTAAGATGGAGATATAACAACATCAGAATCAAGGAAGAAGATGAATGGAAGGTAGTCTTTACAATACATATAGGAGCATATAAGCTTATAGTCATATACTTTAGACTCACCAACTCCCCTGCCACTTTCCAAACTATAATGAACAACCTCTTCTGAGATATGATCAACCAGAGAACCATTGCAACCTTCATTGATAATATCATCATAGCAACAGAGATAGAGGAAGGGTATAATGAGGTGGTGGAGGAAGTATTAAAGTGGCTGGAAGAAAGCAACCTATTTGTAAAACCAGAAAAGTGCAAGTGGAAAGTTAAAGAGGTAGAGTTCTTAGAGGTGGTAATTAGATTGAAGGGAGTAGAGATATAGAAGGAAAAAATAGAAGGTATTACAAATGACCACTTACTAATTTGTGAGTTGATAATTTAATAATCAAAAGGCTCAAATAAGTGAAGTTTAGATAGTAGCAAAAGATATTGTTAAGTCTGAGGTTTATCCTTAGATATACAGTTCTTAAATACATGATTGTGGTGGTCTGTGCACCAGAACAGCCTACTACATGATCACTATCTATTGTTCTATATATAGGAGTGCTATTGTTCTTGAAATAGAGATAACCTAACTATCTTAGAATAGTCCTTTGTTCTATTCAAGGACAGATGATAATCTATGGATAAAAATCAATGTTATATGCAAACATTGAGGATCTTTTATTTCCATGGGATCTTACCACCTTGGGATCTATTTATAGCTGGAAGAAGTGCATTGAAGAGAGCTTCACGATGGTTGTTGAAGCAAACAATTATGTTAAGTGGTTTCCGAGATATTGGTGATTTAATGTCTAGTAACTTGGTGATCACTAACTGATCTGCTGATAACTTGGTAAATACTGATTGCTTGAGATATTTTTGGTACTGTTTGAAAGGTCTTCTTAAGGGCTTTTGGTGGCCATTTAGATCATCAAAATCAGTCAAGTATTCCCAGAGTTATAGTCTAAATGAAGTTTGTGACAAAAGGAGTATTAAACTGGCTGGTTCCTTGAAATGTGAAAGAAGTGCAGAAATTTCTAGAGTTAGCCAACTATTACTGGTAGTTTATCAAGGATTTTACCAGAGTAGTAGCTCCATTATACCTACTAGTAAGAAAGAAAGAAAAGTGGAGATGGAAAAAAGAGCAGGAGAAAGCGTTCTAGGGCATAAAAAAAGCATTTACATTAGAACCAGTACTGGCAGTACCAGATTTGGACAGAGAAATACGAGTTGAAGCTGATGCATCTGATTATACAACAGGAGAGGTGTTATCAGTGAAATATGAGGATGGAAAATGGAGGCCAGTAGCATTTATATCTAAGTCAATGAATTCAACTAAAAGAAACTATGAAATTCACAACAAAGAAATACTAGTAGTAATTAGGTGTTTGGAAGCATGGAGACACTACTCAGAAGGGACAAAAGTGTAGTTTGAGATATGGACAGACCATAAGAACTTGTAGTACTTCATGACTAGTCAAAAGCTAAACTATAAACAAGCTAGATGGACACTGTACTTATTTAAGTTCAACTTTGTACTTAAGCATATACCAGGAAAGAATATGGAGAAGGCAGATGGGCTGAATAGAAGACCTAACTGGTAAGAAGAGATAGAGAATGATAACAAGGATAGAATACTGATAAAGTCTAAGTAGATACAAAAGAAAGTAAGAAGAGAAGAAGAGATGTTGATTGAGGAGGAAAACCTAAAGGAAAAAATAAGAAAAGTACAGGAGAGGGACAAAGGAGTAGTCAAGACAGTAGAAGAACTAAAGCAGTCAAAGATGAAAACACTAAAGGATGAGGAATAGTCAATTGAGGAAGGACTAGTACTAAAGGAAGACTGAATCTATGTACCTGAAAAGAGAGGGTTGAGAACAGAAATAATACAACTATACCATGACACACCAGTAGGAGGGCATAGAGGAAGGTGAAAAATAGCAGAACTGGTGGAAAGGTATTATTGGTGGCCAGGAATGACAAAGGAAATAAGGAAATATGTAAATAGATGCAATGTATGTTAGAGAAACAAGAATTGTGCAGAAGCCCCAGCAGGAAAGCTGATACCAAATATGATCCTAGAAAAACCATAGAGACATATTAGTGCAGACTTTATCACTAAGTTACTACTAGCCCAAGGATACAATGCGATACTAGTAGTATGCAACCAATTTACAAAAATGGCCTATTTTATTACTACCACAGAAAAAACATCAGTAGAAGGGTTAGCAAGGCTATTCCAAGACCAAGTATGGTGGCTTCACAGACTTCCAGAAAGTATTGTATTAGATAGAGAACCTTAGTTTATAGCAGAAATAATAAAGGAACTAAATGAGATATTAGAAATCAAGACAAAATTGTCAACAGCCTACTACCCACAAACAGATAGACAAACAGAAAGAGTGAACCAAGAATTGGAACAGTACCTCTATATATTTATTGATCATAGATAGAAGCAATGGCCAGAGTGGTTAGGGATAGTAGAATTTGTCTATAATAATAAAATTCACTTGATAACAAAGATCTCACCTTTTAGAGCAAACTGTAGACAAGATCCAAGAATAGGGTTCAAAGAAAGGAGGAGAGGAAGATACAAAGCAGCAGGAGAGTTTATGGAAAGAATGAAGAGAATTCAGGAAAAAGCAAAAGCAGTACTGAAAAAGACATAGGAGGAGATAAAGTGATATGCAGACAGGAAAAGGAGAAAAGGAGAGAAATACTGGAAAAAGGACTTAGTAATGCTAAGTATAAAAGATTTAAAGTGGTAGATGAAAGAAAAAAGAACAGAAAAACTCATGGAATGGTTTGTGGGCCCATATAAAGTGAAAAGGATGGTCTTAACAAATACAATTGAGCTCAAATTACCAAGTACTATTAAAATACACCTAGTAGTCAACATAAGTAGAGTACAATTGTATAAACCACAAGTAGAGGACCAGAAAGTAGTTCCACTGCAACTAGTAGTCATAGATGGGGAAGAAGAGTACGAAGTAGAAAAAATCTTAAACAAAAGGAAAATACAAGAAAGAGACAAGTTTCTAGTTTGATGGAAGAGGTATACAGCAGAAGCAAACACATGGGAAGAATGAGAAAATTTAGAAAATGCAAAAGAGTTGGTTGAGAAGTTTGAAAGGAAGTATGGAAAAGAGGCCAAAGAAATTAGGTAATAGAAACTAGAAGAAGAAAAGAAGGAATTCACTTGAGAATTACCAAGGGAGTTTATAGCCAAACTAGTATATGGATGGGGAAGAAAAAGGTATAAGAAGGAGAGGGAGAAAAGATAGGAAGAAAATTGGAATAGATGGAAAAGTTCCTCAGAACAAAGAACCTTAAAAGAGAGGCTATATTATGAGTTAGCTCCAAAAAAGGAAAATATCTCCCATATATTTGTCAACTTAATGGAAAACCTCTAGAAATATAATGCAGAGAAGATATAAATAGCATGGGACAGTATTATGTAAGAAGTATATAGTTATTAGTTATAGTCTTGTGACTATAGGAAGTAGATGTACAGACTATAGGATATTTGTATAAGTACTAGTAGAAATCCAATGGAGGACTCTATTGAGTTCTTCCCTTTCAATTGTCACTGGTTGGGGTCAGAGCTTTAGTTCTAAGTCTGTACCTTAACAAGGAAGACAGAAAGAGTGGAGGTGATTATAGAGAGAGTGGACTTACTAGAGAAAGTAAAGCAGTTAAGAGCAGGAGATGACAAAGTAGTTAAAGCAGTAGAAAAGATAAAGCAAGCAGGAGTAAAGATGCTAAGAGATGAAAAATAGAGAGAAATCAATGGCATAATGTACAAGGAGGAAAAGATATATATACCTAAGAATGAGAAATTAAGAGTAGAGATTATTAGGTTATATCACAATACACTAGTAGAAGAATATAGAGAGCAATAGAAAACAATAGAATTGGTTATGAGAAACTTTTGGTAGCTAGGAGTAACAAAGAAGATGAAGCAATATATGGAGAGGTGCGATTCCTACCAAAGGAATAAAAACTGTACAGAACAACTAGCAGACAAATTAATACCCAATTCAATACCAGAAAAGCCCTAGAGTCATATACCAGCAGACTTCATTACAAAGCTACTATTGGCACAGGGATACAACTCAATTTTAGTGGTAGTAGACAGATTAACAAAGATGGCTTATTTTATTTCTACTATGGAGAAAACATCAGCAGAAGAACTAGCTAGGCTGTTTAGAAACAACATGTAGAAATATGAGGGGGCAGAGAAGTTTGTGATTAAAATGAGAGAGGTATAGAGAGAAGCAAAAGTGGTACTAGGAAAGGCACAGGAGAAAATAAAGAAATATACAGATAGGAAAAGAGGAGAAGTCAATGAATATAAAGTAGGGGACTTAGTAATACTCAGTACTAAGAACTTGAAATACCAAATAATTAGAAAAAGGACAGAGAAGTTGACAGAGAAGTTTGTAGACCTCTATAAAATAAAGAAGATTATATTGACAAATATAGTTGAATTGGAGTTACCTAGTACAGTAAGGATACATCCAGTAGTAAATGTTAGTAGAATACGTAAATATATAGGGCAAATAGAAGGGCAAAAGAAGAAGTAACCAGCTCTAGTTATAATTGAAGAAAAAAAAGAATGGAAGGTTGAGAAAATACTAAATAAGTAGCAGATTAGAGGAAAAGATAAGTATTTAGTATGGTAGAAAGGATTCACAGCAGAGTCAGATTCTTGGGAAGGAATAGAGAACCTAGAAAACACAAAAGAAGCAGTTGAAGAGTTTGAAAGAGAGTATTGATGAGATATAGAGGATATCTGGAGATAAGAAAAAAAAGAAAGAATATTTAGAAAGGGAGAATTACCAGAAAGATTTATGGCAAGAAAGTTATATAGATGGATAGATAAGAGATATGATGAAGAGTACTGGGCAAGGTTAGAAAGGAACTGGAAATGCTAGAAGGAAGAACCAATTAGAGGACAAAGAATAATAGAAACAATCAAGGAAGAAAAAAAAGAAATTGGTCAAAAAGAATCTAGACTTAAAGAGTAGAATAAAGAGGATGATGAAATGGAGAATATCTGTGATCTCTACTATGAGTTATAAAAATCCTCAGGATAAGGAATCTTGAAAGGGAGGTAGTGTTATGACTTGGTAAAATGGCTAAGTTATTATTTTATTTTACTTTCTTTTTCTTTTCTTATTTGGACTTACTATACAAGAAAGAAGTGCAGAAAAGTGTCACATGATGATGTCACATGATATGTATAGGAAAGTAGTACACAGATCATGTAGTAGCTGTATAAGTAGTTTATAGAATCAAATAGAAACTCTATTGAGTTTCTCTTGTTAACTCAGACTTGAAGTGTAATTAAGTCATCTCAGGCTAAGTCACTATAACAGTTATGTGTCCCTGATCCTATGGTCCTATCCAGTAGGGTCAGGAGTTGCCAAGTTGAGCTAAGGCAATTAAATATTATATAGTAATATTTAATTAGATACAAGGTTACTTTAGGAGGTTGGTCTAGTGTTCCAGAGATGATGTTAGTAGAGTCCCCTTATATCTACCTTATACTCCTCTTCTCCATCTATAACTACTAGTTATGGTGGTACTACCTTCTAGCCCTCTATTTGGGGTTTATATAATTGTATTCTACAGTCAAATCTCTAATAAGGCATATCTCCATTAAAACATACTTTCTAATAAGGTATACATTTTCCAGTTATTTTCAGTTACCAAGTTGGTTTGCAGAACATAAAATATACTTTTCCAATAAGGGATAGGATATACAATTTTTGGATAGCATAAGGCATACTTTTTATTAAAATATCAGTCACCTGAGTTGTCATTTCCTCTAATAGTTTCCCAATTGTTTCAGCAATGTTATATATATTTAATCAATAATTTTTTTTTTTCATGATTTTCTGCAGCCCTAGGATCATATACTGTCATACCTCTATGATATAACTAGCATGACAGGTCATATTGTCATTCCTAATCTGGAACTTTCCTTTGACAAGTCTCTAGTATTCACTTTACTTCTTAGTTGGTCTGAAATCTCTTATATACTTTGCCTGTATTATTTTGTAACTAGTTACAAGATCATATCCTAATTCCCAGTTCTGAAACTCTTATTCTCAGATATTCTAATCCAATTCTGAACTTAATAAGGCCAGTACAGTAAAGGACTTAGTGAATGATGGCTTTTGAATCCCAAGTCTAAGCAGAATATATTGGAGAGAGAGAGGAAGAGAAAATTCTGTATTTGTATACTGCAACAAGCAAGTAGGTGCTGGAATACAGTGGGTGAGATACATAGCAGTATACTACTAACTATACCCAAGCTTTGAGAGGTTGGCTGGAGTTGTCCTAAGTTGGATATGAATGTTGGTGGTGAGCAGAACATGTTGGAAGACTTAATTTATATATAGAAATACTATAGTAGGCTCATAAATAAACCTGTTTTTGGTCAATTTCCAGCTGAAAAAGATAAGTTTCTATCAAGACATACTTTTTATTAAGGCATACTTTTGACCAACTTTGACCATGACTGAGGGGTATGTCTTATAAGAGGTTTGACTGTACTTACATTGACTACTAGGTGTATTTTAATAGTCAGGGGTAATTCAAATTTGATTGCATTCATTGAAATAACCCTTTTTACTTTGTATAGGCCTATAAACTGCTTTATCAGTTTTTCTATCCTTCTTCTTTTTATTTGCTACTTCAAGTCTTTTGTACTTAGCATTACTAAGTCCCCCTTTTGGTATTCATTTCCCTTTTTTCTTTTCCTATCTGCATACTATTTTATTTCTTCTTGTACTCTTTTTAATACTGCTTTTACTTTTTTCTGAATTTCCTTTATTCTTTTTACAAGTTCCCCTGCTACTTTATATCTCCCTTTCTGTCTGCCTTCAAACCCCATTCTTGGATCCTGTCCATAGTTCACCCTAAATGGTGATACTTTTGTTGCTGAGTGGATTTTATTATTATAGACAAATTCTGCTGTTTCTAACTACTCTGACCACTGCTTCTACCTATGATCAATAAATATACAGAGGTACTGTTCCAGTTCTTGGTTTACTTTCTTTGTTTGCTCATCTATTTATGGGTAGTAGGCTGTTGACAACTTTGTTTCAATCTCCAGCATCTCATTTAGCTCCTTTATTATTTCCACTGCAAATTGAGGTCCTCTATCTAATACAATACTCTCTGGAAGCCCATGAAGTTTCCATACTTGATCTTAGAACAACCTTGCCAGTCTTTCTGCCAATGTTTTTTCTGTAGTAGCAATAAAGTAGACTATTTTTGTGAATTGATTGCATACTACTAATATTGCATTATAATCTTGGGCTAATAGGAGTTTGGTAATAAAGTCAGTACTAATATTATTCCCAGCTACCAATAGTTTCTTTCTACCAATTCTATTGTTTTTTATTTTCCTCCATGCCCTCCTACTGAGGTGCTGTAGTATAATTGTATTATTTCTGCTCTCAAATCTCCTTTTTCTAGTACATAAATTCAATCTTTCTTTAGTACCAGTTTTTTTTCTATCGACTGTTTTTTCTCTTTTAGTGTTTTTATTTCTAACCTTTCTAGCTCTTCTACTGCTTTAACTACTCTTTCATCCTTCTTCTGTACCTTTTTTATCTTTTCCTTTAGACCTTTCTTTTCAATTAGTGTTTTTTTCCTCTGCCTTACTTCTTTTTGTATCTATTCTGGCTTTATCAATGTTCTATCCTTGTTATTGGTTTCTACCACTTCTTGCCAATCTAGTCTCTGTAAGAGAAACACTCAGAGGCAGTCACTCAATAAGCTAGAAGAAGATTCTAGAAGCTAGTATAATATTTAAGTAAAGATAGATCTACCTCTACAAGCTATTATATACATTACAACAGGTAGTCTGTGCACAGTCACATGAACACTAACCTAATAATACCACATATCCTTATCTAGTTAGACAGGTATCACTATAATGATACAAGACAGAAGGAATATAGGAGAGAGTGAAAATGCAATATAGAAGATATACTTAGTCCATAGATACTGAGCTTATCTAATAACTAAGCATGTCCCTAGGATGTCCTCTTACAGTCTCTTACTCAGTCCATCTGCCTTTTTTATACTTTTCCCTGGTATGTGTCTAAGTACAAAGTCAAACCTAAACAAGTACAATACCTATCTTGCTTGTCTACAGTTTAGCTTCTGACTAGACATAAAGTACTGTAGATTCTTGTAGTATGTCCATATTTTAAACTATATCTTTGCTCCTTCCAGATAATGTCTCTATACTTCCAAATATCTGATTACTGCTAGTATTTCTTTACTGTAAATTTCATAGTTTCTTTCTGTTGGATTTATTGAATTGGATATGAATGCTACTGGTCTCCACCTTCCATCTTCACATTTTACTAACAGTACTCCTGATGTTGCATAATCTAATGCATCTGCTTCTACTCATATTTTTCTATCCAGGTCTAGTATTACCAATACTGGTTCTAATATGAATACCCTTTTTATTCCCTGAAACACCTTGTTATGACTCAGCCAAATAGCTAAGTCATTATTTATATTTATTTTCTTTTTTCTTTTATTTAATTAGGAAATCAATAAATATATGAAAGGAAAGAACTCAAAGAAGATGCATGGGACTTTATAAATAGAAGTAAATACAGAATATGTATAAGTAGTGTACAGCAATCGAATGAGAACTCTATTAAGTTCTCCTTGTCAACTCAGACTTGAAGGGTAATTAAGTTGTCTTAGGCTAAGTCACTATACTAGAACTCGATTCCATATCTGGAGCACCATCTATCTTGGACTGTAGTAACTTAGCCTAAGATAACTTAATCATCCTCCTAGTCTAAGTTAACAAGGAAAACTCAATGGAGTTTTCATTTGATTACTATATACTACTTATATATCTTTAGTATTTACTTATATTTATAAAGTCCCATACATTCCTTTTGAGTCATTTCTTCTTGTACGTTTGCTTGGTTTCCTTATTAAATAAATTTTTAAAAAAGAAAAGAAATATTAAATAATGACTTAGCTGTTTTGCTAAGTCATAACACTATCTCTCTCTCAAGATTTCTCATCTTGAGGATTTTATAATTTATAGTTGGGATTAACTATATTACCCATTTTATCTTCATTCTCTTTTGTCCATTCCCAAATTTCTGATTCTTTTTGCTTAATTTCTTCTTCTTCTTTCTGAATTATTTCTAAAGTTCTTTTTTCTCTTGTTTGTTCCCCTTTCCATTATCTTCAATTCCTTTCTAATCTTCCCTAATATTCCTTGTTGTATTGCTTATCCAACCATCTAAATAGTTTCTTTGCCATAAATCATCCTAGCAGTTTTCCTCTCTTAAACATTCCTTTTTCTCTTTTTTGCTATCTTATATCTTCTATATTCTATTGGTATTTCTTTTTAAACTCTTCAACTGTTTCTTTTGCATTCTCCAAGTTTTCTATCTCTTTTTGAGTATCAGATTTGGCTGTGAACCCTTTCTATCATACTAAATACTTATTCTTCTCTCTAATCTGTTACTTGTTTGGTATTCTCTCAACCTCCCATTCTTTTTCTCCTTTGATTATAACTGGAGCTAGTTGCTCCTTTCTCTGCCCCTCAACTTGCCCTATGTATCTATGTATTCTACTGACATTTATTACTGGATGTATTCTGATTGTACTAGGTAACTCCAATTCAACTGCATTTACCAATACAATTTTCTTTACTTTATAAGGGCCTACAAACCTCTTCATTAGCTTTTCTGTCCTTCTACTAACCATTTGATATTTCAGATCTTTGGTGCTGAGCATCACCAAGTCCCCTACTTTGTACTTATTGACTTCTCTTTTCTTTCTATCCACATATTTCTTTATCTCCTCCTGTGCCTTTCCTAGCACTGCCTTAGCTTTCTTCTATATCTCTTTTATCTTTGTTATAAATTTCTCTGCTCCTTTGTATTTTCTCTTCTTTCTCACTTCAAACTCTATCCTAGAATCTTGCCCATAGTTTGCTTTAAAGAGTGATGTTTTTGTGCTTGAATGTACTTTGTTGTTATATGTAAACTCTGCCAATCCTAGTCAATCTGGCCATTGTTCTTGTCTATGATCTATGAACATCCTTAAATATTGCTTGAGCTCTTGATTGACCCTTTTTGTTTGTCCATCTGTTTGAGAGTAGAATGCTATAGATATCTTGCTTCCAATCCCCAATATTTTGTTCAACTCTCTCATTAGTCCTGCTACAAACTGTAGCCCTCTATCTGATATGATGCTTTTGGGTAGACCATGTAGTTTTCATACATTGTCCCTGAACAACCTTGCTAACCCTTCTGCTAACATTCTTTCTATAGTTGGTATAAAGTATACCATTTTTGTTAGTCAGTCTACTACTACTAAGATAACGTTATATCCCTGAGCTAAAGGTAGTTTGGTAATAAAGTCTGCTGATATGTATGTCCAGGGTTTTTCTGGGATAAAGTTAGGTATTAATTTGCCAGCCAGCTGCTCTATGCAGTTTTTGTTTCTTTAGTAGGAGTCATATCCTTTCACATATCTTTTTACCTCTTTTGTTACTCCTGGCCACCAGAAATTCCTAGTGACTAGTTTTACTATCTTCTATTGTCCTCCATGTTCTCCTACCAGTGTATTGTGGTGTAACCTAATTATTTCTGCTCTCAATATATTGTCTTTAGACATATACACCTTTTCCTCTTTGTATATTATACCATCTACTTTCCTCCACTCCTCATCTCTCAACATTTTCACTCCTGCTCATTTCATTTCTTTGACTGCTTTTACTACTTTATCATTTTTTACTTTTGACTGTCTCACTTTCTCTAGTAGATCTACTTCTTCTACTATTACTTTTATCTTTTCTGTTTTTCTGACTTTTAGCTGCTCTGGTTTCACCAATATCTCATCCTTGTTATCCTTCTCTACTCTTACTTCCCAGTCTGGCCTCTTACTCAAACTGTCTGCTTTCTCCATCTTGCTTTCTAGAATGTGCTTTAGTGTAAAATCAAATCTTGATAGGTACAATGTCCATCTTGCTTGTCTCCTATTCAATTTCTGTGCTTTCATAAAGTATTCAAGATTTTTGTAGTCTATCCATATTTTAAATTTTATGGTTGTTCCTTCTAGGAAATGCCTCCATGCTTCTAAACATCTGACTACTGCTAATATCTCTTTGTTATGTATTTTGTAATTCCTTTCTATATCACTTAAGGACTTAGAAATGAAAGCGACTAGCCTCCATAACTTATTAGAGTACTTCATTGTCAGTACTCCTTCAGTAGCATAGTTCGAAGCATTTGCTTCTACCCTAAATTCTTTATCTAGATCTGGGGCTGCCAATACTGGTCTAGTTGTGAATATCTCTTTTAGCTCATTAAATACTTGCTGTTATTCTTTTTTCCATTGCCATTTTATATTCTTTCTTATCAACATATTCATTGGTCTTGCTACTCAAGTGAAATTTTTGATAAACCTTCTATAGTAGTTGGTGAGGCCTAAAAACTTCCTAACATCTTTTATATTCTTTGGTTTTGGCCAACTTAACACTTTGTCTACCTTTTTCTTTTCTATTTTGATTCTATTGGGTCCTATAACAACCCCTGGGAATCTAATCTTCTGCACCTTCTATACATACTTCTCTGGCTTGATATATAAGTCATTCTCCTTTAACCTCTTTAGTACTTCTTCTACAATTTTGTTATACTCTTTTTTTATCTCCGTTCCCACTAATATATCATTCACAAAAGCTACAACTTTTCCTTTGTTAATCATATCTCTCAGGATCTCATTCATCATTGTCTAAAATGTGGCTGGCAAATTTGTCATTCCAAAGAACATAACTGTTGACTTAAAGGACTCTATATAGGTTGTGAATGCTCCTTTCTACTTATCTTCTTCCTTGATCCTCATATTGTTGAACCCCTACCAAAGATCCATCTTAGTAAATACTTGTTTACTCCCTATATTATCTATTAAGTCTGTAATCAATGAAAGTAGGTAGTTATTTTTCATTGTCTGGTTGTTCAAGTTATAGTAGTCTATTACTATTCTTTTTTCTTTGTTCTTTTTGTTCACAAAGAAAACTAGTGACATTTGAGGGGATTTTGATAGTCTGATGTACCCCTTTCTTAGCTGATCCTCTATGAAATTCTGAACTTCTTTCCTTTCATTTCTGGATAAAGGGTAGATTCTTTCTTTCCTGGGTTTAAATGTTTCCTTGAGATTTATGGCATGATCCTAGATTTTCCTCATCAGCATCCTCTCTAATTTTACCTTCCCAAACACCTTTCTCCACCTTAGGAATCTCTGTGGTACTATTTTCTCAATTTTTCTATGGTCTACTTTAACTTTCTCTTCTTTTCTCCAGTCTTCTTTATTATCTACTGTCTATCTCACAATCTTTTCTTCTTCTATTATTGCTACTCCTTTTACTCTCTTTGCTTTCTTCTCTTCTTTCAGCTTCATATTTCTTCTACACAGTAGTGGGCACCTCATCATTTTTACTTCTTCTATTTTCTAGTTAATCTCTGAATTGTGTACTTGTAACTACAGTATCCCTAATATAACATCTGTCTTCCCCAAATTGCACACATCCATTCTCATTCTTTCTATGTGACCTTTGTAGTATATGCTTACTTTTACTTGGTGTGTTATTGCCCCTATACTGTTATTTGTACTATCTATGTTCCTTACTTGCACTAGTCTTTCTAATTTCTGTAGTTTAAACCCATGTCTAGCTACTATCTTTCTATCCATAAACATTTCTGTTGTGCCACTATCCAAGAGTGCTTTTACTGTTACCCCTTCATAAATATTTACCTTTTCTACATCAATATTCAACCACACTTCTCTCAATATCTTAAATGTCCTTTTCACTTCTCTTTACTTGCCCTTCTCTTTTGTTGTGCTTTTTGGAGGTTCACTCCATATGCCACCTAGCTGCATTTTCCCTTGTATAGGATGTACCACATGTTATGAGAGCCCCAAAAAGAGAAAAGTTTCCCAAGCATTCAAACACTTAATCCAAAACCTTAAGACGTACAATAGGGTTGAAGATATAAATAGTGTGGGAACTAGGGTCACATGACAAGGTCAGGTGATCACAGAACATTCTGGAAGGATATGACTAAGAGTACAGCTACTGTAAAAGTAGTATAAGTAGAAGTCCAATCCAACGAAGAACTCTATCAAGTTCTTCTTAAACATCTATCTAGGGTGATCACTAAGAGTATTCACTGCCTATCAATAACACCACATTACCCTTCTTCCTCCTTTGTCTTGGGCATCTACACCACTTGGCTTCCTCTAGCCTTCTCCCTCTAAGAACTCCTTGCCCTTTGTTGTTCTCTTAATATATTTCTTTCTTTCCATACCATCTACATTCTATGTAGGTTGCTATGACCTCTTCTGTTATCCATTCTAACTCTAACAACCATGTATCCTCTGGTACATTCTCTACTCCACAATATTCCTGTACCTTTTCCTAGTTAGGATATGTCAGCTCTAGTCTTTTTACTTTCTCTTGTTACTGTGCTTTTTCCCTTATAGAGTGCACTGCCTCTTCTTACCTTCTCCTTTTCTTCTCCACTTCAATGTTTGGACACTCCTATTTGTAGTGCCCAATTTCTCTATATCTAAAACACTGTACTTCTTTCACCACCTCTTGTCTCCTTACCTTTACTTTCTCTCTTACACCACATCTTATCACTCTGTTCACCAATACTTTAAATCTATTCTGGAGAATCAATTTCCTTTTCTTCTCTTGATTTCTATTTCTGTAGTTACAGACTAGATGCCCAAACTTCTTACAACTCCAATATTCTCTCTCTCTCCTTTCTTCTAACTATGCCCTTAGTAAAGCAAGGACTCACTTTTCTTTGAGCATATTGCTTAAGAGGTTTTGTTATGAGACAACTCCCAGGGAGGAAAATATTTCTTGTGTATTCATTAACTTGATGGGAAACATCCAAGAATACAATATAGGAAAGATATAAATAGCATGGGAAGGATTATGTAAGATATAGATAGTTCTTAGTAAAGGTTATGTGATTGCAGGAGATAGGTACATAGACCACCTAATATTTGTATAAGTACTTAGAGGAATCCAATGAGGAACTCTATTGAGTTCTTCCTGAACAACTATCTTAGTTGAGCTCTAAGTCCTCACAACTTCACACTAACAGTTGTTATATTGATCTAGAGACATGGTGCTACATCTCCAGAGAAATTGGAATGATCTCACTACTTGTTACATCTACTAGGGCACAAGATCTTCATCTAGCTAGACACCTACTGTTTTACTTACTACTACCCTAATACTATGGTTATACTATCACCCCAAGGAGAGGACCCCTAACCTAAATGCCTTCTTAAGAATACAGCATTACTCTTCTGCATAGATAGATAACAATATACCTATAGTACAAAGTTTATAGTAGAAAAGCAATATAAGTAACTACCCAGCCCATTCAATTGTGAGATTAGGTCTTAGTAGTAATATCTGAGCTTGGTACCACACTTCTACCTATAGTCCCTAACTGACTGTAAAGTCCCCTTAAGCCTAGGGCCTGGCTATATCGTAGTGGTCTTAAGTTGTATCATCCAGGTACCGAAGAAGATAAAAGAGTAAGCTAGGAAGGCTCTGTAATGAGCAGTGCCAATAAGAGAATTGAGTTCTAGTATAATGACTTAACCTAAGATAACTTAATTACTCTTCTAGTCTGAGTTGACAAGGAGAACTCGATAGAGTTTTTATTTGATTACTATATACTACTTATACACCTTTGGTATTTACTTGTATTTATAAAATCCTGCACATCCCTTTTGAGTCATTCCCTCTCATGTATTTACTTGGTTTCCTTATTAAATAAATAAATAATAATAATATAAAAAAAGAAATATTAAATAATGACTTAGCCATTTTGCCAAGTCATAATATGAACCTTGCTCATCTTAACTTTTATAATCTTTTTGATTCTTAACTGGTGGTCATTATGATCACTAGTCATCTCCATACATAGCTGGGCTCTTGGCTTAAGGGGACTTGATAGTCAGTTAGAAACTATCAGTGGAAGCACAGTATCAAGCTCAAGTATTGTATCTAAGACCTGACCTGTTAATTAAGTGGTATTGCCAGTAGTTACTTGTACCTTTTCACTTTATAAATCTTATGCTGAAGTCCCATTATGGGCTGTACACATAGAGGAGTAATGCTGTATCCTTAGAAAGGCATTTAGGTTAGAGATTCTCTTCTTGGGGTAATAGTATAACCATAGTATTAGAGCAGTAGTAAGTAAGACATTAGATATCTAGCTAGATGAAGATCTTGTGCCCTAGTAGACATAATATTAGTGAGACCATTTTCTATTCCAACTTCTCTGGAGATATAGCACTATGTCTCTAGATCAATACAACTCTCTTATGAACAACATGCTCAATCAACAGTATGCCCTCACCAAACTAAGAGTAGAACTAGAAGGAAGAAATAGAAGGAAGTGTTAGAGCTGTAAAAAGTTTGGGCACCTGGCCCATAACTACAGGAACAAGAATGAGAAGGAGAAGGGAAAATCAATCCCCAGAAATAAATTTGAAGTGTTATTGAGTAGAGTAATAAGATGTAGGGTGAGAGAAAAAATAAGGATAAGGAGAAATGAGATGGTAGAAGAGGGTGTTATTGAGTAGAGTAATAAGATGTAGGGTGAGAGAAAAAATAAGGATAAGGAGAAATGAGATGGTAGAAGAGGTTAAATACTTCAAATGTTGGGGTATTGGGCATTTCAAATAAGAGTGCCCAAATATTAAAATTGAGAAGAAGAGAAAGAGTGATAAGAAAGCAGTGCATGCAGCTAGCCTGTAAAAGGTATAGCAAGGGAAAAGGCCAGCATACTTCCTATGGAGAAAGGCATAGGAATATAGTAGCATACAGAGAATACCTCTGAGAAGCATAGCATTAGAGCAGAAAGGGTGGACAACCAGGTGGGAAGTTGTGACATTTGTGGAGTATAGAGGGTACAACTACAAAGGCACCAAAATACATAAGAACCAGAAACAAGAGTTTATCTCTGGTGAACATTTGAGAAATTTCTAGTGTAGCAGTTGCCTTAAAGCATGGAGGTAGAGAGAGAATACAGCAAGAGAAAGAGGAGCAGTCAATGTAAAGTATAGCCAGTGTGGAAGAAAAGATACAGTTAAGAGAATATTAGAGAAGAATAGAAAGAAAATTTTATATCTAGAATGTAGTACTAGGAGAAAGCAGCCATGATAGAATTAGAGAGTAGTGGTATGTTCTATACAGGGAGAAGTGTAGTAAAGCAGCATGTAGACAGGAGTTCCAAAAGGCATAGCAAGAGAGAGAGGTATAGAGAGGAATGTGAGGAGAATGTTTAAAATGCTAAGAGAAGTATTGTTGAATATAGGGGTAGAGAAAGTAGATACACATGAGAGCATAACAGTGAAAGCACTTTTTGATAGTGGTACAATGGGAATATTTATGGATAAAAAGATGGTAGCTAGACATGGGTTTAGGTTACAGAAGCTAGAGAGACCAGTAATAGTGAGGAATGTGGATGGAACAAACAACAGTAGAGAAGCAATTACATATCAGGTAGAAGTCAATGTGTACTATAAAAACCATGTTGAAAAAATGAAGATGAACATATGTGACTTAGAAAGGACAGATGTGATATTGGGTATGCTATAGTTACAAGCCTATAATCTAGAAATCAACTAGGAGATAGAAGAGGTTAAAATAACAAGATATCTACCACTGTATGGGAGAAACACAAAGTCAAAAGAAAAGAAGAAAGTAAAACAAGTAGTTACTCTAGAGGAAGAAAAGATTGTCAAATGAACCATAGATAATAAAGAAGATTGGGGAAAAGAAGAGGAAATTAAGACAGATTATAGGAAAATTGAAGAAATGGTTCCAAAGAAATTCCTGAAGTAGAGAAAGGTATTTGGAAAGGTGGAGTCAGAAAGAATACCTATGAGAAAAGTCTGGAATCATGCTATAGATCTCAAAGAGACATTCAAACCTAAGAAAGGGAGAATCTATCTATTATCAAAAGATGAAAGGGAAGAGGTCCAAAAATTTGTAAATGACCAACTTAGAAAAGGGTATATTAGACCATCAAAATCCTCTCAGATATTACCAGTGTTCTTTGTGGCAAAGAAAGATAGAAGTAAGAGAATGGTAATAAACTACTATAGTCTAAATAACTAGACAGTGAAGAATAATTATCTACTACCATTGATTACAGATTTGATAGATACAATGGGGAGTAAGAAGGTATTTACTAAAATAGACTTATGGTGAGGGTTTAATAATATAAGAATTAAAGAGGAGGATAAGTAGAAGGGAGTGTTCACAACATATGTAGGATCCTTTGAACCAACAGTTATGTTCTTTGGGATAACAAACTTGCCAGCTATATTTCAGGTGATGATGAATGAAATTCTGAGAGATATGATCAACAAAGAGAAAGTAGCTGCATTTGTAGATGATGTCTTGGTTGGAACAGAAATAGAAGAAGAACATAATGAAATTGTAAAGGAGGTATTGAAGAGACTGGAAAAGAATGACTTATATGTAAAGCCAGAAAAATATGCATAGAAAGTAAGGAAGATAGGGTTTCTAGGAGTGGTAATAAGGCCTAATAGTATAGAGATGGAGAGAGAAAAGGTGGATAGAGTATTGAGTTGGCCAAAGCCAA
>Ga0154001_1000101_pt1 | contig 23182 bp, 18 predicted proteins | sample TSNJ085MetaG_FD_104699 | JGI IMG/M metagenome (GOLD analysis project Ga0154001, IMG submission 104699) | Attine ant fungus gardens microbial communities from New Jersey, USA - TSNJ085 MetaG | ecosystem: Host-associated > Fungi > Mycelium > Unclassified | place: USA: New Jersey, Wharton State...
CATCATCAGGGAAACGTACTCGCTGTCGCTCGGAAAATACGTTTGGGCGATGTATCTGGCGTAGTAGCCATAGATCATGAAATCGTAGATTTCGAGCGCATTGCCGGCCACCACCTGGATGATCGGCCTCATGGCCGCGCCCGGCTTCCCGGTCGCGTCGGCGGCGGCCGTAAGCCCATGGGATGCAACCGTCACGTCCTTCATCTCCCGCTCCTGTGAAAGTGAGATGTATCCGTCGATTGCGCCGCACCTGTCTCCGGCAAGGCGCGAGAGTCACGCCCTTTCGCCTGAATCTCGCTGTCTTGCACAGGGTCGCCAGTTACCGCCCGGCACCAGAAGGCAAAAAAAGATTGCGCAATCATTTCAGTCAATGGTTGCGCAATCTTTCATCCGGTGCAACTCGGGTTAACGTGCAAACGTCCCGCCCGGAGGAGCCATCTGTCAGCCTGTCAGCCCCCTGCCCGTCTCCGCCGTCAGGCGCTGTCCCGGTCGACGATTGAAAAGCCAGTATCGATCTTCACGGTATCGAGGCCCGCCTGCGACTTGCCGGCGAAGCGCGTGAGGAGCGCCGTCGCGGCATTCCTGCCGATCGTCGCCCCGTCGACCCGGACCGTCGACAAGGCCGGAAAAACGTGCGCGGCGGTGCTCAGATCGCCGAACCCCATCACCGCGAGATCCTTGGGTACGCGCAGGCCGCGGCTCGCGGCTTCCGCCAGTACGCCTTGCGCGAGCGTGTCGGAACTGCAGACCACGATCTCGGGAAACCCGGCAACCATCATCCGGCCCACGCCCTCTCTGCCTGCCTGCAATGTTGCCGGTGCCTGCAGCACCTCGAACGGCACGTCGGTCAGGCCATGGCGGCCGAGTTCCCGGATAAGGCTTTGGCAACGGCGCAGGCCACGCGGATCGTTGACCGAGAGGACCCCAAACCGCTTGTATCCCTTGTCGAGAAGATGCCGCGCCACCTTGATGCCCACTTTTTCGTGTGAAAAGCCGATCACGATATCGATCGGCTTGTCGGTCAGATCCCATATCTCGACCACCGGTATCCGCGCATTCTTGAGCCGCTCGACGGTCGCGTCGGTGTGACTCGTGCCGGCCAGCACGATCCCGTCGGGCCGGCGTCCGAGAATCGCTTCGACAAGCGCCTCTTCCTGGGCGCTGGAGTACCCGGTCAGCCCGATCAGCGACTGATAGCCCGAGGCGGTCAGGCCGTCCATCAACGCCTGCACGGTGTCGGCAAAAATCGAGTTGGCGATCGTCGGCAGCAGAATCGCAACCAGACGACTCCGGCTGCTCGCCAGGCCGCCCGCCAGCATGTTCGGCACGTAGCCCGTCGCTCTCACGGCCTCGAGCACTTTTCTCGCCGTATCGCTGCGCACGAGCTCGGGACGATGCAGCGCCCGCGACACGGTCATGGGCGCGACCCCTGCTACGCGAGCGACATCGATTAACGTCACGCTCCCCGCCTGCTCGGCGACGGCGGCGGGTTGGCTGCGCGCGGATTTCTTTGCCATTCAGGCTCCTGTTGTCATGCCCGCAATTCTAGCGATGATCTGCCGGAATCCCGAATCCCAATCCGGCTTCGACACCTCGGGCTTCCCCCCATTTCAGGCACCCCTCCTCCGTTGAATCGGCTCGCTCAGTGTAAACCACGACGATTTCGCCACCTGCCACACTTGAATGATTGCGCAATCATTGTATGATCGAGGCATGCGCTTGAGCCATACATTCGCGGCTCGCCTTTTCAATCGCACAGGAACCTCGCTCATGAACATCAACGACCATCTGACATCCGGCACGGCAACGGGCGACCGCATTGCCTGGGTTCGTATTGCGTCCACCTTTCTGCCGCTCGCCACCCCGATCAGCGATGCCAAGGTGCTCACCGGCCGTCAGAAGCCGATGACTGAAATCGCCATCCTCTTTGTCGAAATCGAAACGACTGACGGTCATCGCGGTCTGGGCTTCAGCTATTCGAAGCGTGCCGGGGGCCCGGGCCAGTTCGCGCACGCGAAGGAAATCGCGCCGACGCTGATCGGCGAGGACCCGAGCGACATTGCCAAGCTATGGAACAAGCTCGCCTGGGCCGGGGCCTCGGTCGGCAGAAGCGGCATGGCGGTGCAGGCGATCGGCGCATTCGACGTCGCGCTGTGGGACCTGAAGGCCAAACGCGCCAACCTGTCGCTCGCGAAGCTGCTCGGCTCGCAGCGGGACTCCGTGCGCTGCTACAACACCTCGGGCGGCTTCCTTCACACGCCGCTCGACCAGTTGCTGACCAATACCGACGCATCACGCGAAAAGGGCATCGGCGGCATCAAGCTGAAGGTCGGGCAACCCGATTGCGCGCTCGACATTCACCGCGTCGAAACGGTGCGCAAGCATCTGGGCGACACGTTCCCGCTGATGGTCGACGCGAACCAGCAATGGGACCGCCCCACCGCGCAGCGCATGTGCCGTACGTTCGAGCCATTCAATCTGGTCTGGATCGAAGAGCCGCTCGACTGCTACGACGCGGAAGGCCATGCCGCACTGGCCGCGCAGTTCGATACGCCGATCGCCACGGGCGAGATGCTCACGAGCGTGGCCGAGCACTGGGAGTTCATCAAACTGCGCGGGGCCGACTATCTGATGCCCGACGCACCGCGTGTCGGCGGCATCACGCCGTTCCTCAAGATTGCCGGGCTGGCCGAGCACGCGGGCTTGATGCTGGGGCCGCACTTCGCGATGGAGTTGCACGTGCATCTCGCGGCCTGCTATCCGACCGAGCCCTGGGTCGAGCATTTCGAATGGCTCGAACCGCTGTTCAACGAAAAGCTCGAAACGCGCGCCGGCCGGATGATCGTGCCGACGCGGCCCGGGCTCGGCCTGACGCTCAGCGACCGCGTCGCCGGCTGGACGGCCCAGGAAGTGGAATTCGGCCAGCGTGCCTGAGGTGTGCCGCGGGCGACGTCCGGACTTCGTGGGCGCCGCCTTCCCTACGTTCAGCAAGAGCCGTCCGGCCTCGCGGAAGCATTCGCCGGAAAACGGCTCACAACGAGCGTCACGCCCCGTCTCCAACGTTGAACAAGCAGGAGCGACGCACCCGATGCCAGCAAGACCGCGAAAGCGGCAACCCCGTACCCATCGATAAACGCCGCTCTCTCTCCTGGCGATAATTGGCATCGACACCGCTACTCGCCCCGTCCATCCATCGATATTCCCACAGCCGTTCCTCTCGCCGGCTAAACGCGCCTTTTGCGTGCTCTGAAAATGCTGAAACCCGCTTTTTAAGATGTTCGATTGAGCGCACAGTGCTCTCGAATCGAACGTCGCGAACGCCTTGCCGGAGTCTCGATCAATCAGCGTGCGCGGTGTTGACCAGCAATCAGAAGAGTCCGGCGCGAGCCGGTAAAGGAGACAGGGATGTTCAGATGGATGCGGGACTTGACGCCGCGGGAGAGCAGCGCTCTTCGTGCATGCTTTGCAGGTTGGACCCTCGATGCGCTCGACGTGCAGATTTTCAGCTTCGTCGTGCCGACACTGATTGCCGTGTGGGGGATCAGCAAACAGCAGGTAGGCTTTCTCGGCACCGTCGCGCTGGTGACGTCGGCGATCGGCGGCTGGCTCGCGGGCGTCATGGCCGATCGCTTCGGCCGCGTGCGGGTGCTGCAGATCACGATAGGCTGGTACGCCGTTTTCACGTTCCTATGCGGCTTCGCCCAGAACTTCGAGCAGTTCTTCATCTTCCGCGCGCTTCAGGGCATCGGCTTCGGCGGCGAATGGGCCGCCGGTTCCGTGCTGATCGCCGAGGTGATTCGCGATAAATATCGCGGCCGCGCAGGCGGATTCGTGCAAAGCGGCTGGGCAGTCGGCTGGGGTATCGCCGCCGTCATTTACACCGCCCTGTTTTCGCTGGTGCCGGAAGGTCAGGCGTGGCACTGGCTGTTCTGGATCGGTATCGCGCCCGCCGCGCTGGTGTTCTTCCTGCGCCGCCACGTCGACGAACCGGAAGTCTACGCACGCAATAAAGCACTCGAAGGACAGCGAAACGAATCGCTGCTGGCGGTATTTCGACCGGAGTTCTTCTGGACCACGATCAAGCTGTCGATCTTTACGACGGGCTGCCAGGGTGCCACCTACATCTATCAGGTGTGGCTGCCGACCTATCTGCGCACTGAACGAGGCCTTTCGGTCATCGGGACGGGTGGCTTTACCGTCGCCCTCATCGCCGGCGCGTTTGCGGGTTTCATGATCGGCGCTCACCTCGGCGATGCCATCGGCCGGCGCAAGACGTTTTTTATCAGCACGATCGGCGCGGCCGTGACGCTGGTCGTCTATCTCGTGCTGCCCATCAGCAACGCTGTCATGCTGCCGAGCGGCTTCTTCCTCGGCATGTTCACGTACATGGTGTTCGCGCCGCTCGGCCCCTATCTCAGCGAAATCTATCCGACCGCCATGCGCGGGTCCGGCCAGGGCTTCTGCTATAACGTGGGACGCGGCATCGGTGCGCTGTTTCCGTTGCTGATCGGCATGCTGGCATCGCAGATGCCGCTCGGAAAATCGATTGCCCTCTTCGGATTCATCGCCTACGGCTGCATGTTCCTCGCGCTTTGCGTGCTGCCGGAGACCAAGGGGCTCGGCCTGCGCGACAGCGTGCCGCCCGGCGAGCACGATCTCTCCGCCGAGTCGCGCAAGCATGTAGCGCCGCGTGCCTGAAACGATCTTCTGCCGACGGCATATGACCTGCATGACCGTCGAGCCGACGCATCCCTCTATCGATACACCAGCCACACCATCCGGGTCCGCCGCTGCCAGCAAAACAGCGGCAAGACTCACGAGACGCTCATGACCCTCGCCTGTTTGCCCGCGTTGCCTTCTGTTAGACCACCTCGGAACCCGGCACCCCGCTTTTCGTGCGATTGCCATTTTCACGTGTTCGGCGATCCGCTCGCGTATCCGCTTAGGTATCCGTTCACGACGCCGCGCGACTACACGCCTCCGGCGGCCTCCCTGCACGCATGGCGAGACATGGCCGCGGTACTCGGGCTGGAACGCATGGTCATCGTGCAGCCCAGCGTGTATGGCACGGACAACCGCTGCACGCTCGATGCCTTGCAGGCAGTGGGCGTCGAACGGGGCCGCGCGGTTGTCGTATTAGGCGACGATGTTTCCGATGAGGCGCTCGAGCGCCTGCATCGGGCCGGCGTGCGCGGGGTTCGCTTCAACCTGGTCAATGCCGGCGGCTTGACGCCCGACCGGATAAACACAATCGCACACCGGGTCGCCGCGTTCGGCTGGCATCTGCAGTTTTACGTCGACGGTCCCCAGCTCCCGGCGCTTGCGCCGCTGATCGCCGGGCTGCCGACGCCGGCCGTCATCGATCACATGGGGCAGATTCGCGCCAGCTCGCCGACCTATCGACAGGAAACCGAAGCATTGCTGCGCCTGCTGTCGAACGGCAAGACTTGGGTCAAGCTGTGCGGCTACCGTGCCTCGACGACAACCTACCCCTACGACGACGTCCTTGCGCTGGCACGCGCGCTCGTGGCCGCCGCGCCCGAGCGTTGCGTCTGGGGAACCGACTGGCCGCATCCGGGCCTGGTCGACGGCATGCCCGAGGACGCCGCGCTGCTCGATCTGCTCGACACGTGGACCCCGACGCGCGCGGTGCGCGATCGGATTCTGGTGGACAACCCGGCCGTGCTTTACGGCTTCGCGGATTGACGCGCGCCCCAGCGCCCTGCGCTCATTTCTGTTTCCGTGCCTTTGGCGACTCGCTGCAGGCAATCTGAACGAACGCTTCCACGAGCGGCGAGCGCACCGACGTGCGCAGCCATACCATTCCCACGCGACGTACGGGAGACGGTTCCGGCAACTTCCAACGCCGCAGTTGCGGGTCGGCCGGGCCGATAATGGGCCAGTCCGGCAGCACGGAAACGCCAAAGCCCTCTGCCACCAGCCGGGCAATGTGCTCGATACCGTCGAGTTCGAACTGCACCTTGGGACGCACGCCGTGTTTGCGTAGATATTCATCGGCCATTTTTCCGGCCACGACTCTGCGGTCATAACGGATGAACGGCTCGTGAGCCGCGGTCGCCAGCGCATCCTTCACCTGCAAACGCGCCTGGGTCAGGAGTATCAGCGGCTCTTCGCGCAACAGCCGCCATGCGCAAGTCTTCGGCAACTCGAATGCGGGATGCACGACGATCGCCGCGTCGAGCTCCCCCGACATAACCCGGTCCAGCAGCACGGCCGAGGTGCCGGGCTCGATATAGATCGGGATCTGTGGATGCGCCTGCATCCAGCGCCGCAGAAACGGCGGCAACAATCCCATCAGCGCCGAAGGTGTCGCGCCGAGGCGCAGCGGCCCCGCCGGCAGGCCCGTATCGGAGGCGGCGGAGCGCAGGTCGCGTACGTCCCGCAGCAGATCGCGCGAGCGCTCGAGAATGCGGGCGCCGACCACCGTGGGTTTGACCGTCCGCCCCGCGCGCGTCAGCAACTTCGCACCAATATCGTCTTCCAGCGCGCGGATCTGCTGGGCCACCGTGGTCGTGGCGACGTCGAGACGGCGCGCCGCTTCGGCGATAGAACCGGATTCGACGACCGCGACGAAACTCTGAAGAAAGCGGGTATCCATAAAAACGTATTTTACAGCTTCTGAAGAGGCTGGAATCCACTTTTTCAGATGTCCGATTGAGCGCACAGTATCTCCATTGCCCGATCAATCCGTATCTGAAGGAGACATGCCGTGCCCATCATCCAATCCATCGAAGTCTGCGCAGCCCGTGTCCCGCTCGACAAGGTGACGTCGTTTTCCAATCGCACGGTGACCGACCGGCACTACGGCCTCGTCAAGGTCCGCACCGTGGACGGCATCGAAGGGGTCGGCTTCTGCTACGTGGGCAGCGCCGCCGGCGAAATCTTCCGGGTGGCCGTGGAGCAGTTGCTCGCGCCCGTCGTGATCGGCCGCGACTCGCTGGCCGTCGAGGGTCTGTGGAAAGACATGTATCAGGAGTCCCTGCTTCAGGGACGCATGGGCACCGTGATGCGCGCGCTGAGCGCCATCGACATCGCGCTGTGGGACATCAACGCGAAAAGCGCCGGCCTGCCGCTGCACAAATACCTCGGCGCCGTGGAAACGGAAACCGTGGCGGCCTATGCGAGCGGCGGCTACTACGTCGAGGGCAAGACGGCGGAAATGGTCGGCGAGGAAATGGCCGGCTACGTGGCGCGAGGCTTCAAGGCCGTCAAGATGAAAACGGGCCGCTGGTCGCCGAGCGGCGAGGAGTCCCGCGTGAAGGCCGCGCGCGAGGCGATCGGCCCCGATGTGGAGCTGATGCTCGACTGCAACAACGGCTGGATCGATACGGTGCAGGCCATGCAGTATTTGAGCCGCATCGAGCAGTACCAGCCCTACTTCATCGAAGAGCCGTTCAGCCCCGACGACATCGAGAGCCACGCGCGCCTCGCGAAGCTCACGCGCATCCCGGTCGCCACCGCCGAGATCGGCTACGGCCGCTGGTATCACAAGCAGCTACTCGATATGGGCGGCGCGGCGATCCTGCAAACCGATGCAGCGGTCTGCGGGGGCATCACCGAGTGGAAGCGGATTGCCGCGATGTCGGCCGGTTATGGCGTGCAGGTGTGCCCGCACTGGTTCCACGACGTGCATGCCCCGCTCGTCGCCGCCACGCCCAACGCGCGCTACGTCGAGTTCTTCTGGGACGACCAGGTACTGAATTTCCGCCGGCTTATCGATCGGCAGCTCGAACATAAGGAAGGCCGCGTGGTGCTGCACCAGACCCCGGGGCTCGGCTTCGGCTTCGATGAAAAGGAAGTGGCGAAGTACGGCCGGTGGAGCACCGTGTCCTGAAGCCGTGTGCCCGAAATCGTGACGCCGCGAGGCAACGCGATTCCGGGCACGTGCCGGCGACACGCCTGGCGCAACTGCCGATGTCGTGACGGCGCGAAGCCGCGCTTGAAGTCCTGAAGACATCCGCACCGCCGAGGAAGTATTCTTTAGCCTCTTCGAACCCGGCCACTTCTATCGATGGATTCCCGCTACCTGCAAAGCTTCGTGTTCGTCGTGGAACTCGGCTCGATTGCAGAGGCCGCGCGCCGGCTCGACCTGACACCGGCCGCGGTCGCCCAGCGGGTGAAGATGCTCGAAACCGAACTGGGCGCGACGCTCGTGCGCCGCTCGGGCCGCACCGTCGGGGCGACGGAAGCCGGCGAGCGCATTCTGGCGCGGGCGCGCTCGGTGCTGCACGACATCCGCGATCTGCGCTCGGACATCGAGGACGCCGACGAACCCGGCGGCCAACTGCGTCTGGGCGGCATGGCGACGATGATGGCGAGTCTCATCCCCGATGCGCTCGCGCTGCTGCTGAACCGTTATGCGCGCCTGGACTTCTATCTGGAGCCGGGCACCTCGCTCGATCTCTATCGCAAGGTCACGAGCGGCGATCTCGATGCCGCAGTGATCGCGCAACCGCTTTTCAATCTGCCGAAAAGCTGCGACTGGCACACGTTCAGAAGCGAGCCGCTGATCCTGCTCACGCCCGCTTCGATGCACGTCGCCGATGTGCACATGACCCTGCAAACCGAACCGTTCCTGCGCTACGACCGCAATGTGGTCGGCGGACAACTCGCCGACACCTATCTGCGCCAGCACGGCATCAGGCCGTCGCAGCGGTGCGAACTCGATGGGCTAGGCGCGATCGCCACGCTCGTCGACCGGGGGCTCGGCGTATCGCTCGTGCCGGACTGGTCATCGCGCGAACTCGCCGGGCTGTCGCTGAAGAAATGGGCGTTGCCCCATGCCTCGCCGAGACGTCTCGTGGGGCTGCTATGGGGGCGCTCGTCGGCGCGGCTGCGCCTCGTTCAGGCGTTTCTCGCCGCGGCGGAATCGGTGAGCAACATTTGATCGCGAGCCGGTCATCGCCGGCAACACGTTGCGGGCAAATCATTATGGGCCGATCATGGTCAGCAACGTCGGGACCTCAGAATCTTTATCGTTTGAAGCAAGCGTCAGTTCGACCTCGCCCTGCCCGGCACTGGCGATAATCACCGGTATCCCCTCATCCTTTCACGAGACGGTAGCGCAATCATGACCGACACATTCAAGAAGCAGCCCGACGACGTGCCCGCGCAACCCGGCGGCCTGCGCAAATCGCTCACGAGCTACGGCGACAACGGCTTTTCGCTGTTTCTGCGCAAGGCGTTCATCAAGGGCGCGGGCTATACCGACAGCGCGCTCGACCGGCCCGTGATCGGCATCGTCAATACGGGCAGCGCCTACAACCCGTGTCACGGCAACGCGCCGCAACTGATCGAGGCCGTCAGGCGCGGCGTGATGCTCGCGGGCGGACTGCCGATGGACTTCCCGACCATCTCCATCGCCGAATCGTTCTCGCAGCCGACCAGCATGTACTTGCGCAATCTGATGTCGATGGACACCGAGGAGATGATCCGCGCGCAACCGATGGACGCCGTCGTGCTGATCGGCGGCTGCGACAAGACCGTGCCCGCGCAGCTGATGGGCGCGGCATCGGCGCGCATTCCGGCAATTCAGCTCGTCACCGGCGCGATGCTGACGGGTGCGCATCGCGGCGAGCGCGTCGGCGCCTGCACCGACTGCCGCCGCTACTGGGGCCGCTTTCGCGCGGAAGAGATCGACGAGGCGGAAATCGCCGCGGTCAACAATCAGCTCGTCGCGAGTGTCGGCACCTGCTCCGTGATGGGCACGGCCAGCACGATGGCCTGCGTGGCGGAAGCACTCGGCATGACGGTGCCGGGCGGCGCGGCGCCGCCCGCGGTGACGTCGGACCGGATGCGCATTGCGGAGATGACGGGCACGCAGGCCGTACAGATGGCACGCGATGGCCTTTCGATCGAGAAGATTCTCACCGCCGACGCATTCGAGAACGCGCTGCGCGTGCTGCTCGCGATCGGCGGTTCGACCAACGGCATCGTCCATCTGACGGCAATCGCCGGACGCATGGGCTACGACGTCGATCTGAAAGCGCTCGACCGGATGGGCCGCGAGACGCCGGTTCTGGTCGACCTGAAACCGTCTGGCTCGCATTACATGGAAGACTTCCACAAGGCCGGCGGCATGGCGACGCTGTTGCGCGAACTCAGGCCGCTGCTGAACCTGAACGCGCTGACGGTCACGGGCCGCACGCTCGGCGAGGAAATCGACGCTGCGGGGCCGGCCTTCGAGCAGGACGTCGTGCGTCCGTTCGACCGGCCGATCTATCCGCAAGGCGGCATCGCGGTGCTGGAAGGCAATCTCGCGCCGGGCGGCGCGATCATCAAGCAGTCGGCCGCCGATGCCGGCCTCATGGAACACGAAGGCCGCGCGGTCGTGTTCGAGAATGGCGCCGACCTCGCCGCGCGCATCGATTCCGACGATCTCGACGTATGCGCCGACGACATTCTCGTGCTCAAGAACATCGGCCCGAAGGGCGCGCCGGGCATGCCGGAAGCAGGCTATATTCCGATTCCTCGCAAGCTCGCGACCGCGGGCGTGAAGGACATGGTGCGGATTTCCGACGGCCGCATGAGCGGCACGGCGTTCGGCACCATCGTGCTGCACGTGACGCCCGAGTCCGCCGTGGGCGGCCCGCTGGCTCATGTCCGCACCGGCGATCGCATCCGCCTCAGCGTGTCGCGGCGCGAAATCAGCCTGCTTATCAGCGACGAGGAACTGGCGACGCGCGCCGCGAGCCATCCCGTGTCGATACCGACCGCAGAGCGCGGCTACCGCAAGCTCTTCTTCGACACGGTGACGCAGGCCGACAAGGGCGTCGATTTCGATTTTCTGCGCGCGACCGAAACGCGTGGCGTGACGCCGCGAAGCTAGGGCACACGGGTCGTTCCCATTCGCAGGCCGCCTTGCGCGGCCTTTTTTTCGTTGATGCTTCGGCATGCCATGCATTCCGGATCAAGCACCCCGCCCTATTCCGGCCGCGGTCCGAAGCGTCCGCGAAACATCAAAATTTCTTTTGTTTGAAACAAGCGCACCCGTGTACTTCGAGCGTCGACCCACGGCGATACTGGTCCGATCTCATCGCCACTCACGGAGACGCTTTTCATGACCTCGTCCAGCCACTTTCAACGCGTGCTTTCACCGGTCGTCACACCGTTCGACGAAAGCGGCGCGCCGAGCGCGGAACGCTTCATACGCCATTGCCGCGCACTGCTGAGCCATGACGTCGGCCTCGCGGTGTTCGGCACCAACTCCGAAGCCAACTCGCTATCGGTCGGAGAAAAACGCGGCCTGCTCGACGCGCTGCTCGCAGCAGGCTTGCCCGCCACGCGCATGATGCCGGGGACCGGCGCCTGCGCGCTGCCCGATACGATCGAACTCACGCGGCATGCCGTGGCGAGCGGCTGCGCGGGCGTGCTGATGCTGCCGCCGTTCTACTACAAGAACGTCAGCGACGAGGGTCTGTTCCGTGCGTACTCGCGTGTTATCGATGCCGTCGGCGATACGCGTCTGAAGGTCTACCTCTATCACATCCCACCGGTTGCGCAGGTTGGCCTCAGTCTTTCGCTCGTCGAGCGGCTGCTGAAAGCGTATCCGGGGACGATCGCCGGCATCAAGGACAGTTCGGGCGACTGGAGCAACACGTCGGCGCTGATCGCCGAATTCGCGGCCGCCGGCTTCGAAGTATTCGCGGGCAGCGAGACGTTCCTGCTACGCACGCTCGAAGCAGGCGGCGCCGGCTGCATTACCGCGACCGGCAACGTGAATGCGGCCGCCATCGCGCAACTGGCTCGCGACTGGCGCGCGGTCGACGCCCCCGCGCAACAGCGCCGCCTCGACGAAACCCGCGCCGTGTTCCAGCGCTTCCCGATGATTGCCGCGATGAAGGCGGCCATCGCGTGGCAATCGGGCGACGCAGGCTGGGCGGCGCTGCGCGCGCCGCTGGTCGAACTCGATGCCACGCAGCGCGCACGACTCGAAAGCGCCTTGACGGCCCTCGGCTTTCGCCTGCCGCACGCGGAGCAACTTGCGTTGCACGCCGGCGCACTGCACTGAGCCGGCCGAATGCACTACGTGCACCGACACTGCAAACAGGCGGGCGCGCGAGCACACAAAACCGACAGCACGCCCCGCATCATCAGGAGACAACCTTGGACTACAGCACCTCATTGCCCGCTTCGATAGGCACGGACGACGCCGATTCGATCTTCCGTCGTGTCGCGCTGCGCTTCATGCCCTTGCTGTTCGTCGGCTACGTGGTCGCGTATCTGGATCGCGTCAACGTCGGCTTTGCGAAGCTGCAAATGCTCAACGCGCTGCATCTGAGCGAAGCGATCTACGGCCTCGGCGCGGGCCTCTTCTTCGTCGGCTACTTTTTCTTCGAGGTGCCGAGCAATCTGCTGCTGCATCGCATCGGCGCGCGACGCTGGATCGCGCGCATCATGATTACGTGGGCCATCCTCTCGATGGCGACCGCATGGGTCACGACGCCGCTGGAGTTCTACGCGGTGCGCTTTCTGCTCGGCATCGCGGAAGCGGGCTTTTTCCCCGGCATGGTGCTGTATCTGACTTACTGGTTCCCCTCGCACCGGCGCGGCCGGATGGTCGCGTTGCTGATGGCGGGCAATCCCGTCTCGGGACTCGTCGGCGGACCCGCGTCGGGCTGGATCATGCATTCGTTGCAGGGCGTGGGGGGCCTCGCGGGCTGGCAATGGCTCTTCATCATCGAAGCGCTGCCGTCGCTGCTGCTCGGCTTCGTGGTTCTGCGCCATCTCGACGACCGCATCGCCGACGCCACCTGGCTCTCCGCGCCCGAGAAGCAGGTCATTCTCGACGAGATCGCCGCCGACGCCACGACGCACACGCACGGCTCGGTGCGCGCCGTGTTCAAATCCGCACGCGTCTATCTGATGTGCCTGATTCTGTTCGGCATCGTGATGGGCTCGTATGCGATCGGTTTCTGGCAACCGAGCATTCTGCGCTCGACCGGCATCGAGGACACGTTCGTCATCGGCCTGCTCACGATGATTCCGTATTCCGTCGCGCTCGTCGCGATGATCGCGGCCGGCAGGCACGCCGACCATACGCGCGAGCGCCGCTGGCACGTCGCAATGCCCGCGCTGGTTGCCGGAGCCGGCTTCGTGCTGTGCGCGCTGTCCGGTGCGTCGCCGGTCATCTCCGTGCTGGGGCTCACGCTCGCGACCGCGGGCGTCATTACCGCCTTGCCGATGTTCTGGGCGCTGCCGACCGCGTTTCTCGGCGGCACCGGCGCAGCCGCCGGTATCGCGCTCATCAACTGTACCGGCAATCTCGCAGGCTTTATCAGCCCGGCCGTGATCGGCTGGCTGAAGACGCTCACGCATTCGCTTTCTTCGGGACTGTTCGTCGTGGCGGCTTCGCTCGCGCTCTCGGCGCTGCTGATTCTCGTCTTCGTCCCGGCACGACTCGTCAACAAGTAACCCATGATAAAAAACCCGATGCACGACCCGAACCCCACCCTGCCGCCCGTACTGCAAATCGGCGAATTTCCTTCGGTAGCCTATGCGTTGCTGAAAGAACGCCTCGACCTGTTCACGCTCGCCGATATCGCCGCCGACGATGCGTTGCGGCAACGGATCGGCGCGATCGTCACGCGCTCGAACTACGACATCGACACGGCACTCCTCGAACGCCTGCCGTCGCTTCGGATCATCGCGACAAACGGCGTGGGCTTCGACCGGATTCCGCTCGCGTTCGCGCGCGAGCGCGGCATTGCGGTCACCAACACGCCCGACCTGCTCAACGCCGCGGTCGCCGAGCTGACGATCGGCCTCATGCTCGCCTTGCTGAGGAAACTGCCGCACGCCGATCGCTTCGTGCGCTCGGGGGCCTGGCGACAAGGCGCCTTTCCGCTGGGATCGAGCCTCGCCGGCAAGCGAGTAGGCATCGTGGGCATGGGCCGCATCGGCCGGGAAATCGCGCGGCGGCTCGCCAGCTTCGATGTCGAACTGGCGTACTTCGGCCGCACGCAACAGGCTCTGCCGTTTCAATGGTTCGCGCAGCCGGTGGAACTCGCTCGCTGGTCGGACCTTCTGATCGTGAGTTGCCCGGGCGGCGATGCCACGCGTCATCTGATCGACGCGGCCGTGCTCGCTGCACTCGGTTCGGCAGGCATGCTCGTGAATATCGCGCGCGGGTCGGTCGTCGACGAGCAGGCGCTCGTGCTCGCGCTTGAAAACGGCACCCTCGCGGGCGCGGCGCTCGATGTTTTCGAGCACGAGCCCGCGCCTGAATCGGCCCTACTCCGATTCGAGAACGTGGTATTGAGTCCGCATATGGGAAGTGCGACACACGAAACGCGCATGGCGATGGCGCAACTCACGATCGACAATCTGGCGTCGTTCTTCTCGGCGGGCAAGGCGCTGACGCCGGTCTGACGGCACGCCGCGCGTCATTCGCCACGCTGACCCGGCTCGCGGCGCGCATGATCCAAACCGTCGGCCTATGTTGCGTCTTCCTTCGTCATGCTTCCGGTTTCACGCGTTCCGCCGCGGCCACGCCATCGCTTCCGTCAACTCATGATGCCGATCTGCCAAGGCACGAACTCGTGGTCGCCAAGCCCGAGTTCTTCGCTGCGGGTACGCTGGCCCGACGCGGTCGCGAGCAGCGCCTCGAAGATCTCGTGCGCAGTGCTTTCGATCGTCGCGGTACCGTCCAGAATGCCACCGCAATTGAGGTCCATGTCTTCCGTCAAGCGGCGATACATCGACGTGTTGGTCGCGAGCTTGAGCGACGGCACGGGCTTCGCGCCGAACATCGAGCCGCGCCCGGTCGTGAACGCGATCAGGTTTGCGCCGCCGGCAATCTGCCCGGTCGCGGACACCGGATCGAAACCGGGCGTATCCATAAACACGAGACCGCGCGCCGTGACAGGCTCCGCGTAACGATAGACATCCATTAGCGGACCCGTGCCGCCCTTCATCGACGAACCGATCGACTTCTCGAAGATATTCGCGAGTCCGCCGTCCTGATTGCCGGGGCTGACCTTGCCGTTGATCTGCACGTCGCGCCCGACCGAATATTCGTCCTTCCACCAGCGAACGCGCTCGATCAGTTTCTCTCCGACCTCGCGGCTCACGGCACGCCGCGTCAGCGTGTGTTCTACGCCGTAGATTTCCGGCGTTTCGGAAAGAATCGCGGTGCCGCCGTGACGCACCAGCAGATCGACGGCGGCGCCGAGTGCCGGGTTCGCGGTGATCGACGAAAAACCGTCGGAGCCGCCGCATTGCAAACCGATTCGCAGATGGCTCGCCGGCACGGTCTTGCGCACCACGTCGTTGGCAGCCGGCAGGAGCGCTTCGACGGCGGCGATGCCGGCCTCGATCGTGCGCCGCGTGCCGCCGCTTTCCTGCATCACGAAGGTATGCAGCCGTGAGCCAGGCTGCAGCCCTTCCTGTTCGAGCAGGCCGCCCAACTGGTTACGCTCGCAGCCGAGCCCGACGATTACCGCTGCCGCGAGATTCGCGTGGCGCGCGTAGCCCGCCATGGTCCGGCGCAGCAGCGCCATCGGTTCGCCGCTCATCTCCATCCCGCAGCCGATGCCATGCGTGAATGCGACCACGCCGTCGACGTTCGGCCAGGCGGCAAGCCGCTCGGGCGTGAAATGCGCGGCGATGCGATGCGCGACCGTCGCCGAGCAGTTGACGGTCGCGAGAATGCCGACGTAATTGCGCGTGCCGACCTCGCCGTTCTCGCGCACGATGCCCTCGAAGGTCGCTCGCTCGGACTCGGGCAGCAGCTCGACAGGCCGGTAATCGGCGCCGAATGCGTAGTCGCGGTCGAATTCGCGGAACGTCAGGTTGTGGCTGTGCACCATCGTGCCTGCCGCAATGTCGCCCGCGGCGAAGCCGATTACCACGTTGTACTTACGGATCGGCTCGCCTTCGCGGATCGCGCGCGCGGCGATCTTGTGGCCGGCCGGCACCTGACTGCGACAGGCGATGCCGTCGATCGGCAGCGGCGTGCCGATTGCGATGTCGACTCGCGCGATGACGACGTTGTCGTCCGGATGGAGCCGGATCACGGGACCGGCGACGGTCTTGTTCGAAGTGGAGATCATGGTCGGGGCAATCGGGAAGGAAGCGACGCGCGGGCGGCGAGAGGGTTGATGTTCGTCGCCCATGTTCGTCGCAATGGGCGATTAAAGAAAGTACGCTTTGCCTTCTTCAAAGCATAAAATTTTTATCGATGAGTTGCCGTTACCTGTGGCGCTTTGTCCGTGGGGTTGGACTGGGTGGTGTTGTCGAAGCGGCGTGGGCGTGCCATCAAGAAACTCTCTCCTCTCGGGACATCGGAAAAAGCTCTTTCGTCAGGCTGACGGGTGATGATACCCGTGGTATTGGCAGAAGAAGGTTGCTGGTCACGCCAATGCGGCCAATACCATTGCCGCATTCATGAAGCGCCTCCAGCCAGATAACGCAACGCCTTCGCAAAAAAGTCGACGCTGCCGAAATTCCCCGACTTGAGTGCGAGGGCAAGCGGATCGGCACCGACCGTCGCGGTCGCGGGCACGCCCGGATCGATCTGCCTGCCGATACGCAGCATCTGCACGCCGAGCGCCTGCACCACGGCACCAGACGTCTCGCCGCCCGCAACGACGAACCGGCGCACGCCGACGTCATGCAACCCGCGGGCAATCGCAGCGAGCGTACGTTCGACCAGATGCCCCGCTTCCGTCACGCCCAACGCGCCTTGTGTTGCCTTCACTTCGTCGGGAGAAGCCGTTGCGTAGATCAACACAGGCTGAGGCTGGGCCGCGTGCATATGCTCGCGTGCAAACGCCAGCGCCTTATCGACGACGGACTCCCCGCGCGCGACGGCCATCGGATCAATACGGAATGCGGGCCGTGACTCGCGCCACGCGACAACCTGTGCGTTCGTCGCCTTCGATGCGCTGCCCGCCAGAACAACGGCAGCGCCCTCGATAAGCGGCAATGCGGCTGCGTCCCCTGCGGCTTCGAGCAAACCCGCGCGGCGGAAATTCGCGGGCAGGCCGAGAGCAACACCCGAGCCACCCGTAATCAGCGGCAGGTCCGCGCAGGCTTCGCCGAGCGTATGGAGATCGGCGTCCGATACCGCATCGGCAATCGCCATGCGTACGCCGTCGCGTTTGAGCGCCGCGATTGCCGCGCGCACCGCGTCGGCACCTTTCGCCACCGCGTCGTAACGCACGAGCCCGACCTTGTGCTTCGCCTGCGCCTGCAACACGCGTACGAGATTCGCGTCGGTCATGGGCGTGAGCGGATGGTTCTCCATGCCGGACTCGTTCAGCAGCACGTCGCCAACGAACAGATGTCCGCGATAAATCGTGCGGCCATTCTCCGGAAACGCGGGACATGCAATGGCAAACGGCGCTTCTCCATGCACAGACAGCGCATCGAGCAGCGCTTCGGCTACGGGACCGATGTTGCCCGCATCCGTCGAATCGAACGTGGAGCAATACTTGAAGAAGAACTGGCCGCATCCTTGCGCCCGCAGCCATTCGAGCGCAGCGAGCGACTGCGCGAGCGCGTCGCCGGCGGATACCGTGCGTGACTTGAGCGCCACGACCAGCGCGTCTGCTTCAATGTGCATGCCGGCGGCAGGCACACCGATCGTCTGCACCGTGCGCATGCCGCCGCGCACGAGCATGTTCGCAAGGTCCGTCGCGCCGGTGAAATCATCGGCGATACAGCCAAGCAGCGGTCCCGGTCGACTTTCAGTTGCCATCGTTGATCTCTATTGAATAAAGGGAATAGGTTGCCGTTCCCGCAAAGCCGGCACCGGCTCAACGGCGCCGATTCGTGCCTGTCCGCACCTCTCAGAAGCGCTGCGTAAGCCCCATCGTCACAAGTGTCTGCGAACCCGTGGACGACTGGGTCGTCCCCTGGATAGCGGCTACCGCACGACCGCCCGTGGAGTCCGTTCCGCTCGCGTTCTGGTGAACGAGTATCGCGTAGAGCGACGTACGCTTCGAAAGGCTGTACACGGCACCGACGTTTTCCTGTTGATAACGCGCACTGCCCAAACCGCTCGCGCCGCTGTTGTGCGTATAGGCGTAGGAAACGCCGAGCAGCAGAGCCGGTGTCACCTGGTACTTGAAGTTCACTTCGCCGATATTGAATATGGCATTGCCGTGGTAGCCGCTTGCGGCGGTGTTCAAACCGGCCACACTCACGCTGCCGAGATCGCGAAACTGGGTATTGCTATACACGGCGCCAAGCGTCGCGGAACCGATCGTATAACTGGCCCCCGCGGACAATATCCGCTGGGACGCGGCGGATGCATAGCCGCTAAAAATCGGGCTCGAGATGTTGTTTCCGGTTTTACTGTCGTTCGCCTTGTTTCCCCATAGCGAATAGTTCGGATCGTTGACATACAGATAACCGACCGCCACTCGCAACGACGCGTTCGTATACGACGCGCTCAGGTCCCAGATCTGGTTGCGGGAGAAATCGCCCGCCACGCCGCCGGGACTATAGACACCGCCGAAGCTGAAGCCGTTGTAGTTCCTGCTCAGAAACTTGATGGCGTTGTTGATGCGGCTATTGTTGTCGAGATTGTCGACGTCGCCCGGATGGGCGCCGTATTGCGCCCCAGGTGCCGCCCAGTCCTGCCCCGACTCGATCGGCCCAACAGCAATCGACGCACTGGAATACTGACGTCCGAACAGAACAGTTCCGTAATTCGAGTCGATACCCACGAATGCCTGCCGACCGAACAATGTCCCGTTCTGCCCCATGGTGCCGTTCACGAGGCTATACCCCGATTCGAGTGTGAACAGGGTCTTCAGTCCGCCACCGAGATCCTCGACGCCACGGAACCCCCATCGTCCTGCACCATAGTTCCCGCTCGTCAGCGAATACAGCGTTGATCCTTTCGAGTTCGAAACATAGGTCAGCCCCGCGTCCGCAATGCCGTAGAGCGTGACGCTGCTTTGCGCGAAAGCACCGCCCGACGAGATTGCGATGACGAGAGGAAGAAGTCTCCAATATTGTCTTTTTTTCATTTGCTTTGCGTTTCCGCTATTTCAGCTGGTTCACAGACAGAAAAATATCCTGATTCATTAAAAATCAAGACTCCAAAATACTTATTACGAGTAGCAATCCTATTCAATAGACATGCGATTGCCTGGCAGGCGCAGAACCCAGGTCAATATCAGTTGCGTGGAACTTCTACGGCGAAATCAGGCCGGACCGGCCATCAATCGCAAAGATGGAACCTGTTGACGACCTTCGAGGTAATCCAGTCCCTCGTTGCTTCGTCGAACCGGCGATAGTGTTCCATGCGAAGATGCGCTTCGAAATCGGCTTCGCTTTCATAGAGCTCGTAAAGGAAAACCGAGCATGTGTCGTCGACCGAAACAGCCACATCGAATCGGTGGCAACCCGGTTCGAGATCACGCGATTGCCGAGCGTTGAGCAGCATTTCGCGCAAAAACTCCGTGTGATGCATCTCTTTCACACTCAATGAAACTGTAATCACATACATCGCTCATTACCCGAAAAGAGAGGTGGACGCCAAATCCCGGCTCGGCCGGAACGTCGCCATGTCGACGCGACAGCCGTTTAGATGCGAGTGGTACACCGCCTCCTGAACCAGAAGATTGGCAAGGTAGTCCGATGCGGTATTTTCAGGTCGATGCCCCTTCTCGAGTGCATCGATGACATGTGCCTGCAGACGGCCGCATGCCCCTCCACCAAATTCGACCTCCGAGCCTCGATCATAGACGTGCTCGACCTCGGTCTGACCATGCGGCTTGAACCATAACCTCGCGTAGCCGTCCAACCGAAGCACTCCCGCGGAACCCTCCAGCCACATTTCCCCCATGGTTCGCCGAGGGTTTTCGCAGACATGATCCACCAGACGGTTGCCGTCGAACTGTCCGATCGTGTTGTCCGGAAACTCCAGACAGATGATCGCGGCATCTTCCCCCTTGATAACCGGATTCAGACGCCTCAATCTGGCGTACACACCGGAGACTTCACCGAACAGGAAGCGGAACGTATCGATGAAATGCACGGCCGTTTCCTTGACCATGAACCGGGGCATCTGCTGAAAGTACGGTTGCCGCGCCATGTAGGCTATCGATCCTTGCCCATCCCCGGGACGCAGGCGGAAATTCACGCTGTAGGGCTGGCCCAACATGCCTTGATCCAGAAGACGCTTTACTTCGCGGAACCACGGCATGAACCGGAAATTCTCGTGCACGACGACAGGTACACCGGCGCCCTGAGCCCGCTCGGCCATGTGCTCCGCCTGCCAGAAGTCGGTGCAGAACGGCTTCTGGCAGATCGTCGCCAGTCGGCGCTCCAGCGTCGCATCGAGTATCGCCGCGTGACTCGTGGGCGCCGTCACGATGTCGACGAGATCGGGGCGCGCTTTGTCCAGCAGTTCATCAATGCTCCCGAAGGTCTGCGCCACGTTATATCGCGCAGCCATCGCTTCGGCCTTTGCTGTGTCCATGTCGCAAATGCCGACGACTTCAACATTCGGGAGTGCGGTCCATCCAGCGAGATGAAACTGGCTGAAATAGCCTGCGCCGATAACGGCGACGCGCCAGGACGGTTTGGAGACTGACATGTCGGACCTGGCGTTACGCGGTGAGGAATGAAACGACTTCATCCGTGATCGCTTTCGTACCGTGCGAGCCACCGAATTCAAACGGCAGAATCTTTCCGCCCGAGAAAGTCTTTTCTACCGCGGCCTCGATAAGCGCCGCGCCATCGGCAAGACGTTGATCGCCCTGGCGGACTGCGAGCCACTGCAGCATCATGGCTGCGGAGAGAATCATGGCGGTGGGGTTCGCCTTCCCCTGCCCGGCGATGTCGGGTGCGGTGCCGTGAGCCGGCTGGAACAGGCCGTGTTTGTCGCCGATGTCCGCCGACGGCGCCATTCCCATTCCGCCGACCAGTCCCGCAATGAGGTCGGACAGAATGTCGCCGAACATGTTCTCGGTCACCAGAACATCGAACGTCCAGGGCTTCAGGACCAGATTCAACGCGACCGCATCGACGTAGGCGCTATCAGTGGCAACCCCGGCATGTCGCGCCGCAACGCTCTCGAAGACTTCGCGGAAGAACGCCATGGACTCGAATACATTGGCTTTGTCGACGTTGGTCACGCGCGAGGCGCGGCCGTTCTGCGCGGCCCGTTGTTCAGCCAGCGCAAAGGCGAATTCGCAGATTCGCTCCGTACCCTGGCGGGTAATCCGCATCGTGTCGAACACTTCGACTTTCTGGCCGTTCTCGTCCCGCTTCACGTCTCCCCGGCCGCGAGCATAGAAAAGGCCTTCGGTGTTTTCACGCACGAGAACCAGATCTATCTCGCGGCTCCTCGGATGAGCGAGGGGCAGCGGCAACCCGCCGAACGTTTTGACGGGCCGCACGCCCGCATAAAGATCGAAATGAAATCGAAGATCGAGCTGAGGAATAACTTCGGTGCCATCCTTGCCGCGAACGTGGGGCAAACCCATTGCACCGAAAAGAATGGCGTCGGCCCGATCGCAAACGGCGAGTGTTTCGTCGGGGAGCGCGACACCGCTCGCCAGGTAGTGCTGGGCTCCTGCCGGCTGGCTGTCCAGTTCGAACGCGACGCCGATTTTCTTGCCCACTTCGCCAAGGACATGGCACGCGGCTGCCATGACCTCTTCACCGATTCCGTCGCCCGGCAAAATGGCGATATGCCGACTGTTGCTCATGCCTTGCCTCCCGTGATTTCCTTGAGCTTCGAGAAAAAGCCCTTCTTGCGTTCGGAACCGATACGCCAGTCGACCGGCAACGACTGGAAGCCGCACGCCATCGATTCACGCGCGCCGCGGTAGTCGAAGAACCCCCAGCCGGCGTAACCTTCGACTGCCGCGACGAGATGGTTGTCGGGCTTGTCGAAATCGAAGTGATCGTCTTCGTTGTAGAAAATCGGCTGGCCGCGATAAGCGGGCGAAGCCTTCGTACGCAGAAGCTGAAGGCGAATTCCATCGGGATTCGACTGCTGCCAGCCTTCCAGACCGGTGACGTGATTGCCGTGAACCAGAAGGAAATCGCTCGCACCGATGATGTTGTCCGCCACCGTATGGGGATTGAGGATGCTGGCGCTGACGAGCAGCCGTTTGGCCGGTGTGTTGAATTTTCCTTCGGAACGGCTCTTTGCCCTCTCGATCAGTTCGTGACAGCGAGCGACTTCGATAACAGGCTGATGGAACACCTTGTTGTCGATCTCGTTGCCGATTTCCAGCAGCACGTGATTGGCTGTGTGTTTTGCGAGCCAGTCGACCGTGTTATCGACAGCCCGCACGACAGCCGCTTCGTCGGCGAACAGACGGGTGGATGCGCCGTAAAAAAGACCCAGCACGACGACCATGCCGAGCTCGTCGGTCGCCTGGAGTACTTTCTCGAGACGCTTCATCCACGGTTCTTTCAGCGAGCCGTCAGACTCGAAGGCCGAAATGATCCACGGCTGAATCGGCGAGTATCCACGAGGACTGCCGCCCTGCAGGTTGATACATACGGCGTCGAGACCGTGCGCCTTGTAGTCGGCCAGCGCGGCACAGAATTCCGCGGTATTGCGATCCGGGTCCCACGGTCCGTCCGCATAAGCCCACACGCCACGAGTCGTGGGGTTCTCGTCATCGGCAATCGCATTCGCCATGCGGCTGTTGAACAGCAAGCCTTCGATCCTGTTGCCGTTCCAGCTTCTGCCTTCCCATGTCGGGCGGCCGTTGATATGAAACTGATTTCCGGAAATGGAAACCACTGTCTTTCCCATTTTGCACTCCTTATAGTATTGACGATACCGATGCGCTTACGTCGTGATCCGACTGGCACAGTCATGACAATGGTGCGGCTGTCGAGCTAATCCCGTGTTCTGTGTTCGACAGCCGCCGTTATTCGGCTGTTACATGTGCTGGAACTTGTAGCGGTCGAAAATTTCCAGCAATTCTTTGCTCGCCCGGCGGCGATGCAACAGATTGTCGCGCGCCGCCCCTTCCGCATCGCCCTGGCGAATTTTCTCGACTAGCGCCATATGTTCGTGCGTCGACGCGGTCGGGAACGGGCGCAGCCTGAGCGAAAAAAGCCGCGCCCGATGCGAGCGATCCCAGTAGTGAAAAACCGCTTCCGCGAGGAGCTTGTTTCCGGCGAGGGTCACGAGATACATGTGAAACTTTTCGTCGGCACGCGCCCAGGCATCGAG
>Ga0154001_1000102_pt1 | contig 23171 bp, 22 predicted proteins | sample TSNJ085MetaG_FD_104699 | JGI IMG/M metagenome (GOLD analysis project Ga0154001, IMG submission 104699) | Attine ant fungus gardens microbial communities from New Jersey, USA - TSNJ085 MetaG | ecosystem: Host-associated > Fungi > Mycelium > Unclassified | place: USA: New Jersey, Wharton State...
CCGCAAAAACACGTCTTCGAGATTCGCCGGCCGATGCAGATAGCGCAGATCGGCGCGCTGCTTGAGCCGCGCATGCACAGGCTGCGCGTCGTTCACGTAGCAGAACAGGGTTTCGCCGCTGATCTCGGTTCGCTCGGCGAGCGGCGCGAGTTCGTCGCGCAACGCAAGCGGGTCGGGGCCGTAGATCTCGATCACGTCGCAGCCGATCTCGGAAGCGATCAACTCGCTCGGCGCGCCCTCGGCGATCTTGCGTCCTTCCTCGATCACGCAGAGCCGATGACATAGCCGCTCGGCTTCTTCCATGAAGTGCGTGGTCAGCAGGATGGTTTTGCCGCGCGCGAGCAGCGAGCGCAACCGCTCCCAGATCAGATGCCGCGCCTGCGGATCGAGCCCGGTGGTCGGCTCGTCCATGATCAGCACGTCGGGGTCGTTGATGAGCGCACGCGCAAGCGTGAGGCGCCGCTTCATGCCGCCCGACAGTTCGCTCACGCGTGCGTCCGCCTTGCTTTCGAGCCGCGCGAATTCGAGCAGTCCGGGCACGGCCGCGCGGCATTGCGCGGCGCTCAAGCCAAAGTAGCGGCCGAACACGAGCAGGTTTTCGCGCACCGTGAAATCGGGATCGAGGTTGTCGAACTGCGGCACCACGCCGACGCGCGCCCGCGCCACGCGCGCACGGCCCGGAATCGGCTCGCCGCACAGGCGGATTTCGCCGGCATCGGGCGACGCGATGCCGAGCAGCATGCGCAAGGTCGTGGTCTTGCCCGCGCCGTTGGGGCCGAGCAGGCCGAAGCATTCGCCGGCATTGACATGGAATGACAAACCGTCGACGACCGTTTTTTCGCCGTAGCTTTTCCTGACCTGATGGAATTCGATAGGGGCGGCAGGCATGGATCGATGAAGGCTCCGGAAGAACACGCTACGGCAGGCAATGGACGCGGTGCGCGCGGATGGCCGCAACGGCTACGAAAGCAGTCCATTCTAGGGCATTGTCGAGCGAAGACGCCTGCAGCCCTGTTGGGCGTAGACGCGTGTTGGACATCCTTCAGGCACCTATCGTGCTGGGGAATCGATGCTCGGGGGCGACGCTGAACGGAGCGTCGCCACGCCACGCGATATTTTTTGCGCTGCCATATTTGCGTGCAAAACCGGGCCGATGCCGCCGCAACGTCCGTGCGGCCTGCATTAACCTGTAGCGACTACGCACTTAGCGTTTTCCATCTCTTGCAAGCTGAATTGCGGCGCACCATGATTGACTCAGACCGCGCTTTCCGCGCGAAGGGAGAAAATGATGGCGAGCTACCAGAAAATCCTGTTGTGCTACGACGGCTCGCGCGAAGGCCGTAAAGCCCTGCGTTGCGGCGCCGATCTGGCGTTGGACCTGAAGGCGGAAACGCATTTGCTGTCGGTGGTCGACATGCGTTCCAGCATCGCGCAAAGCGCGGGCCTGTTGACCGACGTGGCCTGTGGCAGCTTCGAAAAAACCGCCCGCGAGATTCTGCAGGAGGGCGTGAACTGGCTGACCGAGCGCGGCGTGAACGCACAAGGGCATTTCGCGTTCGGCCATCCGATCGACGAGATCGCCAATCTCGCCAATGAGTTGCAGGTCGATCTCGTGGTGGTCGGTCATCGCTGCCGGACCGGCTTGTCGCGCTGGTGGATGGGCGCGGGTAATACGCCGCTGCTCGATCGCGTGTCGTGCAGCATTCTGGTCGCGTGTTCGTCGGTGCAGGAGCAACAGCAGGCCGCGGCCTGACGCGGTGATGTACCGATGAGCGTTGCCTGAGCAACGCTTGCTTATGCAAGATGAGGCACGATCACGCGCGGGATTTCGACATGGCGCGATCGTGCATGAGAGTTGACGCGTGCGGCTCGTTGCGTGCCGGTCTGAATGAGGGCTTGCACGAAGGTCTGAATGACGGCCTGAATAACGGCGAGCGCCATTGAAAGACCTCGATGCGGTATCGAACTGCGCCGGGTGTATCGAAACGCTTGTCGCATCCTGTCGAGTGGCCGGCTACGATAGCCGGCCACTCGTCCATTCAGATCAAACTTCCCATTCACTCGTTCAGATTGATCGCGGCGAGCTTCCACGTGATCAGACCTTCGCGGCGGAAGATGGCCGAATAATTCGCATTGCCTTCGCCGCGCCGGTACGTGATGACGAATTCATTGAGGCTGCGATAACCGGCCGTGCTTTGCCGCGCGGGCGGTGCCGCATTCGGTTGATTGGCGTTGTTTGCGGCGGGTGGCGCCGGCTGGCCTTCCGTGCTCGCGGCAGGCGGTGCCGCCGGCTGCTCGCCCGGGGTGCCGCGTGGCGGCATGCCGTTCAGCAGGGCCGCGACACCGTCTGGTGTCGCATAGGCATCGACGAGCGGACCGATCAACGTCACGCCGATCACCGCGCCAATCGTGGCTATCTTGTTACCGGCGTCCGCTTCGAGCCGGCGCGTCAGCATGTCGGCCACCTGCAGCTTGAGGCTGTCGCGTAACGCGGGAAAGTCGACGTATGAATTGACGGTTTGCACGTCTCGCGCATCGGCCGCGCGTTTGAGATTATTCACCGCGATATACGGCGACGCATAAATAAACCCTAGCGCGGCAATCACGATGACCACGATCAACGTGATAAGTAGTGGCCGGGTGGCACTGCCCTGGATGCGTTTCTGAACTCTCATCGGATCGGACTCTCCCGTCAGGTTGGGTCTAACGTGGACCACGGCGAGGACGAAACGATCCCAATACCACGCGAATACCTGAACACAGGAAGTACGCTCCGCGTTCATTCACAAATTATTCAGGACTCGCTCAGAATTTGCTCAGGACTCGAACACCGCGCCGTGCATATTGGCTTCGTCGGCTATGCAGCGATCGATCATACGGCATACGGCCTCGATCGTGCCGACCATGATTAATCGCGATGGCCCATGATAGACGCGCACCGGCGCGCGACGCGATGGCTCGGCCGTATTCAAGCCCGAATTCAGCGAGACGCGCGCGAATGCCGGCAACGACGACGGCAAGCCGGAGCTTGAAGCGGGCTCGTCGAACAGCGACGGCGTGTGCTCAGCGGGCGCTTCGATCAGTGGGCAGGGCGTGAGCTTGCGCAGATGGCGCAGACGGCCGAACTGGCGAAAAGGCAGCAGACGGGCAAGACGTTCCATAAGTCTCTCCAGGCGATGCGAGGTAAATGCAGCTTGGGTTGGACAAACCGGCGCGAGCGGTCCTGGCGGTACGGACGTACCAGCCAATCAGAACTCGCTCGGGCGGATCAGCCCTACGGCGATCCCTTCCAGCGCGAAATCCGCGCTGCCGGTTGCCACGAAGATGTTTTCGTAATCGGGGTTTTCCGCGATCAACTCAATGCCGTTCGAGCGGCGCTTCAGGCGCTTGACCGTGACGTCGTCTCCGAGCCGGGCAATGATGATCTGGCCGTCCTTCGCTTCGCTGCGCTTTTGCACCGCGAGCAGGTCGCCGTCGAGAATGCCCGCGTCGCGCATCGACAGGCCGCGCACCTTCAGCAGGTAGTCGGGCTTGCTCGAGAACAGCGCCGGGTCGCATGCGTAGTGCTGCGAGATATGTTCCTGCGCGAGGATCGGGCTACCCGCCGCGACCCGGCCGATGAGCGGCAGCGACAACTGCATGAGCCCCGCGTGCGGCAGCGTGAACTGGTGCGGCGCATCATCCTGCCCGGACAGCAGGCGGATGCCGCGCGAGGCGCCGGCCGCGAGCTCGATCACGCCCTTGCGGGCCAGCGCGCGCAGATGTTCTTCCGCCGAATTGGCTGAGCTGAAACCCAGTTCGGCCGCGATTTCGGCGCGGGTGGGCGGAAAGCCGGTGCGTTCGATCGCGCGGCGGATCAGATCGAAAACCTGCTGCTGTCGTGCGGTGAGTTTTGTCATGGCCACTGTATGTATGAACAGGTGACTGTATTTTTATACAGTATTCGGCGCATTTCAAGCTTTACTTTAAGTTCTCGAAACGGGGGACGTTCCGGCGTCGCTTTGGGGCGTCATCGCGGCTGTTTGGTCGTTACAGCGCCGCGCCCGTCTGTCGTTACCACTTTTGCGTATTAAAAAATGAAGAAACATTATTTTTAATGATGAAAGCGCTTCGATAGACTGGCTTCCGGGTTGGCGCTCATGTGCACGTGACCGCGACGCAAAACAACAGCAGATTCGCCAAGGCGGATCATCACGCGGAGAAAAGTTGACATGAACCATCGGCAGACGGGGCTTACGGGCAGGACGAAACGATTCATCGCGGCATTGGCCGTCGGCGCGGCGGGCGCGCTCGGCATGTTCGGCGCGAGCGGGGCGGCGCATGCCGACACGACGCTGCTCAATGTGTCCTACGACCCGACGCGCGAGCTGTATCAGGACATCAATCAGGCCTTCGGCAAGGAATGGAAGGCGAAGACCGGCGAGACGGTCAATTTCAGGCAGTCGCATGGCGGCTCCGGCGCACAGGCGCGCTCGGTGCTCGACGGCCTGCAGGCCGACGTCGTGACACTGGCGCTCGCTTACGACATCGACGCGCTCGCGAACAAGGGCCTCGTCGACAAAAACTGGCAGAAGCGCCTGCCCGACAATGCCTCGCCCTACACGTCGACGATCGTGTTCCTCGTGCGCAAGGGCAACCCGAAGCACATCAAGGACTGGGACGATCTCGTCAAGCCGGGCGTGTCGATCGTCACGCCGAATCCGAAAACCTCGGGCGGCGCGCGCTGGAACTACCTCGCCGCGTGGGCGTACGCCGAGCACCTGCCGGGCGGCAACGCGCAGACGGCGAAGGCGTTCGTCGGCAAGCTCTATAAAAACGCGGGCGTGCTCGATTCGGGCGCGCGCGGCGCGACCACGAGCTTCGTGCAGCGCGGGATCGGCGACGTGCTGATCGCCTGGGAAAACGAGGCGTTCCTGTCGCTGAAGGAATTCGGCCCGGACAAGTTCGAGATCGTCGTGCCGTCGGCGAGCATTCTTGCCGAGCCGCCGGTCGCGGTGGTCGACAAGGTCGTCGACAGGCATGGCACGCGCAAGCTCGCCGAGGCCTATCTGAACTTCCTCTATAGCGAAGAGGGCCAGGAGATCGGCGCGCGCAACTTCTATCGTCCGCGTTCGAACAAGGTGCCAGCCGAGCTGACCGCGAGGTTTCCGAAGCTGAAGCTCTACACGGTGGACGATTCGTTCGGCGGCTGGGCTAACGCGCAGAAGACCCATTTCGCGGACGGCGGCGTGTTCGATTCGATCTATCAGCCGCAGTAACAGCGGTTGCCGCCGCGCCTGAAAACGAGCGCGGCGGCAATGCCGCATCAGGCAGCATAAGACGACATAAGGCAACGCGCGGCGCGGCGGCGCGCGGGCCATCCGCCGCGCGAGCATCAACCCTGAACGAGTATCCAGCATGACCACGTTGACCTTTCGCAAGCCGAGCGCATTGCCCGGCTTCGGCCTGACACTCGGCATCACGGTGGCGTATTTGAGCCTCGTGGTGCTGATTCCGTTGGCATCGACGTTTCTGAAGACCTCGACGCTCGACTGGGACCAGTTCGTGCGCGCGGTCACCTCGCCGCGCGTGCTCGCGTCGTATCGGCTGACGTTCTTCTCGGCGCTCGGCGGCGCGCTCATCAACGCGGCGTTCGGCTTTCTCGTCGCGTGGGTGCTGGTGCGCTACACGTTTCCGTTCAAGCGCATCGTCGATGCGGTCGTCGATCTGCCGTTCGCGCTGCCGACCTCGGTGGCCGGCATTTCGCTCGCGGCGGTGTATGCGGGCAACGGCTGGATCGGCCAGTTTCTCGTGCCGCTCGGCATCAGGATCGCGTTCACGCCGGCCGGCGTGCTGGTCGCGCTGACGTTCATCGGCCTGCCGTTCGTGGTGCGCACGGTGCAGCCGGTGCTGGAGGAGTTCGAACGCGAGCAGGAAGAGGCGGCCGCCTGCCTCGGCGCGTCGCGCTGGCTCACGTTTCGCCGCGTCGTGCTGCCGGCCGTGTTGCCGGCGCTGCTGACCGGCTTCGCGCTCGCCTTTGCGCGCGCGCTCGGCGAATACGGCTCGGTGATCTTCATCGCCGGCAACGTGCCGATGAAATCGGAGATCACGTCGCTGCTCATCATCACGAAGCTCGAACAGTACGACTACGCGGGCGCGACCGCGCTCGCGGTCGTGATGCTGATCGTGTCGTTCCTGATGCTGCTGTTCATCAATACGTTGCAGTGGTATTTGCAGCGGCGCACGAGCCGCGGCGGCGCGGGGCCCGTGCCGCAGGGGCCGGCGGGCGGCGCCGTGAGCAACGCGGCGAGCGGCGCCACTGGCACAGCAACGAGCCATGCAGCGCGGGTCGCGGCAGTCGGCGGAGGTGCGCAATGAGCGGCCGTTCTACGAACCCGGGCAACCACGCGAACGGTGCCAGCGAAGTGCAGGGCGCAAATTCCACGCGGGCCCGCGCCAGTGCGTCGCTTGACACCTCGCTTGACACCTCGCTTGGCACCTCGCCTGATACGTTACTCAACACGTCGCCCGGCGTGCCGCGCCGGCCCGATCCGGTCAGCGAGCCGCCGGCGGTGCGCTGGCTGCTGACCGGCATCGCGCTGCTGTTTCTCGCGCTGTTCCTCGTCGTGCCGCTTGTCGCCGTGTTCTATCAGGCGCTCGCCAAGGGGCTGCGCTTTTACTTCGCGTCGCTCGCCGATCCCGATGCGCTCTCGGCCATCAAGCTGACGCTGCTGACCGCCGCGATCGCCGTGCCGCTCAATCTCGGGTTCGGTCTCGCGGCGTCGTGGTGTATCGCGAAGTTCGAGTTTCGCGGCAAGGCGCTGCTGACCACGCTGATCGATCTGCCGTTCTCGGTCTCGCCGGTGATCTCGGGTTTGATCTACGTGCTGATGTTCGGCGCGCAGGGCTGGTTCGGCCCATGGCTCGAAGACCACGACGTGCAGATCATCTTCGCGGTGCCGGGCATCGTGCTCGCGACGATCTTCGTGACGTTCCCGTTCGTCGCGCGCGAACTGATTCCGCTGATGCAGGCGCAAGGCAACGACGAGGAAGAAGCCGCACACGTGCTCGGCGCCTCGGGCTGGCAGATTTTCCGCCGCGTCACGCTGCCGAACATCAAATGGGGCCTGCTGTACGGCGTGATTCTCTGCAACGCGCGCGCGATGGGCGAGTTCGGCGCGGTGTCGGTGGTGTCGGGCCATATTCGCGGACAGACCGACACGATGCCGCTGCACGTCGAAATTCTCTACAACGAGTACAACTTCTCGGCAGCATTCGCCGTGGCGTCGCTGCTGGCGCTGCTCGCGCTCGTCACGCTCGGGCTCAAGCTGCTGGCCGAGCGCCATATGTCGGCGGAGCTGTCGGCCGCGCGCGAGGTGCCCGCGTATGCGGGGCCGGCGCCGGTGCCGTTGTCCACGGACACGAGCACGGGCACGGGCACGCGGCCGGCCGGTGCGCCGTCCGCGCCTCATTCGTTTTTCGCCAACGCAACGCCTGCGTCGCAGCCACACCCGCTCAAGCAAGGAGAGCTGTAAATGGGTATCACCGTTCGTCACCTGCACAAGCGCTTCGGCGATTTCGTCGCGCTCGACAATGTCTCGCTCGACTTTCCGCCGGGCGAACTGGTCGCGCTGCTCGGGCCGTCGGGGTGCGGCAAGACCACGCTGCTGCGCGTGATCGCCGGTCTCGAATACGCGGACGCCGGCCAGGTCGTGCTGCAAGGTCAGGACGTCGCGGCGGTTGGCGCGCGCGAGCGTGAAGTCGGCTTCGTGTTCCAGCATTACGCGCTGTTCCGTCACATGACGGTGTTCGAGAACGTCGCGTTCGGTCTGCGCGTGAAGCCGCGCAAGGAGCGGCCTGCCGAGAGCGTGATTCGCGAGAAGGTGCATGAGCTGCTCAGGCTCGTGCAGCTCGACTGGCTCGCGCAGCGTTATCCGTCGGAACTGTCGGGCGGGCAGCGGCAGCGTATCGCGCTCGCGCGTGCGCTCGCCGTGGAGCCGAAGGTGCTGCTGCTCGACGAGCCGTTCGGCGCGCTCGACGCGAAGGTGCGCAAGGAGTTGCGCAGCTGGCTGCGGCGTCTGCACGACGATCTGCATATCTCGACGATCTTCGTCACGCACGACCAGGAAGAAGCGCTCGAAGTGGCCGACCGCATCGTCGTGCTCGATCGCGGCCACGTCGAGCAGGTGGGCAGCCCGCAGGACGTCTACGATCATCCGCAGACGCCGTTCGTCTACGAGTTTCTCGGCGCGGCGAACCGTCTGCATGGCAACGTCGACGCACAGGGCTTCGTGGTCGATGGCGCGGCTTTGCCGGTCGCGATCGCGGCCGGTTTCAGCGGGCCGGCGTTCGCCTACGTGCGGCCGCACGATCTGCAACTGTATCCGCAGACGGCGGGGCATCGCGAGGGTATCGTGGTGGACGTGCAGCGCGTCGTGACGCTTGGCGGTTCGGTGCGCGTCGAACTCGCGGGCCGCGAGGGCAATCTGCTCGAAGCGGAACTCGATCGCGAGACGTGGCGCGATCTGCAACTGGCGGTCGGCGATGGCGTGACCGCGGTGCCGCGCGCGTTGCGCGTGTTTCCCGCGCAGTGAGAGGGGGGCGCCGCCGCGCGGCGCGCATGACAGGAGAGCAACGTATCGGCCGGACCCGGCGGTTGCGCCGGGTGAGTGGCTTCAAAGCGGTGACTGCAAATCGGCTTCAATAACTCAACATAACTCAACTCTGGCTGAACCGGAGACACATCGATGAATTTCCAGCAATTGCGCTTCGTGCGCGAGGCCGTGCGGCAGAACATGAACCTGACCGAGGTTGCGAACGTGCTGTACACGTCGCAGTCGGGCGTGTCGAAACAGATCAAGGATCTCGAGGACGAACTCGGCGTCGACATCTTCATCCGCCGCGGCAAGCGGCTCACGGGCCTGACCGAGCCGGGCAAGGCCGTGCATCAGCTGATCGAGCGGATGCTGCTCGACGCGGAGAATCTGCGCCGCGTGGCGCGTCAGTACGCGGATCAGGACAGCGGCCATCTGGTCGTGGCGACCACCCACACGCAGGCGCGCTACGCGCTGCCGAAGGTGGTCCGGCAGTTCACCTCGGTGTTCCCGAAGGTGCATCTGGCGCTGCGCCAGGGCAGCCCGCAGCAGATCGCGCAGATGATTATCAACGGCGAGGCCGACATCGGCATCTCGACCGAAGCGCTCGACCGCTTCCCCGACATCGTCACGTTCCCGTGCTATTCGTGGCATCACGTGGTGGTCGTGCCGAAGGGGCATCCGCTCGTGGGCCGCGAAAATCTGACGCTCGACGAGATCGCCGAATTCCCGATCGTCACCTACGACCAGGACTTCACGGGCCGCTCGCATATCGACCAGGCGTTCGCGAAAGCGGGTGCGTTGCCCGACGTCGTGCTGACCGCGATCGACGCCGACGTGATCAAGACCTACGTCGAACTCGGCATGGGCATCGGCGTGGTCGCGGCGATGGCCTACGATCCGAAACGCGACACCGAACTCGTCGCGCTCGACACGCAGCATCTGTTCGAGGCCAGCACGACGCGCGTCGGCTTGCGCAAGGGCGCGTTTTTGCGCGCCTACGCGTACCGGCTGATCGAAATGTTCGCGCCGCAGTTGAGCGAGGCCGATATCGCGGCGCAGTTGCGCGAGGCGGTGTGAGCGGGCGATGAGGGCGCCGGGTCCTCGCGGCCGGGGTGCGTCTTCGCGGCGCCCGCGTGATGTCTTCATGATGCCCATCGCGTGATGCCCTCACGACACCCGCACGCGCCGCTCAAGCCTTGCGGGCTCCCGGTTTTCCATACATGGCGGCGGCTGGCGCATCGCTTACAATCGCCGCCATGAATACTTCCACTTCCTTTTCGCCGGTTTCTCCCGGCCACGGCGCGGCGCCGTCGCTGCCGCGCATCGCCGTGCTCGCGACCGGCGGCACGATCGCCGGCGCGGCCGCGGATGCGGCCAATACCTCGGGCTATCAGGCGGGCGTCGTCGGCGTCGAGCAGTTGCTCGCGGCAGTGCCGGCGTTGTCCGCGGTCGCGCGGATCGCACCCGAGCAGATCGCCAGCGTCGACAGCAAGGACATGGCGCTACCGCTATGGAGCACGCTGGCGCAACGCATCGACACGCTGCTCGCGAGCGAGGACGTCGACGGCGTCGTGGTCACGCACGGCACCGATACGCTCGAAGAAACCGCCTACCTGCTGCATCTGACCGTCAAGTCGGACAAGCCCGTCGTGCTGACCGCGGCGATGCGGCCGGCCTCGGCGTTGTCGGCTGATGGTCCGCTGAATCTGCTGAATGCCGTGACGGTGGCCGGGCATGCGTCGGCGCGCGGGCAGGGCGTGCTGGTGGCGTTCAACAACCGCATTCATAGTGCGCGCGACGTCGTCAAGACGAGCACCTATGCGGTCGACGCGTTCCAGTCGCCGGAGATCGGCGCGCTGGGCTGGGTGCAGGACGGCCGCGTCGAATTTCAGCGCGGCGTGGTGCGCGCGCATACGCTCGCGAGCGAATTCGCGAGCGGCGCGCAGTGGCCGCATGTGGAGATCGTCGCGAGCTATGCGGGCGTCTCGCGGCTTGCCGTCGATGCGCTCGTCGCGGCCGGTGTGCGCGGCATCGTCGTGGCGGGCACGGGCAATGGCTCGATCCATCAGACGCTGCAGCAGGCGCTGGCCGAGGCGGTGACGCGCGGCGTCGCGGTGGTGCGCGCGTCGCGCGTCGGCTCGGGCCACGTGATGCGCAACGGCGCGGCCGCCGACGACGCGCTCGGTTTCGTCAGCGCAGGTTCGCTGAATCCGTACAAGGCGCGGGTGCTGCTGATGCTGGCGCTGGGCGCGGGCCATACGGCGCCGGCCGCGCTGCAGAAGGTGTTCGATACGTATTGATTGACGGCCCGGCGGTGTGAGCCGATGCGAGCCGGTGAGCGCCGATCAGGCGTCGGATCGGCAACGCGCGCCGCCTGCAGCGATGTGACGACGGTTCCAGCGGATGGCCGCTCGACCCGAAGTAGAGTCCAGGATTGTGATTCCTGTCGTCAACGCGGCGTTTGGCAGAGCGCGGGAAACCCGCTCAAAGAATCGCCACGACAACCGATCCGACAGCCGGACACCCGACGACGACGTCTGACCGACCAAGGCTTCCCCGCCTTCGCCGGGTGCCGCTGCGGACCCCACTTGCCGCTCTCAGCCCAGAGCGGCACGATTTGCCCGTTGCGCCGCGCGGACAGCCGAAGCTGCCGCGCGACCAACAGGCGCCCCACCTGTGCTTGCCGGGACGCCGCCCGCCGATGCCGGGCCGCGGGCCATGGCGGCGGGCCGAAGTCGGCCGCGATTGGTAACCGTCGTCGGCAACCGGCAATAGCCACGAATAGCCGGCAATAAATAGCCAGCAACAACCGCCGGCAAGCTCAACCGCGAAAACCGGAACCTCAGGCCGCCTTCGCTTCCTCACCGCCCGGCGCCTGCGCGACCTCATGGTTCGCCATGATTTCGAGGGCGCGCACCATCGCCGAGTGATCCCACGCCTTGCCGCCGTTCGCCGCGCACACGCTGAACAGTTGCTGCGCGCTCGCGGTATGCGGCAGCGCGATACCGAGCTTGCGCGCGCCGTCGAGCGCGAGGTTCAGGTCCTTCTGATGCAGCTCGATGCGAAAGCCCGGGTTGAAGGTGCGCTTCGTCATGCGCTCGCCGTGCACTTCGAGAATCCGCGACGACGCGAAGCCGCCCATCAGCGCGCGGCGCACGCGTTCCGGATCGGCGCCCGAGCGCGACGCGAACAGCAGCGCTTCGGCCACCGCCTCGATGTTCAGCGCGACGATGATCTGGTTCGCGACCTTGCAGGTCTGGCCCGCGCCGTTCTCGCCGATCAGCGAGATGTTCCTGCCCATCAGCTCGAACAGCGGTTTCGCCAGCGCAAAGGCTTGCTCGGGACCGCCGACCATGATCGTCAGCGTCGCGTCGCGCGCGCCGATTTCGCCGCCGGATACCGGCGCGTCGAGATAGTCGGCACCGAGCGCGTTGATCTTCTTCGCGAATACCTGCGTGTCGAGCGGCGAGATCGAGCTCATGTCGATCACGAGCTTGCCTCGCGTGAGGCCGGCGGCGACGCCGTCGTCGGCGAACAGCACGTTGGCGACGTCGGGCGTGTCCGGCACCATGATGATGACGATGTCGGCGGCCTGCGCGACGGCGGTCGAACTGGCGGCCACGCTGGCCGTTTTCGCGATGTCGTCTGGCACCGGATACGCGCCGTTCACGAACAGCGAGTGGCCGCCCTTGATGAGGTTGCGCGCCATGTGCGCGCCCATGATGCCGAGGCCGATGAAACCGATCTTTGCCATGTGTCTGAATCTCCAGGGTGATAGGGAGGCGTGCGTCAGGCCGCTTCAGGGGACCATGAGGAAACCGAAGCAGGCTCAGGCCGCCGCGTGCGCCGCGCCGCGCGATTGACCGGCCACGCTGTGCAGCCAGCCGAGGCCGGCCTCGGTCGTCGCACGCGGCTTGTATTCGCAGCCGACATAACCGTCGTAGCCGAGCGAGTCGAGCCGCGCGAACAGATACGGGTAGTTGATTTCGCCGCTGCCCGGTTCGTGCCGCCCGGGGTTGTCGGCAAGCTGGATGTGCGCGATCTGCGCGAGGTTCTTTTCGATCGTCGCGGCGAGTTCGCCTTCCATCCGTTGCATGTGATAGATGTCGTATTGCAGGAACAGATTGTCCGAGCCGACCTCGCGAATCACGTCGAGCCCGTCGCGCGAACGGTTCAGCGCGAAGCCCGGAATGTCGTACGAGTTGCACGGCTCGACGAGCAGGCGGATGCCGGCTTTCTTCAGTTCGGCCGCGGCAAAGCGCAGGTTCCCGACGATCGTCGCGCGCGCGGTGTCGGCATCGATGCCCGCGCCCGGAATGCCGACGAGGCAGTTCAGTTGCGGCACCTTCAATGCGCTGGCGTACTCGATCGCGCGGTTGACGCCTTCCCGAAACTCGCCGACCCGATCCGGCAGGCACGCGATGCCGCGTTCGCCGGCGTCCCAGTTGCCCGCGGGCAGGTTGTGCAGCACGAGCTTCAGGCGGTTCTGCTGCAGACGGTCGCTCAAATCGGCGATCGAATACGGATACGGAAACAGGAATTCGACGGCATGAAAGCCGGCGTTGGCCGCGGCCGCGAAACGGTCGAGGAACGGCACTTCGTTGAACAGCATCGTCAGATTCGCTGCAAATTTCGGCATGGTGCGTGTGTCTCTCTGGTCGGTCAGGGCGGTCAGGGGAATCGCGCGCGCGGTTCTCGCGCGGCGAGGGCGGGGCGTTTCATGCGAACGACCCCGGTCCTCGCGCGCGGCATGCATCGCGTGCGCTACAGCTACGGCGGTGACGGCGGCCGCCGCGAGCGCGGCCGGCTCAAACTCAGGCCCGGTCTCAGTCCAGCAGGCTGATCGCGGTCGGTGCGTCCTCGTGCCTTTCGGCCAGTTCCTCGAACTCGTTGATCGCGTCGATCTCGGTGCCCATCGAGATATTGGTCACGCGTTCGAGAATCACTTCGACGATCACCGGCACGTTGAACTCGCCGAGCATCGACTGCGCCTTCTCCAGCGCCGGTTTCAGCTCTTCGGGCTTGAACACGCGAATCGCCTTGCAGCCGAGACCTTCGGCCACCGCCACGTGATCGACGCCATAGCCGTTCGTCTCCGGCGAATTGATGTTCTCGAAGCCGAGCTGCACGCAGTAGTCCATCTCGAAGGCGCGCTGCGCCTGGCGGATCAGTCCGAGGTACGAGTTGTTCACGACCACATGCACGTACGGCAGCTTGAATTGCGCGCCGGCCGCGAGTTCCTCGATCATGAACTGGAAGTCGTAGTCGCCCGAGAGCGCGACGATCGGCCGTTGCGGATCGGCCGCGCGCACGCCGAGCGCCGCCGGAATCGTCCAGCCGAGCGGGCCGGCCTGGCCGCAGTTGATCCAGTTGCGCGCCTTGTAGACGTGCAGGAATTGCGCCGCGGCGATCTGCGACAAACCGATCGTACTCACGTAGCAGGTATCGCGGCCGAACACCTGGTTCATTTCTTCGTACACGCGCTGCGGCTTCATCGGCACGTTGTCGAAGTGCGTCTTGCGCAGCATCGTGCGCTTGCGCTCCTGGCAATCGGCAACCCATGCGCTGCGGTCCTTGAGCTTGCCCGCGGCCTTCCACTCGCCCGCCACGTCGACGAACAGTTCGAGCGCGGCCTTCGCGTCCGAGACGATGCCGAGATCGGGGCCGAACACGCGGCCGATCTGCGTCGGTTCGATATCGACGTGCACGAACTTGCGGCCCTTCGTATAGACGTCGACGCTGCCGGTGTGGCGGTTGGCCCAGCGGTTGCCGATGCCGAGCACGAAGTCGGAGGCGAGCATCGTCGCGTTGCCGTAGCGGTGCGAGGTCTGCAGACCGACCATGCCGGCCATCAGCGGATGGTCGTCGGGAATCGCGCCCCACGACATCAGCGTCGGGATCACCGGCACGCCGACCGTTTCGGCGAACTTCACGAGCAGGTCTTCGGCCACGGCGTTCAGCACGCCGCCGCCCGAGACGATCAGCGGCTTGTCGGCCTCGTTGAGCAGCGCGAGCGCGGCTTCGATCTGTTTTCTCGTCGCCTTCGGCTTGTAGACAGGCAGCGGTTCGTACGTGTCGATGTCGAATTCGATTTCGGCGAGCTGCACGTCGATCGGCAGATCGACCAGCACCGGGCCCGGACGGCCCGAGCGCATCAGATGGAACGCCTGCTGGAACACGCGCGGCACCAGCGCCGGCTCGCGCACGGTCACGGCCCACTTGGTGACGGGCTTGGCAATCGATTCGATATCGACCGCCTGGAAGTCTTCCTTGTAGAGACGCGCGCGCGGCGCCTGGCCTGTGATAGCCAGAATAGGAATCGAGTCGGCCTGGGCGGAGTACAAACCGGTGATCATGTCGGTGCCAGCAGGCCCCGAGGTGCCGATGCACACGCCGATGTTGCCCGGCCGAGCGCGCGTGTAGCCTTCGGCCATGTGCGAGGCGCCCTCGACGTGGCGCGCAAGCACGTGGCTGATGCCGCCGGCTTTGCGCATCGCCGAGTAGAACGGGTTGATCGCGGCGCCCGGCACGCCGAACGCGGTATCGATACCTTCTTTTTCGAGCACCAGCACGGCGGCGTCGACGGCTCTCATTTTGGCCATGAATGTCTCCTCAATGTCTGGAAATGGGCAAACCAAAGTCTGTTGAGATGCACTTTAGGCCTGACCTAAAGGTTTGATAAGATCAGTTCGGGTCGCTTATTTCGAAACAAAAAGTATTGAATGGCGTGAAGCCCGACGGAGGGCCGGCGACAGCCGGCAGCAACCGGGCGGCAGACAGGTGGAAAACGGGTAGGAGACGGGTAGGAGACAGGCATGGACCGCTTCAAACAGATCGAAACCTTCGTGCGCGTCGCCGATGCGGGCAGTCTCGCGGCGGCGGCGCTCGAAGAGGGCGTGTCGCCGGTGATTCTCGGTCGCCGCATCGACGCGCTCGAAAAGCGCCTCGGCGTGAAGCTGATGTACCGCACGACGCGGCGGCTCGTGGTCAGCGAGGACGGCGCCGCGTTTCTCGAACGCTGCCGGGGCCTCCTCAGCGAATGGGATCAGGCCGAAAACGAACTGAGCGCGGGGCGCCGCGCGGTGAACGGCCATCTGATCGTGTCGGCGCCGGCCGCGTTCGGCCGCAAGCACGTCGCGCCGCTCGCGCCGGCGTTTCTCGCCGGCAAGCCCGAGTTGCAGATGTCGTTCAACCTGACCGATCGGGTCGTCGATCTGGTGCGCGAGGGCTACGACCTGTCGATCCGCATCGGTGGCACGGTCGATCCGAATTTCGTCGCGGTGAAGCTCGCCTCGAACCGGCGTGTGGTGTGCGGCACGCCCGAGTATTTCCGCCGTCACGGCAAGCCGAAGACGCTCGAAGACCTGCCGGCCCACAACTGCCTCGCGTTCAATCTGCAAGGCGGGCAGAACCGCGGCTGGTATTTCCGCCGCAACGGCAAGCTCGCGACGGTGCGCGTCGGCGGCACGCTCGATTGCAACGACGGCGAACTGCTGCACCGCTGGGTCTCGGAAGGGCTCGGGCTCGGCTGGCGCTCCACCTGGGAAATCCAGCAGCAGCTCGCGCGCGGCGAACTCGAAACCGTGCTCGACGAGTACGCGCTGCCCGATTACGACATCCTCGCGGTCTATCCGCAGCAGCGCTACGTGCCGGCACGCGTGCGCTATTTCATCGACTACCTGAAGGACGTGTACGCGAGCGAGGACTACTGGAACCGGCCGTTCTATTAGCCTGCCAGCGCGCCGCGCCGATCTTTTTGCGAATTTGTGCCATGGGGCGGGAATAAACTCGGCGTGCGGCGGGTTATGCGATGAAAGGGGCGTCGTGAGGCACGGCGAAGCGCATGCGGCTTTGGCTGTTGCGGGAGCGGCGGGGCGTGGTTTGGTCGCGTGGCCTGGTCGTACGGCTTTGCCGCATGACGCCGCGCGAGCCGTGCGGTTCGGCGCGCAGCGATAAGCGCGCCAGTCGCACCGGAGCGCGCTCCAGCCGAGGCCCGTTCGCGACCCCGGCGCGCCCCTGTCGCACCCCAATCGCACGACCTACGCAGCCGCAATGCCCTTGGAGGGCCCACGTGGTCCAGACCGATCCAGACTCCGCCCGCGCGCGCGGCGCAGCCGATGCCGATGCCGATGTCGGCGCCGACACCGATGCCCATACCGTGCGAAGCCGTCGCTTCGAGCAGTTGGCGCTACCGCATCTCGACGCCGCGTACAACCTCGCGCGCTGGCTGTGCGGCAACGCCCACGATGCCGAGGACGTCGTGCAGGAAGCGTTCATGCGCGCGTTCCGTTTTTTCGATACGTTTCGCGGCGATTCCGCACGGCCGTGGCTGCTCGCGATCGTGCGCCGCACCTGGTACACGGAATGGCGGCGGCGTGCGCCGTCGCACGAGATGCTCGAATTCGACGAAACAATGGACGACGCGACTTTCGACGGCTGGAGCGCGGGCGGCGACGATCCGCAAACCCTGCTGATCCGCGACGAGGATACGAGGCAGGTGCATGACGCGCTCGCGCGTCTGCCGGTCGAGTATCGCGAGGTGCTGATTCTGCGCGAACTCGAGGAGATGGGGTATCGCGAGATCGCGCTCGTTGCCGACGTGCCGATCGGCACGGTGATGTCGCGGCTCGCACGCGGCCGGCGCAAGCTAGCCGAGATGTTGAGGGGGGAGCGGGGCGCGGTGCGCAAGGATACGCGGAGTGCGCCGGACACGCGCGAGCCCGCGCGGTGTTCTGAACTCATGGGGGGCGAGCCGGGCAAAGCCGCCGGTTTGACTGCCGATGCGGGAGCGCCGCCGTTCGCAATACCAGACGATCCGCATGCGCAGTCCACGCGCACGGGACGAGACGGCGAGGAGCGCGCCACATTGTTCACGCCGCGCGCGTCGGCTGCCGGCGCGACGGTTGCACAGTTCCGGGCGTTCGTGGACGGCCGGCCCCTCGAGATTCCCGGCACGGCCGCGGACCCAGCTCAGGAGACGCCGGATGAACTGTAACGAAGCACGGCCGCTCCTCGATGCGAATGCCGATCACGAATTGCCGGCGCCCGATGCGCGCCGGGTCCAGCAGCATATCGAGAGCTGCGACGATTGCCGGCGCGCGAGTGAAAACCTGCGCGCGTTGCGGGGAGCGTTGCGCGCGGCGCCGTATCATCGGGCGCCATCGTCGCTGCGGGCGCGGATTGTCGCCGGCTTGCCGGCTGCGCTCGATGAGGGGCGCGGGGTGGCGGATCGGGTTGAGGCTGGGGCGCAGATGGGTGAAGGCATGCCGGCTGACGGGGCGGCTAATGCGCCCAATGCGCCCAATGCGGCGAAGGAACCTCGACGTCGGCGGGGCGTGGCGTGGTGGTCCGCGTGGCTCGATGGGTTGCTCGGTTCCGCCGGCTCAGGTGGTCGAGGCCATACCGGAGGTTGGAGTGGCCCAGGCGGTTCGGGTAGCGCAGACGGCTGGGGCGGCTTCGGTCGTCCCGCCACTGCAGGCGGCGTGAACCGCGTGGCCGTGCGCGGCGGGCTCGTCGCGCTCGCCATTGCGTTGTGTGCGGCCGCGGCGATCCTCACGCTGAATCTGCACCGTCCCGCCGACGCCCAATTCTCGCCGTTCATCGACGAACTCGTGGAAAGCCATGTCCGGGCACAGGTATCGGGCCGCGACATCGACGTGATTTCGACGGACCGGCATACGGTCAAGCCGTGGTTCAACGGTCGGCTCGATTATTCGCCGCCGGTCGAGGATCTCGCCGCGAGCGGTTTTGCGCTCGAAGGCGGCCGCCTCGATTACATCGCGCATCAGCGGGTCGCGGTGCTCGTGTACCGCTATCGCAAGCACGTGATCGACGTGTATGTGTTCCCGCAAGGCGCCGCGCGCGGGGCCGACGGCGCGATGGCTGCGGTGCTCGGCCACGACGGCTATTCGATCGCGCACTGGGACGCGCAAGGCATGACCTGGTGGGCGATCTCCGATGCCGCGCCCGACGCGCTGAGCGGCCTCGAAGCCGCGCTGAAGGCGCGCTTGCAGAGCGGCAGCGAGAGCACGGAGGCCGGTTAGGGGGGCCACGGCGGGGAGACGCAGAAGCCGGCAAAAGAGGGCGCGCCCGGGCGAATTTTGCCGAGGCAAGCGTTCGGTTCTCACCGCGCCGGCCGCCGGCCCCGCCGTCTGCGCAGTGGCGCCTGGCATCGCACCGAGCCACTCCGCCACGATGTTTTTCACCCACGCCTCTCGGTCAACCCTCCTAAGCTCTTGAAAACACTCCCGATTCGCTTGCCGAATCGGCGGAATATCTTGCAACCCGGCCCCATTCTGGTTATACTCTTTGGCTTCTCACTTGCCGCACCGGTTCCGACGCCCGGGCGGCTTCAATCCAAAAGTCAGCACAAGGAGTGTGTAATGCGTCATTACGAAATCGTCTTTATCGTGCATCCCGATCAAAGCGAGCAGGTGCCCGCCATGATCGAGCGTTACAAGGGCACGATCACGTCGCACGGTGGTCAGGTCCACCGCGTCGAAGACTGGGGCCGTCGTCAACTGGCCTACATGATCGAGAAACTCGCGAAGGCTCACTACGTCTGCATGAACATCGAATGCGACCAGACCACGCTCGACGAGCTGGAACACGCGTTCAAGTTCAACGACGCCGTTCTGCGTCACCTTATCGTCAAGATGAAGAAGGCTGAAACCAGCCCGTCGCCGATGATGAAGGAAGTGCAGCGCGAAGAAGCCAAGAAGTCGGCAGCCGCTCAGCCGACCGAAGCGCAGGCTTAAGACACACTATTTAAGCTACCAGACCCCAGCGTCGCTGTCGCTCACGTACACGAAGGCATACCCAGGTACATGAACCGGCTGCAACTCACGGCGAGCGTCGTCGAACGCGAACCGGTGCGGTATACCCCCGCCGGCGTTCCGATTGCCAGCTGCACGTTGCATCACCGCACGGAAGTCGTCGAAGCGGGCATTGCCCGCCAGGTCGAACTGACCATGCAGGCGGTGGCCGCGGGCGAAGCGAGCGGTCAGCTCGAAAGCTGCCAGATGGGCGTGGAAACGCTCTTCACCGGCTTTCTGGCCAAGAAGCACCGCAACGCAAGAACTCTGGTATTTCATATCACAGCATTGCAGGACATTGGAAAGGACTAATCATGCCCCGCCCGACTGGTAAGAAATTCGACAAGCGTCGTCAGCAACAGAACCCGCTCTTCAAGCGCAAGAAGTTCTGCCGTTTCACGGCTGCTGGCGTCGAAAACATCGACTACAAAGACATCGAAACGCTGAAGGACTTCATCGGCGAAAACGGCAAGATCACGCCGGCGCGTCTCACGGGTACCAAGGCTCACTATCAACGCCAGCTGGACACGGCTATCAAGCGCGCGCGTTTCCTCGCGCTGATGCCGTACACCGACCAGCACAAGGCCTAACCCGACGACGCGATAAGGAGCATCCGAATGCAAATCATTCTTCTGGAAAAAGTCGTCAATCTGGGCAACCTCGGCGACATCGTGAAGGTCAAGGACGGTTACGCACGTAACTTCCTGATCCCGAACAAGAAAGCCCGTCGTGCAACGAAGGAAGCGCTGGCCGAATTCGAAGTGCGTCGAGCGGAACTCGAAAAGATCGCCGCTGAAAAGCTGGCTGCCGCTCAGGCTCAAGGCGAGAAGCTGGCTGGCTCGACGGTTCAGATCAATCAGAAGGCTGGTGTCGACGGCCGTCTGTTCGGTTCGGTGACCAACGCCGACGTGGCCGAAGCACTGGCCAAGCAAGGCTTCGCAGTGGAAAAGGCGCAAGTGCGTCTGCCGGAAGGCCCGCTGAAGATGGTTGGCGAGCACGCTGTCCAGGTTTCGCTGCACACCGACGTTCTCGTCGATGTGACGGTGGCCGTGATCGGCGAGCACGTCTAAGCATCATGTAGGATCAGCCAGGACGTTGCTGGCGAAAAGCAGGGGCCGGGTGACCGGCCCCTGCTTTTTTTATGCCGGTTTTTATACCGGCTCTTTCCGTTCCGTCTGTTTTTCCGCTCGCCGCAACCGGCGGATTGCCCGATAATTCCACCCCATGAACGCACCGTCGAAAGATCCCCAACTCGAGTCGCTGAAAGTCCCGCCGCATTCGATCGAGGCCGAGCAATCGGTGCTGGGCGGGCTGCTGCTCGATAACGCGGCGTGGGACCGCATCGCCGACTTCCTCGCGCAAAGCGACTTCTACCGCTACGACCACCGCATCATCTTCGAACATATCGGCAAGCTGATCGCGGCCACGCGTCCGGCCGACGTGATTACCGTGTACGAAGCGCTCGGCACCTCGGGCAAGGCGGAGGAGGTCGGCGGTCTCGCCTATCTGAACGCGCTCGCGCAGAACACACCGAGCGCGGCCAATATTCGCCGCTATGCGGAAATCGTGCGCGATCGCGCGGTGCTGCGCCGGCTCGTGTCGGTTGCTGACGAAATCTCCGCCGACGCGTTCAACCCGCAAGGCAAGGAAGTCCGGCAACTGCTGGACGAAGCCGAATCGAAGGTGTTTTCGATCGCCGAAGACGGCGCGCGCGGCACGCAGGGCTTCCTCGAAATCGGGCCGTTGCTGACTGAAGTGGTCGAGCGGATCGACACGCTCTATCACACCGCCAATCCGAGCGACGTGACCGGCACGCCAACCGGCTTCGTCGATCTGGACCGCATGACTTCGGGCATGCACGGCGGCGAATTGATCATCGTCGCGGGTCGTCCGTCGATGGGTAAGACGGCGTTTTCGATGAACATCGGCGAATACGTCGCCGTGGAGTACGGGCTGCCGGTCGCGGTGTTCTCGATGGAAATGCCGGGCACGCAGCTCACGATGCGTATGCTCGGCTCGGTTGGCCGACTCGACCAGCACCGCATGCGAACCGGGCGTCTGACCGACGAGGATTGGCCGAAGCTCACGCACGCGGTGCAGAAAATGAGCGAGGCGCAGATTTTCATCGACGAAACCGGCGGCCTGAACCCGATGGAGCTGCGCTCGCGCGCGCGCCGGCTTTCGCGCCAGTGCGGCAAGCTCGGCCTCATCATCATCGACTATTTGCAGTTGATGAGCGGCTCGTCGTCCGGCGAAAACCGGGCGACCGAAATCTCGGAAATCTCGCGTTCGCTGAAGAGCCTCGCGAAAGAACTCGACGTACCCGTGATCGCCTTGTCGCAGCTGAACCGCGGTCTCGAACAGCGCCCGAACAAGCGGCCGATCATGTCGGACCTGCGTGAATCGGGCGCTATCGAACAGGACGCGGACGTGATCCTGTTCATTTACCGCGACGAGGTGTACAACCCCGACAGCCCCGACAAGGGCACCGCGGAGATCATCATCGGCAAGCAGCGTAACGGTCCGATCGGTCCCGTTCGGCTCACGTTCCACGGTCAATACACGAAATTCGACAATTTTGCCGGTGCGCAGAATTTCTACGGCGGCGAGTGACGCGCACCCGGCGCCGTTGTTGTAACGGCGCCGTCATAAAGTGCGGCATTGGTGACACAACGGTACAATATGGCGGTTTTATGTCAGCCATTACATGACCAATTTTCGGGGTCCCAATGTTCGGTCGTTTCATGCCTACCGAGGGCAAATGAGCCGAAAAAAGAACGCGTTGTAGGAAGCTACAGCGCGTTTTTTCATTTCTAAGACCTTGAAAAGTCTAAGAAAGTGGCGAAAAGTGAAATAGAATCGCTCCTATTGCGTTTTTCTGTTTTCCGTACTTTTCCATGCTGGCCTGGTATCCTGCTGCTTCTACAAGGCAATCGGACAATTCTGAAAAGTAGCGGGCCACAGAAAAGCCTCTAACCCCACACAGATCGACAGCACGGATTAAGAATCGTCTGATTGCCCGCTGCCCGTCCTTGCCGCTACCGTGGGCGTTTCACCAACGGGAATAGTTGAATAATGGCTCTTACTGGCAAGTTTGTAGTAGATAACCAGGAAATGTGTAAGCTCGATATTATTGGGATCGGCACCTTTAGAGCATATTCTGGAAACAAGCAATACATGAATCGCGGCGGCTGTACGGATGTTCCAAAGAACGGACCGATTCCGGTCGGCAAGTATTGGATCGTAGATCGTCCCAAGGGCGGATTCAGATCGCAGGCGTGGACTACATTAAAAGATGTCGCTGTATCCTCGATATGGACACCTGTAGACCATCGCGAATGGTTCGGGCTCTATCGCGATGATGGTGCGATTGATGACGTGACGTGGGTAAATGGTGTAGAGAGGGGGAATTTCCGATTGCATCCGGCAGGTGGGTTAGGTGTTTCGCTCGGATGCATTACTATGCCAAGCCATGTCGATTTTTCGATTATTCGGAGTGCCTTGCTACGTACCGAAACTATCCCCCTCCGTAATTCAGGGCTTCATGCATATGGAACAATTGAGGTAGTGACCTATGGCAACACTTGCCCGTAGGCTTTTCAAGGTTGCTCTATTCTGCGTGCTGTTCCGCATCTCATTGGCCTACGTTCACCCGCCCCGGTAATCCCCCCGTTTTCCACGGGGTTCAGAAGTAGAAACTAAGCGGCCATGGCCAACCGCTGCTTTGGCGTAAATCCGCCCAGGGCCATGTTCGGGCGGTCATGATTGTAAGTCCACATCC
>Ga0154001_1000103_pt1 | contig 23158 bp, 20 predicted proteins | sample TSNJ085MetaG_FD_104699 | JGI IMG/M metagenome (GOLD analysis project Ga0154001, IMG submission 104699) | Attine ant fungus gardens microbial communities from New Jersey, USA - TSNJ085 MetaG | ecosystem: Host-associated > Fungi > Mycelium > Unclassified | place: USA: New Jersey, Wharton State...
ATTTTTTGCATTCTAGACGCATCCTTATCGCATTTCAAATGTATGTATATGACAAAAATAAGCGCGTTAACCCCGAATACATCGATTTTTATATTTGTTTAAAATACAAACAAATAGAGTGCAATCTCGCTGCCGATGCGTGGCTGCCGCCGACGTATTTCGTCCATCTCAACGTTTGACAGGAAACAACATGCTCAGGAATATCGACCCGCTTCTCGGCCCGGAACTGCTTGCGGTGCTGCGTGCCATGGGGCACGGCGAGGATATTGCGATCGTCGATCGCAACTACCCGGTGTTGAGCGCCGGTCCGCAAATCATCCGGCAGGACGGCGCCGACGGTCCGCGTGTACTCGACGCCATTCTTTCGGTTTTACCGCTCGACAAAGGCGCGCAGACGATCACCCGCATGGAGGTACGCAACCAGCCGGCCGAAATCCTGCCGGTCATGAGCGATTTCATTTCGATTGCGAACACCCACGCGCCGCATCTCGGGGTCGATTCGTTGCCGGCGGCCGAGTTCAAGGCGCGGGCCGCGAAAGCGGTAGCCATCGTCGTGACTGGCGAGGCGCGCGTGTACGGGAATATGCTGTTGCGCAAAGGCACCTTGCCGCTGTGAGCGGCAAACGAAAGACAGCATGCCGGTTAAACGGAGGACTTTATGACTGATGCGTTGATAAATTTGCGGTTTCTGGCCGCGTGTGCGATTGCCAGAGAGGCGGGGCAGTTGATCCGCAGGCGTTTCCTTGCGCGCGACGATGCATTGAATTTCAAGTTCAAAGGTCCTCAGGACTATCTGACCGAAACGGACGGAGAAGTCGAGCGACTGATTGCTGCGCGACTGGCCGCCTCGTTTCCCGACGACGGCTTTTTCGGCGAAGAGAGTGGCGGCGAAGCCGGCGATCGCGTGTGGATCGTCGACCCGATCGACGGAACGGCCGATTTCGCGCGCGGCGTGCCTTATTTCTGCGTGTCGATTGCATTTGTCCAGCATGGCAAGACGGAGATCGGCGTGCTGTACGACCCGATGCTCGACGAGTTGTTTGCCGCGCGCAAAGGGCACGGCGCCACCATGAATGGGCAGCCCATCAAGGTCAGCGCGATTGCGGACATACGTCAGTCCGTCGTCGAACTCGGGTGGTCGTCGCGCGTTCCGTTCGAGCCTTATGCCAAGGTTCTGGAGAAGCTACATTCGCTGGGCGCGGGCGTGAAGCGGCGCGGCTCCGGCGCGCTCGGCATCGCCTATGTGGCCATGGGGCGGCAGGATGCCTACTGCGAACTGCATATCAACTCATGGGATGCGGCGGCAGCCGTCCTGCTCGTCGAAGAAGCGGGCGGATGGGTCAATGACTTCCTCACGAAAGAATGTCTCACGCGGGGCAATCAGGTCGTTGCCTGCACGCCGGGACTGCGTGGCTGGCTCGAAACCGTGCTGAGCGTATAGCCAAAGCGTGGAATGCATCCGGTCGTTTTATCAAGGAGAGGAACAGTGCAGGAGAATTCGGTGAACCCCTTTGCATTGAAGGGGGAAATTGCTCTTGTCACGGGCGCAACACGAGGAATCGGCCGCGCGTGCGCGAAGGCCCTTGGCGAAGCGGGCGCAGCCGTGGCGCTCGGCTGCCGCGACATGCAGGCCGGCGCCGACGAGGCGCAAGCATTGCGCGATGCCGGCATCAACGCGGTCGCAGTGCAGATGGACATGATGTCGATCGAGTCGATCGAGCAGGCCGTGTCGATGGTAGAGACGGAACTGGGTCCGCTGTCCGTGCTGGTCAATAACGCAGGTCACAGCCGCCCGGCGCCCGCCATGGAGGTCAAGACCGGCGACTATGACGCGATGTTCGATCTGAACGTCAAGGGGGCTTTTTTCGCCTCTCAGGCCGCCGCGCGCAAGATGGCAACGCGCGGTCGCGGGTCGATCATCAACATTGCATCGCAGGCCGGGTTCGTCGCTCTCGATGGCGAGTCGATCTACTGCATGACGAAAGCCGCGATGATTCATATGACGCAATGTCTCGCCGTCGAATGGGCGCAGCATCACATCCGCGTCAACGCCGTTGCTCCCACGTTCATCCGGACGGACAGCACCAAAGGCTGGCTCGAGAACGAAGCCACGCGCAATTCACTGCTTGCGCGAATTCCGCTGCGCCAGATCGGCGAACCGGAGAACGTGGCGGAACCGGTCGTGTTTCTCGCCTCGAATGCGGCTGCGATGATGACCGGCGCCACGCTAAAGATCGACGGCGGCTGGACCGCCGTGTGATGTGGGGCCCACGGACGCCGTGAGAACGGCGTCCGCCTGCATCGATGTGCCTGATTCATTAAGTTCAGGATTACTGTTTATTCGGTGCGGGACACCGATGGAGAACGCTGTGAGAAAGGATGAAAGGCAATTGCGTATCGGCATATTGGGCTGTGGACCGATTTCGCAGTTTGCACACTTCGAGTCCGTGCAGAAAGCGCGCAACGCCACGTTGTTTGCGGTGTGCGATGTCGACGAAGGTCTCGCGCGACATTTCGGCCAGTTCTACGACGCGCAGAAGATCTATCTCGACTATGACGAGATGCTCGCGGACCCGGAGGTGGACGCCGTCGTGATCGGTACGTCCGATGCGTTCCACGTACCCGCGTCACTGAAGGCACTTGCTGCGGGCAAGCACGTGCTGTGCGAGAAACCCATCGGCGTTTCGGTCGAGGAGGTCGAGCAGCTCGCTCTGGAAGTTCGACGTTCGGGCAAGGTTCTGCAAATCGGCCACATGCTACGCTTCGATCCCGGCATCGAATCGGCGAAGGCATTCGTGCAGGATGAAATGGGCGAGATGCTGGCGCTCAAGGCCTGGTACTGCGATTCGACGCATCGCTATACCAACACGGACGCGATTCAACCCATGCCACGCCAGGGCACGCGCGTGCTGCGTCCGCAAGGCGACCCCAAAGCCGACAGGCAACGGTATTTCATGCTGGCGCACGGCAGCCATCTCGTCGATCTCGCGCGCTATCTCGGCGGCCCGATTCGCGCGGTCGATGCGAGGCTGCGAGAGAAATTCGGCGCTTATTGCTGGTTCGTGGACGTCGATTTCGAAAACGGCACGCTGGGGCATCTGGATTTGACCATCGCGGTTCGCATGGACTGGCACGAAGGGTTTCAGATCTACGGCGAGCACGGTAGCGCGACCGCGAAAATCTATAACCCCTGGTACTACAAGGCGAGCGACGTCGAGATTTTTCACGAGCGTAATGAGACGACCACGCGCGTGCTGGGAGCCGATGGGCATTTCTATCGACGCCAGATCGAAGGGTTCGCGGATACGGTGCTGAATGGCGTCGCGGCACGAGGCGCCGATATCGACGATGGTGTTGCGTCGATCCGGGCAATGGTCGCGATTGCGCAATCGGTGCATAGCGGAGCGCCGGTCGCCCTCGATGAAGTCGGGGGTGCGTTGTGATGACGCCAGGCGTTTTTGCCCGGACGTACGCCGCGAAATACCCCGGCGATCTGTTCGCGCGGATACGTGCCGACGGGTTCTCCGCCGCGCAGTTCAACCTTTCATGTGCGGGTTTTGCGGCATTGCCCGACGCGTTTCCGTCCGGCATGGGGGAGCGTATTGCCCAAAGCGCCAGGGAAGCGGGCCTGACGCTGTGCGCGTTATCGGGTACCTACAACATGGCGTATCCAGACCCTGCACAACGACAACGCGACAGAGCCGGGTTCGAAAACGTGATGCGGGCAGCGCGCGAGATGGGCGTCTCGCTGGTGACCTTGTGCACCGGATCGCGCGATACCTCGAATATGTGGCGCGCTCATCCCGACAACCGCTCTGACGAGGCATGGCATACCCTTCGCGGTGAACTCGATTTTGCGCTGGCACTTGCCGAGGCATTCGATCTCGTGCTCGGTATCGAGCCGGAACCGGGCAACGTGATTGCAGATGCGAGGCTCGCGCGCAGGATACTCGATGAGATGGGTTCGACGCGTCTTGGCATTGTGCTCGACGCCGCCAATCTTCTTCCGCCCGAGGCGCAGCCCCGGCAGAACGAGATCGTTGCGGAGGCTGCGGAACTGCTCGGGGGCAGCCTGTTTCTCGTGCATGCGAAGGATATAGACCGTCATGGCACCGTCGTTCCCGCAGGCCAGGGCGCCGTCGATCTTCCGGCATTCGTCGCCCGGATGAAAGCGGTTGGCTACGATGGTCCGCTCGTCGGCCACAACTTCGAAGAGTCCGATGCGCCCGGCGTGGCATCGTATCTGTCGTCAATCATTCAGGACTGCGCGCGATGACTGGCCGCTACTTTGAAACGGCGGATGGATGCAGGCTGGCATTCGTGGATGAGGGCGAGGGTCTGCCGGTGTTGTGGCAGCACGGGTTGGGCGCGGACCGCAGGCAACCGGCAGAGGTTTTTCCCGCGATCGACGGCATTCGCCGCATCACGCTCGAATGTCGCGGCCACGGTCTTTCCGCGTTAGGGAGCGTCACGGCATTGTCGATCGCACAGTTTGCCGATGATGCCGTGGCCCTTCTGGATCATCTTGGCATCGGGCGCGCGGTCGTCGGCGGCATATCGCTTGGCGCGGCTGTGGCGTTGCGCATCGCGGTGTCGCGCCCCGAACGCGCGGCCGCGCTGATTCTTGCGCGGCCGGCGTGGGTGGACACGGCGGGTCCCGAGCAACTGCAGATCTATCGCGACGTGGCCGATCTTCTCGCGAAACATGGGGCCCGCGAGGGTTTGATGCGACTCGAAGCCGGCGAGCGTTTGCAAGAGATCGAAGTAGTCTCGACCGATAACGCGGCATCGATGCGTGGCTTTTTCACGCGGGCCGATCCGGAGTCGACCATTGCGCTGTTGAGTCGCATTCCCGCACAGGGGCTGGACGTTCAACGCAGCGATATCGGCGGGCTCGATTTGCCGACGCTCGTCGTTGCCAACGGCCAGGATTATGTGCATCCAGTGGAAATGGCGCAGACGCTGGCCGACCTGATTCCGGGTTCGACGTTGAGGATCGTGACGTCGAAATCTGTAAGTCGCAACGAGTACCTCGCCGGGATGGAACGGGCGTTGCGCGAGTTTCTGATGCCGATGCGGAGCACGTCATGACACAGGCCACAAAGAGCTTGCAGACACCAGACGGCGCATCCATTCTCGTGATCGATATCGGTGGTACGAACGTCAAGTTTGGCTACGCATGTGGCGGCCAACCGCTGGCTTATCGCAAGCTCTTTTCGAGCGATGCGCTCAGAGCGGGGGATCCTGTGCAAGCACTGGCACGAATGGTCGGGAATGTGATCGCGGAGACAGGCATCGCGCCACAGACGATAGTCGCCGCCGTGCCGGGATTTATCGACCGGGATGGCGATCGCGTTCTGCATGCCGCGAACATCGGGAGTCTCGATGGCCGGCGGCTGGGTACCGAGCTTGCGCGGCTCGTCGGCTGCACCGTTCTCCTTGAGCGTGACGCGGTATTGGCCCTGCTGGGCGAGACGCGAGCGGGCATTGTTGGGGATGCAAATGATGTTCTCGGCATCTTCTTCGGCACCGGGATCGGTGCGGCTTACGTGAATGACGGCAAGCCGTTTCGCGGCGGCGGCTGGGCGCTGGAAATCGGTCTGATGCCGTTTTGCGCGCAAGGTCCTGTGCCCGAGGGCGTGCGACCGGACTGCCTCGAAGCCTATGCATCCGGGCGTGCGCTGCAAGCTATTGCCGAGCGTAACGGCGTGTCCATTGACGGTGTATTCCAGGCATCGGGGTTCGATTCTTCGTTGGAGAAAGAGCTGTCGCGCTTCGTCGGATATCAGGCGATGGCGGTGGGCGCGGCCATTGCGATGATGTCGCCGTCTGTGATTCTTCTCGGTGGCGGAATCATGGATATGGCCGGCTATCCGCGGGAAGCGTTGACCGAACTCATCGGCCGTTTCGTGCCGATGGCGGAGACGGGACGCACGTTGGATGTGCGCTGGTCCCGGCACGGCTGGACCGCCGTTTTGCATGGGGCATCCGCGATCATCGCGGGGGGCATGGCTACGCTATAGGTAGAAAATAGATTCCCGAATGGTTGGAGGTGCTAAGCAGGATTGCAGTTTTTGAGTGTGCGTTGCTTAATCCATATTTCTATTTTGAAAGAGAAATTCAAAATGAATATGCCTCAGAAGAACGCGTATCGGCAATTCAAAAAAACAGGCAATCTATCGCAAATCTCCGCTTGCTACGAGGAGGGGCGCAACATCCTGTGGGTGATGTTGCACCCGCGGCCGCGCCCCTGCTTCAATGTCGAACTCGTGCGTGAAATTCTCGAACTCGCCCAGGCCGCCCGGGAATCCGATGTGCCGATCGACTTCTGGGTCACCGGCTCAAAGGTTCCGACGATGTTCAATGTCGGCGGGGACCTCGATTTCCTGGCGAAAGCGATTCGCATGGGAAAACGCCAGGAGCTGATGGCCTACGCACAGGCCTGCGTCGACTGCGTGTATGCAGCAGCGCGAGGGTTCGATACCGGGGCCATTTCGCTTGCGATGGTCGAAGGAACCGCACTTGGCGGAGGGTTCGAGGCAGCGCTTGCACATCATTTCCTGCTCGCTCAGCGCGACGTACAAATGGGGTTCCCGGAAATCGCGTTCAATCTCTTTCCCGGTATGGGCGGGTATTCGCTCGTCGCTCGCAAGGCAGGCATGCTGCTCGCCGAAGAGCTGATCGTCGGAGGCGAGTCGCATACAGCGCAATGGCATGCGGAGAAGGGGCTCGTCGATCAGGTATTCAAGCCGGGCGATGCCCAAGCCGCGATGCATACCTTCATCGACAAACTGCGCCCGAAACTGAACGGCATTCGCGCCATGATACGCGCGCGCCAACGCGTGTTGCCGTTGTGTCGTGCGGAATTGCTGGCGATTACTGAAGACTGGGTCGAAGCCGCCTTCGATATCAAGGAGAAAGATCTCGCCTTCATGGAGCGTCTCGTCGTCATGCAAAACCGGCGCTCGTCCAGTTTGCAAATGGGGTCTACGAATTTTTTCGAAAACGGGTAGGTCCGGTAGGGTAGGCAGTGGGCAGGGGCGTATTACGAAGGTGCGAGCTGTTTTCTTCGGTACGCCAACTGACCGCGTGTGATGCCGAGAATCGCGGCTGCCCGTGAGGCATTACCTCCGGCCTGATCGACCGCGGCGCTGACCATCGTCCTTTCCATCTGAGCGAGAGTGACGCCATGGCGGCGCATGAGTTCGCTCACGATTGCCGAGTGATCCGGTTCCGCCTCGTCCCGATGCAAAGCGGGAGCCGCTTCTGCGGTGCTCTTTTCCGAAGGAATCGACACGATGTGATCCGTTTGCGTACGCTCGCGCGAAAGCTCCTTCATCGTAATGACATGTGAAAGGTCGAGCGGCCGGTCGTTGTCGCTGAGAATGATTGCACGCTCGAGGACATTCGAAAGCTCACGGATATTGCCGGGCCAGGGGTACGAGAGCAGCGTGGCCATGGCTTCCGGCGCGAGTCCGTGGACCTGGCGGTCGTAGGCCTTCGAATAGCGCTCGACGAAGTGCGCAATAAGCACCGGGATATCTTCCTTGCGTTGCCGCAGCGGCGGAATCTGAATCGGGAAAACATATAGGCGGAAGAACAGGTCTTCCCGGAAATGGCCTGCACGCACGGCGCCCCAAAGATCCTCGTTGGTTGCGGCAATGATGCGAACGTCAGCGTGCCGGGCCGTGCCGCTGCCGAGGCGTTCGAACTCTCCCGTTTCCAGTACGCGCAGCAATTTGCCTTGCGCGGTAAGCGGCAGGGTCGCGATCTCATCCAGAAACAGAGTGCCATTCTCGGCGAGTTCGAAACGCCCTGCACGGGCGGCCTCGGCACCGGTGAAAGCGCCGCGCTCCACACCAAACAGTTCGGCTTCCATCAAGCTCTCGGGAATGGCCGCGCAGTTTATGGCCACGAACTGCTGCGCCGCCCGGTGACTCCGCTCGTGCAGCAGGCGGGCCAAAGCGCTCTTGCCGACGCCGCTTTCCCCCAGCAACAGTGCGGTCGCCCCGGTTGGTGCCACACGGTTGATCTTCTGGACAACAGCCTGGAAAGCCGGCGACATGCCAACTATCTCCGACTTACCCTTGGACTGTTCATGCGGGAGTGCCGCCACGCGTCGCTTTTCTCTTCTTTCCTTTGCCTTGAAATCAGGCACATGATCCATGACTGGCGCGTTCAGGAACTGCAGCTCCGTCTCCGGATCGGCCCATTCGCTTGCCGGCTGGGCGATGACATGGCACACGTCGTGCCCCATTGCCCGACAGCCGATTTCCCGCACGAGGATCAGCTTCCCCATGCAGGCGCTCAGGAAGCCGCTTGCGTATCCGGTCTGTAGCCAGCATGCGGGCGTCGAACTGAAGCTATGCGACAGTCGGTGGTCTTCGTCTTCGAATGAATGTTCCCACAGGAATTCCAGACGGCAGCGCCCTTGCGTCACGTCCAGGTCCGCGCTGATCAGCTTGGAGAGGGCGACCCCCTGTAGCGCATGAAGCTGCGGGCCTCGCGCCAGCAAATCGAATATAGCGGCGCCCGGTGCATGAAGTTGTAGTGCTGTCTCCGCGTCGCGTGTGCCTGAAGAAAACCCGATGCGAGTCAGGATCGCTCTGGCGGAATAACTGCCGAGTGAGGCAATCAGTTCGCCGCGCAAATCGTTGAGCGCGGCGAGATGCATCATGATCATGCGCTGCTTGCCCAGATAGATCTGCGCCCGCTCGGGATTGAAATGGAGCTTGTCTTTGAGTAGTGCGATATCGGGGAAGTCCATGCGGCTGAGTGCTTTCGGCATCGATGTCTCCCTTGGCTTGCCGGGCGGCCTGCCAAAGGAGGTTAAAAATTTTGCAGTGGGGCATCATTTTTTTTCAGGTACCGCGAAAAATCAACCGCGACCGATTTGTGGTTTTATATTGCAATGCAGCATTATCGATGTTCTAAGTTTTATATTTTTTCATAGTTTTAACGGAAAATGAGAAATGATGCGACGCATCATTTTTATGATGGCATGATGATTGCTTGATAGATCCGGCGGCGCGATAGTGGCTGCGCAAGAAACCCCTTGAAGGAGCAGTAATCATGTCGGAGCTTTCAAGCCTGGGATACACCGTGTTCCAGGTGAGCAATTTGAGGAAATGGGAGGATTTTGCAGTTGACGTGCTTGGCCTGATGGCGGGCCAGCGAAATTCCGGTTCACTTGGCTTGCGTATGGACGAGTACGCGCAGCGCATCCTGCTGGAGGAGGGGCGCGACGACGACATTGCCGCGGCAGGCTGGCAGTTCGATACGGAGGACGAGTTGCATGCCTACATCACGCGACTGAAGAGCACGGGTCTTCCGGTCCGCGATGGCGGCAAGGACCTTGCCGCGAGCCGGCAGGTGGAGCGTGTCTTCTGTTGCGACGACCCGAATGGCTTCGTCCATGAATTTTATTGCGGCCCGACCTATGCCCCGGGTTCTGCGCCGTTTCACTCGGCGCGACTAAAGGGAGCGGGATTCGAGACGGGACGCCTCGGCATGGGACATATCCTGCCCGTTTCGAAAGACTACGTTAGGTCGCTCGACTTCTATAAGAACGTGCTCGGCCTTCGTATCAGCGACACGATTCGCGATTCGCATACCATGCCCGGTGTGATGATCGATGCGACTTTTTTTCACACGCGAACGGGGCGCCATCATTCGCTGGCCACAGCATCCATGCCTTTCCCGAAGCGGCTGCACCACGTGCTGCTTGAGGTGCAGAGCATCGACGATGTGGGTATGGCCTATGACCGCTGCCTGAATGCCGGTCTGACGATCCACGCGGGATTGGGACATCATCCCAATGACCAGATGTTCTCCTTTTACGTCCAGACGCCGTCGGGTTTCGGACTCGAGTATGGCTATGGCGGTGTCGTCATCGACGACCTTGCGTGGGAAGTGAAAAACTACAGTCAGCTGAGCGACTGGGGCCATCGGCCTCCGGCCATGTCCGTGTAAGCGGTTCGCGTTCGGGCAGACTGTCACGACGACGCGATTCCACCAAAGGTATTCCGTGCAGCGCACCGTGCGAGTGACACGGTGCGGTCCGTGCATCACGAATAACGGATCGGTTCTTCAATTCAGGAATACAGAATATGGCTGAAACTGCGCTAGCGAAAACGCCGGTGCAGCGCATCGATACGTTGCCGGATTGCTTCCGACAGGGAATGCGCCGCCTGGCAGCCGGCGTTTGTGTGCTGACGTCCGATCTGGACGGGATGCCGGTCGGGTTGACGGCGACGGCCGTGACCTCGTTGTCCGCGGAGCCGCCGCGCCTGCTGGCTTGCGTGAACCGCAAGGTGTCCACGTATACGGCCTTCGAAAAGGCGCGTGCTCTATGCGTGAACGTGCTGTCCGCGAGCGACGTGGATATCGCTCGACGTTTTGCAGGGATGGTGCCGGATGTCAGCGGGCCGGATCGATTCGCGACGAGTATGTGGAAAGGCAAGGTGCCGGCATTGTCCGGCGCACTGGCGAGTTTCCAGTGCCACATAGCCGAGATGGTCCAGGCAGGCACGCATTCCATTTTGATTTGCGACGTGGAGAGTGTCGTTGTAGGAGAAGTCGACACAGCGCCGCTCGTGTACGCGCACGGGCAGTTCAGCGCGCTTGTCGACGATTCGAGTGTTAAGGAGAAGGAAGGAAATGAATGTCGCTAACGAAATGATTTACGCGCCGTCGGTGAAGGAACTGGTTGCGCGCGCCAACGCAATGATTCCTGCACTACGTGCCAGCGCCGCTGAAGTAGAACAGGCGCGCAGTGTGCCAGCAGAGACGATCGAGGCCTTCAGGCAGGCCGGTTTCTTCAAGATACTGCAACCGAGGCGCTGGGGGGGATGGGAAATGGACCCGGGCGTATTCTCCAGGGTACTGATGGAACTTGGTAGAGGGTGCCCATCCAGCGCGTGGAACATGATGATTCTGGGTGTCCACCAGTGGGAGTTCGGTACGATGGACCCGCGCGCGGGGGAAGCATTGTGGGCAACGGACCCGAATATCCTGGTCGCTTCGTCTTATGCTCCGTTCGGGAAATGTCGCCGGGTGGAAGGCGGATGGCTCGTGAGCGGCGAATGGCGAACCTCCAGTGGGTGCGATCACGCCGAAGGCGGTGCCATGCTGGGTGCGTTTGCGTTCGACGAAAAAGGCAATCCTCGCGATCACCGCGCCTTCCTCGTGTCGCGCGACGACTACGAGATTATCGACGACTGGCATGTCGTCGGACTCGGCGGTACCGGGAGTAAGAGCGTGCGTATCAAGGGCGAGGCATTCGTGCCGGATTATCGTTCGCACAGCATCGTCGACTATCGGAAATCCAACCGGCCGGAGCCGTATCTGTACCCGTTCAGCCAGGTTTTCTATGGGGCGGTGTCGTCGGTCATCATCGGCTACGCACGCGGCATGATCGATCTGTACATCGAACAGATGACGTCGCGCCAGAATGTCATGGGGCCGGGGGGCGCGGCACAGAACCCGTACGTGAAGGACAAGCTCGGCAACGCCGCATTGCTGGTCCGCTCGGCACAGGCACGCCTCGCGCAGGTCTATGCGGACGCATCGGCTCACGTTAGCCAAGGCGAGTTGGTGCCTCTGAACGATCGCGTCTATCACGCCCTTGAAATTCAGCGCTGCGGCAAGGATTGCCTCGATGCTTCGCTCATGCTGTGGAAGAAGCTCAGTGCGCGCGCGGTTGCGCTGAGCAACCCGGCGCAATTGTGGATGCGCGCCATGCTGGTCGCTGCCAACCATATTACCCAGAACGAAGACGATACGGCGGGTGTGCTTGGCGGGTATCTGCTTGGCCAGGGTGTTCCGCCATTCCTGTTCGGTTTGCCGGAAGCGCAGTAGTACCAGACACGCCCCGGAAAAGCCGCGCTATGGGCGCGGTTTGCCGGGGCGTCCGCGAGAGGTGAACGCGGTGGCATGAGTGAACGAGGGCACGCGTGATATTCGCACCGAAGCGACCGGAGGAGCTTCAGAAGTTCGACATCGTTTGAGAGATCGGCGCGCCCTGCTCCTGGCTCAGTTTCGGGGGACTGGGAGTCCAGCAGGACACAGGGCAAGCTTCAGCCCACGATCTGGCAGTTTGTTGAAAAGTGCCCCGTTTTGATAACCAGAGTGCTGGCTAAGGGGGCTTACGCAATTTGTACCGAGTCACCTGCTTTGGCAATAGTCATTTCGTTTTTCTGAAACATGCTTCGCATCAACGGAATATCTCGAACGAGGTTCGATCGATCATTTCCACTCGTACTCCTCCCGGCATAAGATCCGCAAACGTTTCCGCTGCATTGTCGGGAGTATCTCCGCAGGCGCGAACGGCGGACGACTATGTGAGACTGCAGCCGTGGAATTTCACATGTGGGAGAGCACCAACAACGTATCGCCGTTCCTGAGTAACGTTTATCAAGGTTTTGGCTCTAACCGGCGGTGGATCGAATGAAACTGACCAGCAATATCATCAAGGGAATGGGATTTGGCACGGAAACGCGCCAGATAGACAAACGAGAGCAGCCAAGTCCGGCCGCAACCTCGAAGACAGCGGGCCCGCTATCAGATCTTTCGCAAATAGGCAGACATCGGAAGCTGGTCAAAGCGCGCCCGCCAAGACCGGCTATTTCTTCCCTGGTCTTGTCGACGGCCCGATTGGTCGGTGTTCCGACGTCCCGCGAGAAGCTTGCCGGTGGGCTGGAGGCACCCCCCAAAAAGCCTTCCAGCTCTTCCGAGAAATATCAAACAGTGGGAATGCGCAAGACCGGACTGGAAAAGGATTTGAATAATGCGCTTGTCGGCTCAGCAGTTCCTTATCTCTCGGAGAAAGAAAGTGCGAAATTTCTGGTGCAGGTCAAGGACGGTCACTTATACCAGGAAGCGAGTGGAGAGATGGAGCGTCTAAGTACTAAAGGGGCCACCAATCCAGCGGACCATTATCTTTTTGTCATGGATGGACGTGGACGTGTGTTCGCTGCGCCATCACGAAAGGTCACACACCATTCCGCATTCTTGTCAGGCAATCCAGTCGCAGCGGCAGGTTCCTTCAAGGTGGAGGAAGGGCGGATTGTCGCAATCACCGATCAAAGTGGACACTATGCGCCACCTCGCGAGTACTCGGGCCAATTCGTGAAGGAGATGAAGCGCAAAAAGGCCGATATGTCCACTGTCGACTTAGACTACATGGGCTCATCCAAAAAGGATATCAAGAAGGCTAGCAAGACCTTGGGCGTTAGTTTTGAACGGCTGTATCCCGATGGTCCAAAGAAGCAAAACTATTAGCTTCGTGTGCAAATCGGGAAAATTGTCGTCGCGCGTTGCATCGCAACTCAAATCGTAGGATTGCGCGACAGACGTCTTCGAGTTCTCGCTTACCCAAAAAAAGCCGCCGCACCGGTCCCCATCCCGCCGCCCCCCACCCAACCATTCATTTCGCCCCACGCGACGAAACTTCGGATGCGAGCCGGAATGCTCCGGCGCTCCGCATACAGTGATCGTGGTTTACAGACCGTTATAAGCCCTCACGGGCGATCACGCGAACGGTGCTTCTCAAACGGACTCAATTCTTGGAGTGTCGACCATGTCCAATCTGGCGATTCAGAACCCGTACCAGGCCGGTTCGCTGAATGGTCTGGATACAGGTAGCTTCGGCGCCGGCAATGCCGGCCAGGAGCAGCTGATGTTGGAATTGCTGCAGGAAATCCTGCAGATCCTGAACCAGACGTACCAGAACCAGAACGGCAGCGGCGGTGATGGCAGTGGCGGTGGCGCGCCCTCGGTCGGCGGTGCGGGCGGGCCGTCGGTTCCCGCACCTTCCGGCGGCGGTTTCTCGCCGCCTGCGCCCGCACCCGCGCCCGCGAGCGCAGGCTCCGGAGGTACACCGCCGGCCAGTGCCCCGTCGGTAGGCACGACGTCGCCGAGCGGCGTGAACGGAGCCGGCGGTGGACCGTCCTCGGTCGACCTGTCGGGCTTCGGCAGCCTGCAATTGCCGAGCGGCAGCAACGGCCACGTGGATACGATCAGCGGCGGCCAGCTCGGCAATTACAACAGCCAGTATTTCCAGCACAACGGCAACGGTTCGATCACGCTGACGGTGCCGCCGGGCGGTGGCGCCCATACCGCGAATTCGAATTTCCCGCGTTCCGAACTCTCGGAAAATGGCACCTGGAAGATGTCGAGCGGTACGTCGACGCTCAGCGGAACGGTCTCGGTCGACAAGCTGCCGCCCGACGGCGACGTCGTGTTCGGCCAGATCCACCAGCAGGTGTCGAGCGGTAAGCCGCGTCCGCCCGTCGAACTGCATTGGGACAAGGGCAACATCGTCGCGAGCGTGATGGACTCGAACTCGCCGAATGCGGGCCGCCATAACGTGACGATCGCAACCGGCGTCAAACCCGGCGAAAAGTTCTCGTACGACATGCAGATGAAGCCGAACGGTCAGCTCGATATCACGGCCGCGGGGCACAGCCAGTCGATCCAGCTGGACCCGAGCTTCAACAACGCCAATATGTACTTCAAGTCGGGCAACTACTGCCAGGACCCGGCGGGCGGCAGCGCCGTGACGCTCTACGGGCTCGGCATCTCGCATACGAAATGAACGGCGCGTAGCTCGCGCCGTTGGCCGATGGGCTGCAAGTATCTGCGAATGCGCAGCGGCGGAGCAATGCCGCATCCGTCGTCGTTTCTGCCGGCCGTCACCGTCTCTCCGTCGCGCACGATCGTCAATACGATCGTGCGCGCGCTCGAACGCATCCCGACAGCCCTCTCCAGCGCCTTCGCGTGCGCCCCGTCAAACCCGCTGTAAGCCCCGCCGGACGGGGCTTCGGCAGACATATGATTTTCTTATGAGGTCGATTTATTTTTCTGCCTCGACTTCGTCGGCGCGAGCTTCGACAATCGCGCCCATGCCGATGTATGAACCGGTACGCATGACCCGGTTCAATTGAATTCCGAACGACGAAGGATAAGCAGAAGATGAATCAGAAACACACGAATGCGCCGAGCGACGAGACGCCAGGTGCCGATGACGGACGCTGGCAGTTCTGGGTCGATCGCGGCGGCACGTTCACGGACATCGTCGCGCGCCGGCCCGACGGCGCGCTCGTTACGCACAAGCTGCTGTCGGAGAATCCCGAGCGTTACGAGGATGCAGTCGTGCAGGGCATGCGCGACCTGCTCGCCCTCGCGGCCGACGAGCCGCTGCCGGAGCAGCTCATCGAGGTCGTGAAGATGGGCACGACGGTGGCGACCAATGCGCTGCTCGAACGCAAGGGTGCCCGCACGCTGCTCGCGATCACGCGCGGTTTCGCAGACCAGTTGCGCATCGGCTATCAGGAGCGCCCCGACATCTTCGCGCGTCATATCGAGCTGCCGTCGCAGATGTACGAGCGCGTGGTCGAGATCGACGAGCGCGTCGGCGCGCACGGCGAGCAACTGCAACCGCTCGACGAGGCCGGCACGCGCGCCGCGCTCGAAGCGGCGCGCGCGAGCGGCATCACGTCGATCGCGATCGTGCTGATGCACGGCTATCGTTTCCCCGAACACGAACTGCGCGTCGCCGCGATTGCGCGTGAATGCGGTTTCCGGCAGATCTCCGTGAGCCACCAGGTCAGCCCGCTGATGAAACTCGTCGGCCGGGGCGACACGACGGTGGTCGACGCGTATCTGTCGCCAGTGCTGCAGGACTACGTCGAGCGCGTGTCGCGGCAGACCGGTTCGGTGCGCCTGATGTTCATGCAGTCGAGCGGCGGTCTCGCCGACGCGAAGCATTTCCGCGGCAAGGACGCGATTTTGTCGGGGCCGGCGGGCGGCATCGTCGGTGCCGTGAGGACCTGCGAGGCGGTCGGCGAAAGCAGGGTGATCGGCTTCGACATGGGCGGCACGTCGACCGACGTCGCGCACTACGACGGCGCATTCGAGCGCGTGTTCGAGACGCAGGTCGCCGGCGTGCGGGTGCGTGCACCGATGATGGACATCCATACGGTCGCGGCCGGCGGCGGCTCGATCTGCAGCTTCGAAAACGGCCGCTTCAAGGTCGGCCCGGAATCGGCCGGCGCATGGCCCGGTCCGGCGAGCTACCGCAACGGCGGCCCGTTGACGGTGACCGACTGCAACGTGATGCTGGGCCGCGTGCAGCCCGATCATTTCCCGCACGTATTCGGCCCGGACGGCAACCTGCCGCTCGACGCCGGGACGGTCCGCCAGCGCTTCACCGAGCTGGCGCAACAGGTCGAGCGCGAGACTGGCCAGACGATGAGCCCCGAGGCGGTTGCCGAAGGATTCCTGACGGTCGCGGTCGACAGCATGGCGCAGGCGATCAAGACGATCTCGGTCGAACGCGGCCATGACGTGTCCAGCTATGCGCTGTGCGCGTTCGGCGGTGCCGGCGGCCAGCATGCATGCGCGGTCGCCGAGGCGCTCGGGATGCGCCGCATCGTGCTGCATCCGTTCGCGGGTGTGCTGTCCGCGTTCGGCATGGGGCTCGCGGATCTGCGCGTGCTGCGCGAGAAGGCCGTCGAAACGGCGCTCGACGCCGGCGCGGTCGAGGCGATCCTGAAAGAATACGAAGCACTCGAAACCGAGGCGGTCCGGCAGGTGGTCGCGCAGCGAGTGCCGCGCGAGCAGATCGCGACGGCGCGCGCGGTTCGTCTCAAGTACCAGAACACCGACTCGACGCTCGAAGTGCCGTGCGGCGACGCGCAGACGATGGTCGCCGCGTTCGAGGCGCTGCACGAGAAGCGCTACGGCTTCGTGATGAGCGACAAGCCGCTCGTGATCGAATCGATCGTCGTCGAGGCGGTCGGCAGCACCGGCACGCAGCCCGGCATCGGCGCGCCGGCCGGTGTGGCCGGCGCCACGCCGGGCGAGGTGCGGATGTTCCTCGACGGACGCGACACGGCGGTGCCGCTGTGGGTGCGCAAGACCCTCGCGGCCGGCACGAGGATCGACGGACCGGCGCTGATCGCCGAGGACATCTCGACGATCGTGCTGCAGTCGGGCTGGCGCGCGAGCGTGCTCGACGACGGGACGCTGTGCCTCGAACAGGCCGACGACGCCGTCACCGGCGCGGCGGCCCGTCAGACGATCACGACCGAGCGCCATCCGGTGCATCTGGAGATCTTCAACAACATCTTCATGTCGATCGCGCAGCAGATGGGCGTGACGCTCGAAAAGACCTCGTATTCGGTCAACATGAAGGAGCGCCTCGATTTCTCGTGCGCGATCTTCGACCGCGCGGGCGGCCTGATCGCGAACGCGCCGCACATCCCCGTGCATCTCGGCTCGATGAGCGACAGCGTGCAGAGCGTGATCCGGCAGCACGCCGACGACATGCAGCGCGGCGACGTCTACATGCTGAACGTGCCGTACAACGGCGGCACCCATCTGCCCGACATCACGGTCGTGATGCCGGTCTACGGCTCCGACGACGCGCTGCTGTTCTACGTGGCCGCGCGCGGCCACCATGGCGACGTCGGCGGTATCACGCCGGGCTCGATGCCGCCGAACAGCACGACGATCGAGGAAGAGGGCGTGCTGCTCGACAACGTGAAGATCGTCGCGGCGGGCCGCTTTCTCGAACCGGCGGTGCGTGAAATGTTCGGGGCCGGTCCGTGGCCGAGTCGCAACGTCGACCAGAACATCGCCGACCTGACCGCGCAGATCGCCGCGTGCGAATGCGGCGCGACCGAACTGCTGCGTGCGGTCGGGCGCTACGGCGCCGACGTCGTGCTCGCGTATATGAACCACGTGCAGGACAATGCCGAGGAGGCCGTGCGCGCCGCGATCGATGCGCTCGCCGACGGCGAGTTCGCGTACGAGATGGACGACGGCGCGGTGATTCGCGTGAAGGTGTCGATCGATCATGCCAGGCGCAGCGCGCGAGTCGATTTCGACGGCACCAGCGAGCAGCGCGGCAGCAACTTCAACGCGCCGCGCTCGGTCTGCAAGGCTGCGGTACTGTACGTATTCCGCACGCTGCTGGCGGGCAGCATTCCGATGAACGAAGGCGTGCTGCGGCCGATCGAGATCCTGATTCCGCAGGGCTCGATGCTCAATCCGGTCTATCCGGCGGCGGTCGTCGCGGGTAACGTCGAGGTGTCCCAGTCGATCACCGACGCGCTGTACGGCGCGCTGAACGTGATGGCCGGTTCGCAGGGTACGATGAACAACTTCACGTTCGGCGACGACACCCAGCAGTACTACGAAACGATCGCCGGCGGCTCTGGCGCGGGCTTGGGCCATCCGGGCACGTCGGCGGTGCAGACGCACATGACGAACTCGCGGATGACCGACCCCGAGGTGATCGAATGGCGCTTCCCGGTGATCGTCGAGCAGCACGCGATCCGTGCCGGCAGCGGCGGCGGTGGCCAGCAGGCAGGCGGCGACGGCGCGGTGCGGCGCATCCGCTTCACGCGCGCGATGATCGCGAACATCCTCGCGAACCGCCGCCGGGTGCCGCCGTTCGGGCTCGCGGGCGGCGAGAACGGCCGCCCCGGGCGGAACTGGATCGAGCGGGCCGGCGGCGAGGTCGAACGATTCGGCGCGACCCATACGGCCCAGGTCAATCCGGGCGACGTGTTCGTGATCGAAACGCCGGGCGGCGGCGGCTACGGCCGCACGGCCTGAGCCCGGCGGGCGGCGCGCAGCGTGATGGGGGCGCGCCGCCCGCGCGGCAGTGAACTTCACCTTACCGGCGGTTGGGAACACCACCCGCCGCTGGACCAATCAGGAGACCAACGATGCACCCCACGGCAGTCAATCTCTATCCGTTGCTTGGCGTTCTCGTCATCGTCGCGGGATTCGTCCTGCGTTTCAATCCGATGCTGATCGTCACGGTGGCGGCGATCGTCACTGGTTTCGCCGCGCACTTTCCGGTCGAACGCATTCTCGAGGCGATCGGCAGCGGCTTCGTCAAGACCCGCGTGATCCCGCTCATCATCCTGTTGCCGCTGCCGGTGATCGGCCTGCTCGAACGGCACGGGCTGCGCGAGCGCGCGCAGATCTGGATCAGCGGCATTCGCGCGGCCACGCCGGGGCGGCTCCTGATCGCCTATCTGTTCGTGCGCGAGATCACGGCTGGGCTCGGCCTGACCGGGCTCGGCGGCCATCCGCAGATGGTTCGCCCGCTGATCGCGCCGATGGCCGAGGGCGCCGCCGCGCGCTTCGGCAAGCTCGGCGACACCGAGCGCTACCGGATTCGCGCGTTCGCGGCGGCGTCCGACAACGTCGGCCTGTTCTTCGGCGAGGATATTTTCGTCGCGTTCGGCGCGATCGTGCTGATGGTCACGTTCCTCAAAGAGGCCGGCATCACGGTGGAGCCGCTGCACGTCGCCGTGTGGGGCATCCCGGTCGCCGTCGCCGCGTTCGTCGTGCATAGCTTGCGGCTGCGGCGGCTCGACCGCTGGCTCGAACGTCGGGCGCAGGCTTCGTCCGAGACGCCCGACAGTCCCTCTCACGCCGCCACGCCGGCCAACGGAGAACACGCATGACGATCCTGCTCAACTATTTCTTCTGGCTGCTCGGCGTACTGCTGTTCGTCGTCGGCGGCATCATCGTTTGCGATCGTGAGCATCCCAAACGGTTTCTCGCCGGCGGTTTCTGGATACTCTACGGCGTCGTGTTCGTGGTCGGCGACCGGTTGCCTGCCGCCGTGGTCGGCGGGCTCGTCGTCGCGATGGCGCTGGTGGCGGGCTTCGGCGGCGTGACGGGCGGCAAGCCGAAGGTCCGCACCGAGAGCGAGCGCTTCGAGCGCGCGAAGCAGCTCGGCAACCGGCTGTTCGCGCCGGCGCTGACGATCCCGCTCGTCACCGTGATCGGCACGCTGCTGTCGTCGCATCTCGTGTTCGGCGGCATGCCGCTGATCGATCCGAAGAACGTCACGCTCGTCTCGTTCGGCATCGGCTGCGTCGCCGCGCTCGCGCTCGCATGCTGGCTGACGCGCGACTCGGTTGCGCAGTCGGTCCGCGAATCGCGCCGGCTGATCGACGCGCTGTCGTGGGCGGTGGTGCTGCCGCAACTGCTCGGGATGCTCGGGCTGGTGTTCGCCGATGCCGGCGTCGGCAAGGCGGTCGCTCATGTCAGCACGACCTACATCGACCTCGACCATCGCTTCGTCGCGGTCGTCGTCTATTGCGTCGGGATGGCGCTCTTCACGGTCATCATGGGCAACGGCTTTGCGGCGTTTCCGGTGATGACGGGCGGCATCGGCGTGCCGATCCTGGTCGGCGTGTTCCACGGCAACCCGGCGACGATGGCCGCGATCGGCATGTTCTCCGGCTACTGCGGCACGCTATTAACGCCGATGGCGGCGAACTACAATATCGTCCCGGCCGCGCTGCTCGAATTGCCGGACAAATACGGCGTGATTCGCGCGCAGGTGCCGACCGCGCTGATCATGCTGGTCGTCAATATCGTGCTGCTCAATTCGCTGATGTTCCTCTGATACCCGCAGCGGCTCGGCGGCAGCGAATCGCTGCGCGCCGATTTTTTCGCCTCGTATCGACAGAGAGATCACGTGAACCTGAAGTTTCTGGAAACCTTTATCTGGGTCGCGAAGCTGCACAGCTTCAGCCTCGCGGCCGACAAGCTCCATTCGACGCAAGCCGCCGTCTCCAGCCGGATTCTCGCGCTGGAGCAGCAACTGGGCGTCAGACTGTTCGCGCGCGGCCCGCGGGGCACGAGCCTCACGCCCGCGGGCGAGCGCGTGCTGGCGTATGCCGAGCAGGTCAACGAATCGATGGCGCGGCTGCGCGCGTCGCTGCATGGCGAGAAGCTCGCGTTCGGCACGATCCGGATCGGCGCGATGGACAGTGCGATCCATTCGTGGTTCGTCGATTTCGTCGCGGACGTAATGGAGCACTATCCGAATCTCGACATCGAGGTCACCGTCGAGACCGCGCTGACGCTCAACGAGCAGTTGCGGCGCGGCATGCTCGACATGGTGATCCAGACCGACATGCTACGCGACGAGACGATCCGCAGCATCGAGGTGCTCGAACTGCCGATCAGCTGGATCGCGGCGGCGGATTCGCCGATCGTGACGGGGCCCAGGCCCGAATCGCCGACGGCGGCGCTGCGCTGGCTCGGCGGCGAACGCCTGATCACGTATTCGCGCCATTCGCGTCCGCACCAGGATCTGCTGCGGCTAATGCAGTCGTACGGGCTCGGCGAGTCGCGCGTGAACTGCATGAATTCCGTGGCGGCGATGGTGAAGCTGACGCAGGCCGGCTTCGGCGTCGTGGCGATGCCGGCGGCGCTCGTCGAAGACGCGCTGCAGAACGGCGTGCTGCATCGAATCGAAGGGCTGGAAGTGCCGCCGCCGCTGCCGTTCGTAATGGCGTGGCGCGACGGCACAGACTGGACCGATCGGCTCGTCGAGATCGCGATCGGCACCGTGCGGCGCTACGCGCAGCGGCTCGGCGAGGGCGCCGCGCGCGTCACGGTCTGAGCCGCGCGCGGCCTATCCGATTTTCTTGTGCGGACGATTTAATTTTCTTGCTCGACCGACCGGCGGCGCATGCGTAAAGATGTGGCCGCCGGCCTGCCGCGTCGCGTTGCCTCGCGTTACGTTGCGATGGGCAGAGCCGGGAATGGATCGGCAAAACAGATAAATCGTTTAGGAATGACAATAAAATGAAGAATCTCATCTGCGGGGTAGCGCTGGCAGGCGCATGCGGTGGCGCGTGGGCGCAATCGAGCGTCACGCTGTACGGCCTCATCGACCAGGCGGTGCGCTTTCAGACTTCGGCGACAGGGCATGTCGTCAGCCTCAACGAAGGAGCGATCAACGGCAACCGCTGGGGGCTGAAGGGGAGCGAGGATCTGGGCGGCGGCCTGCGGGCGATCTTCCAGCTCGAATCCGGCTTCAATATCGCGAACGGCAAGAGCGATCAGCAGGGACAGCTGTTCGGCCGCCAGGCATGGATGGGACTGCAGGACGACACGTGGGGCACGCTGAAGCTGGGCCGGCAGTATGGCGGCATCTACAATTTCTACGCGTTCAATTTCGATCCGCTCGGCGGCGGCAATATCAACGTGACCGACTGGTCGTTGTTCCTCACCGGCATCCGCTTCGACAACACTGCCGAGTACGACAACAATCTCGGCCCGGTGACGGTGCAACTGCAGCGCTCGTTCGGCGGCCAGCCGGGCAGCGCGTCGTCGGGCAGCACCACCAGCGCCTTTCTGATCTACAACTTCGCGGGCGGCAAAGTCGGCATCAGCGGCGCCGAGTCGAAGGACGGCGCAGGCCACAAGCTGACGGTCGGCTCGGCCGGGGGCACCTACGCCTGGGGCTCCGTCGGCCTGTATCTGTACGGCATCGATGCGCGCCGCGACGCCGGCTTCTCGGTCGCTGCATCGAACAGCGGCGGCCCGCTCGCGAACACCAACATCATCAGCAATGCGACGACGCTGTCGGGTCCGCAGACGTCGGCACGCGACGACGTGTTCGTGCGCGTCGGTGCAACATGGAAGGCGGCGCCGCAATGGCGTTTCATCGCGTCCTACGCGTATGACCACGCGAACAACGTCGCGCCAGGTCAGAACGGCACGATCCAGACGGTCTATGGGATCGTCGACTATCTGCTGAGCCCGCGCACGGACGTTTATCTCGAGGTGGACCGTAGCCACCTGAGCGGCGCGTCCGTCAACGATCCGAACGGCCCGCTCGCGTTCGGCGGCGAGGCCAACAACTTCGGCGCGAGCCTGAGTTTGCGCACGGTGTTCTGAGCGCGTGGCGGCCGCTTGCCGGCCGCCACGCACCGCTGTCTTCGCATATCGCAATGAAACTGCGCGGGGGTGCCCGATCCGGCCTCGGGATATGAGACCTTGATCCATCAATAACGCATTAATGACATAACAACGAGTGGAGATCATGTCATCATCCAGAGTGGAAAGTTATGCCATGCGCCCGATGGGCGGTTCGGTCAGCAATCCTGAGCAGGCGGCCCCCCCTGAGCCGGTCGAGATGCCCCAGGATGTCGCGGCGAAAACGACCCAGCGAAGTTCCGGCGGCGTGCTCGGCTCACTGGCTCGATTCGCCCGGCCTGCATCCACTACCCTGAATTTCGGATTGTTCGGTTCGAGAACCACCGCGCGGCCGACCGGTCCGAGAGCGCCGGTAAACGCCGACAAGCCGCGGACGGAAGGAACCGGCACC
>Ga0154001_1000108_pt1 | contig 22526 bp, 26 predicted proteins | sample TSNJ085MetaG_FD_104699 | JGI IMG/M metagenome (GOLD analysis project Ga0154001, IMG submission 104699) | Attine ant fungus gardens microbial communities from New Jersey, USA - TSNJ085 MetaG | ecosystem: Host-associated > Fungi > Mycelium > Unclassified | place: USA: New Jersey, Wharton State...
ATTCCGGGAGCTGTCCGGTGACATGGAGCGTAAAATGCGCAGACTCCGGTTTTCTGCCACTCCGATAACCGGTAAGACAGGAATTTTCCCCGGCGGGTCCAGCAACCGGGCACTTGAAAAACAGGCACTGTAAACCGGGCAGCACCTGGTATCGGTTAAGCGCCCCCGTCATTGCAGAAGTTTTTATTAACAGCGGTAAGCAGGCCGGAAAAGACAAGGGCATGAAACCGTCATGGCTTTAGAGGAGAAAAAACATGAGGATTACCCAGGAAGCAGAATATGCCATCCAGATCGTGTACTATCTGGCACACAACAGTAAGCGCTCAGGCGCGGTTGAAATCTCGGAAGGGACCACTGCGCCGTTGCGTTTTACAAAAAAATATCCTGCAGAAGCTGGCCCGCTCAGGGCTTATAAGATCGTACCTTGGGAACCGTGGCGGCTACGAGCTCGGCAGGCCGCCGGAAGAGATCAGCCTGTTTGACGTGATGGAGGTGACGGAAGGGCCCATCCGGCTGCACCGCTGCCTAACGAGGGAACACGAATGCGCCTATATACCGAATAAACAGCAGTGCCCCTACCATGTGGCATTCCGGGAGCTGTCCAGTGACATGGAGCATAAAATGTGTAAGTTTAAGTTTTCTTCCGCCGCATATGGGGGCGGTACAATCCGTGACCTGCGGTTAGGGGATTTTCTTGGCTGGCCAGATGACCGGGAGCGGGATCACTTCGTCGGTTTTTCCACACAGAAGCAGGGGTATAACCGTGACGAGGTCGATGTATATATTGCCCGGCTTCACCAGGAGCATAAAGAAATGAACGTAAAATATAAAACGCTCCAAAAAGAGCAGGCATTGCTTAAGATGCAGTCTGGGGAGCGGCCTTAAAAGGAGTGACGCTATGAACGATTTTGAAACATGTGTAGGAATGGTTTTCGGGCAGTTAACCGTTTTATCGGTGTTTAGGGACAGTAAGGGAGCGCTAAAGTGCCGATGTCTATGCGATTGCCAGACACTGACGGAAGTGTACTGGAGCAACTTGAAAGCCGGACGCACAAAGAGCTGCGGGTGTCAGGAAAAAGCGAACCGCAGGAAATTCAAGGATATCACGGGCCAACGTTTTGGAAAATTGACAGCCATTTCCCCGACGGAAAAGAGGAAGGGCGGAAGTGTGGTGTGGAAATGCGAGTGTGATTGTGGAAATGTTTATTATCAGAGCGAAAGGAACCTGGTGCGGAAATTTTCAAAACATTGCGGGTGCAAAAAAAGAAGCATGGAAAATCCGGACTTCCGTGATCTGACAGACCAGAGATTTAACCGTCTGACGGCCCTTTATCCGACTGAAAAGCGAACCAGCGGCGGCTCCGTGATCTGGCACTGTATCTGTGACTGTGAGAAGGAAGTTGACGTGTCAGAAACGGCATTGGTGCATGGCGGTCAGGTCAGCTGTGGCTGCCGGGTAAGTGAGGTGGGAAAAGAACTGACCACTCATCTGCATTTTGTAGACGGAACGTGCGTTGAGTTTCTTAAGCGGAAGCAGCGCAGTGATAATACCAGCGGGTATACGGGAGTTTATAAAACGAAGAACGGAAAATATAGAGCGGGAATTACGTTTAAACAAACCCGGTATTACCTGGGGACTTATGATACCTTTGAAGAAGCGAAACAGATACGTCAGGCTGCAGAGAAACAATACCATCAATCATTTGTCACAAGTTATGAAAAGGAGAACAGCGAAGGAAACCAGGATGCCGTGCACAGGGCTTATCCTGCTGATTTTGTTCATCCTTACAGTTCTGGTTTTAGAATAAGCTAAAGAACATTATTTTGCGGGGGACTTTGGGATTTACAAAACATACTATGAGATATTTAAGGAATTATCAGATGCGATGGAACAAATGGTGCGAGACACGGGTTTCTACCGTAGCTGCCGACTGGAAGTAGAAGGAATCATCAGATAAAGAGATATAATATAAATGAGAGACCACGTTTACGGTTAAGCGTGGTCTTTTGTGATTCAACCAAAAATAGAATATCCAATCAATAAAGGTCCAGCATTTACTAACTATCGATAGCCAGGCTTTGCAGCGCTTTCATCAGCCAGATATCCTTTTCCACCTATAAATATAAAACAACAAATTAGTGCATAGCCACCAGTCGCTTGAAATTCTAAAAAATTTTACAAAAGAAAAAGGAAATATGTTTAAATGAAAGATTGCTATCAGCTTATTGCTAAAAATATAAGAAAGTTACGGAAAATGAAAGGATTTACACAGGAGAGGTTGGCAGAAGAAGTAAATATATCCGTCACCCATTTAAACAAGTTTGAAAATGGGCAAAGACAGTTGAGCATGACTACCTATCTGGATATCCTACAGGCATTAGATGCGGCCACTATGCTGATTGCTTGTCCTAAGAATATTGAGGATGCAGAAGATATTTTCCAGGATTTTGCTCTTTTGATCAATGATTGTTCCAAGAAGGAAGCACAGTTTTTATTAAAAACCATGGACAGTATAAAGAATAATTTAAAAGAAGTCTCCTGATGGATCATGATTTTACCAATCCATCAAAATGCGTCTGCCGGAATGTTGCTCAAGGTGTGCTTTGATGAATTGATAGAATTCTATTCCAATAATAACCGGGTTATTTTTGCACTTGATTGAAAGCCATGTACAAAGGAATCGGCCATGCTGCGGCTCACGCCGTCTAATCTTTTGCTTGAGATTTTCTCTAATTGAGCCGCCTGTTCAGGGGAGAGCATCGCGGCAAACGTTCTTTCCTCTTCGTGAAAATCCTTCCAGAAGTTTACCGTATCCGGTGAATCACAGCGGTCAGCACATGGCTGAAAAATATTATTGTAAAAGTTAAGAATAGCATCCCTGTTACTGGCAGAAGTGTTTTCAGACGGTGGAAGGAGAACCCCTAATTTTTGCCCATCTATTAAACCAGCTAAATAGTTTAACGTACTGTATTCCGCTTGGCAGATGTCATTTGCGGATAGGAGAGATTCAATAATTGTTTTCTGTTCTTTCGAAAAGGCAAGAGAATGATACTCTTGTTCAGCAATACCACATTCCCTTGCCAGTTTCTGATATGCTTTATCCCTTGTAATCAAAGAGGATAAAGTCTTTTCTTTGAGTGCATCGAGTTTACATTTGAGCTTTTCACTAAATGATTCGTTTTTCATCTTTTTTACTCCTCATATTTAATTTAAATTACACGAATGTACTTTATATAGTACTATTATAGATTCTTTTTTCAGGAATGGCAAGATAAAAATGTACTAAATACAGAACTATCAATGAGGGCAAAGCACTGTTAAAAATAATGCAGGAAGTTAATGGGGAAAATCAACGAATGTACTGCTGGCAGTACCAATATTTCGAGCAGATGTACTAATATCAGATAGAGTACTGAATATGGAACATTATGTGAGGGGTGATCTGGTGCAAAAACTAAAACAAGATAAAGAATTTGGTATTGGACAGAACCTGCGCCGTTTGAGAATCAGAAAAGGGCTTACACAGGTACAGGTAGTGGCAAAGCTGGATTTGTATGGGATTGAAGTAGGAAGAGTTACCTATAACAAGATGGAACATAATTATTACTCCATACGCATTAAGGAACTCATGGCATTGAAACAGATATTTGAGTGTGAACTTAATGAGTTTTTTGAAGGTATTGAATTACCGGAAGTGGTGAAATAGTAAAGATGTAATCTATGTATTATGGCATAATGTGATTTTAGCAAAGGGAGAAGAAATGAGATTTGATGATTATGAGTACAAACTTATTTCTCATATGATAGATTATTAATGACGTATTATCCATATTAAACGGAACCTTTTCCGGCTTATCGCTGGAGATAGCTAATCTACATATAATCTAAACCCCGCGAAAGGAGACACCTATGACTATTCTCATTGACGCCGATGGATGCCCCGTCGTGGATAGCGCCGTCCGGATAGCAGGGCGGCACGGCGTCGATTGCGTCATCCTGTGTGATACGTCGCATGTGTTTGAGTATGACGGCGCTAAGACAATCACCGTATCAAAGGGCCCGGACAGCGTGGATTTCGCGCTTGTCAACATGCTGTGTCCCGGCGACATTGTTGTCACGCAGGACTATGGACTGGCGGCTATGTGCCTTGCCCGGAGCGCTATTCCAATCAGTCAGAATGGCATGGTATACGACAGCGGCAATATTGACGCGTTGCTTCTCCAGCGCCATACGGCGAGGAAAATTCGAATGTCCGGTGACCGGCTGAGAGGTAATCCCAAACGTACACCGGAGCAGACGAAAGCGTTTGAAGAAAAGCTGATAGAGGTGCTGTCAAACATATGAAAAGTTATCGAAAAGAGTTGCATTTTCATACAAAGACACAGCAGGAATTATAATGTAGATTAAGGTGTCAATGATATTATGCGATGTACTTGACGAAAGGAGTGCACTATTGAGAGTTTTAGTTTATGGGGCTGGCGTAATCGGGTGTGAACTGGCACACATGTTGTGCAAAGCCAAGCAAGACCTCACCTTACTGGCAAGAGGAGCGTGGTGCGAATCCATTGATAAAAACGGCCTTATCATCCAGCACTACGCCCAGCTGCGCACCACTGTGGATCGTGTCGTTACTATTGATACCTTGGAACCAGCAGATATTTATGACCTGATTTTTGTGGTCATGCAATATGGTCAAATGCTGGATGTGTTGCCAGTGGTTGCTCAAAACCACAGCCGAAATGTAGTTTTGGTGGGCAACAACATGAACGCGGAGGAGTCGGCTCGACTTTTAGCAGTATCCCCGGTAAAAAAAGAGGTAGCCTTCGGCTTTCAGGGCACGGGAGGACGGCGGGAGGATGGCAGGGTGATCAGTGTACACGCCGGTGTGGGCATGACGGTTGGCGGTCTGCATGCTCCATTGCCAACATATTTTCGCAGCCTTCTCGGTGAGGCGTTTGACGGTGTCAGCTATCGCCTGACAGACGAAGAAAATATGGATGCATGGTTGAAATGCCATATGGCCTTTATACTACCCATCGCCTATGTGTGTTACGCAACCGATTTTCACTTGCCTCGGGCGACCAAAAACCAACTGAATCTGGCAATGGACGCTGCACTTGAAGGTTACGCCGTTCTAAAGAAGCTGGGATATCCTGTTCGTCCGGCTGGCAGTGAAGAAGCCTTTACCAGTGGCCGAAAGAAGATGGGAGTTATGCTGCGGTTGATGGCTAAGACGCCGGTTGGGCGTCTTGCAGCGAGCGACCACTGTAAAAATGCTGGTGCGGAAATGATGGCGTTGGATGCGTCATTTGAGAACCTTCGGCAGCAGGCCGATATTTCAATGCCGGCTTGGGAAATTTTGCGCGCTGAAGGACGGCCACATTTGTAATGCAAGTACTTTCGAGGCAACCGCATTATTATCTATATATTAATATTCTGCTGGATCTACTTATGAACGGAAGAGCTTTAAGCATATTAAATGAGGATATTCCTGGACTGTCAGTTGCCCATTATGTTTATTACATAGATAATGGGAAGCTCAATTAAGAAATAATTCTGGCTATAATGCGAACTAGGCAAATGCTTAGAGAACCATTGCTTAGAGAAGTAAGAGGTAGTAGTATATGGTTTATAAAGATGAAAATACGAACGAGAGAGGGAAAATGAGAGATGAGTGTAGTATATATAATTAAAAATAAAATGGATTCTAAAAATCCTGAAATGAATAAAAATATATTAAATTTTGCATCTACAAGTTTTGATGAGGAAACCCATAAGTATTATAATACAAAAGAGGATGATTCAAAGAGATTATATGAGTTAAAGCAGAGAGGATTATCTAAAGGGATTATTATGCTGGTATCATATAAAAAGGAAGGACGAATTAACATAGAGGACCATTCCAAATGTGAAATAGAAAGCATCTACATAGGAGCGGCCCAGATATGCGAAGATTTGAAAATAGAAGGAGAATATAATATAAAATACCAAATGAAAAAATGTATAGAACATCCTCCAGTTATGAAGAATATGCTTGATGGCTTAGAATTAAATTTAAGTAACGATTTTGAGGATTATTCATATCTATTAATTAGTGAATCGAAAGATCTCTTTGACATGGCAATGGATTACATATCAGAAGATATTTTTGCGCGCAAAAAAGATGATTATGCTGACACAACGGAAGTGTATAAGCTCTCTGAGTACGCTCAACATAATAAGCATTGCGTGCGTATGTATGGACTACTCAATGAGGATCCTAATAGAAGTGAATTCCAACGAGATAGAGAAAGAATTGTTAATTGCAAAGCTTTTAGAAGGCTTGTAGATAAAGCGCAAATTTTTAGTGCTCAGAAGGGTGATCATTATAGAACCCGTATGACGCATACATTGGAAGTGAATCAAATTGCAAAAGCCATATCCTTTTCATTAGGCCTGAATTTAGATTTAACAGAAGCAATTGCATTAGGGCATGATCTAGGACATACACCATTTGGGCATCAAGGTGAAAGGACTTTAAAGGATATATTAGTTGGAGAAAAGCTAAAGGGAATTTTTAATATTCCCAGCTCATTATGCACTGTTGAAATATTGGGCGGATTCAAGCACAACTTTCAAAGTATAAGAGTATTGGCAAGTCTTGAAGAAAAATATGTGGATTATGAAGGCCTTGATATTAGCTTTCAGACATTGGAAGGAATTCTAAAACATACGAAATTAAAAGATGCGCAGCTGGAGTATTTTATAGATTCTGATTTTGTCGATGAACTGCATATAGAGCAAGAATTTGCATCTAGTTTAGAGGGACAAGTAGTAGCGGTAGCTGATGAAATTGCTCAAAGAGGTCATGACATTGATGATGCGATAACATCAGGACTTCTAACCATTGATGAATTGATTGGGGCTTTATCTATAAACAAATTTTCAGATTTGCAGGAACGTTTATTGGAAGAGAAAAAGAATATTGAAGCAAAGAATAGATTGCAAATAGATGTTACAGAACTTACAATTGCCAGAATAATTTCTTGTATAGTAGGATTTCTGATTAATGATGTTATTGTGACAAGTAAAAAAAATATAGACAATCTTAAGGCTGCAGAAATGAACGGGGTGTACACAGCTAAAATCATTGAGTTTTCGATAGAAAATGAAAAATATGCAAATTTTTGGAAAAAGTAGTTAAGAAAAAAGTAATAGGTAGTGCGGAAGTAGCACATTTTGACTACAATGCGGAAATTATAATAACAAAATTATTCAACGCATATTACAATAATCCGAAGCTTTTACATAGTGGGACATTAAGAAAAAATTATATTGACCAACTCCAACATCATGATGAAAGAGTATCTCTTAGAGCGATTGACCTGGGAAACGGAAATCTTGATGTGATTCGAAACGAAATTAAATGTATTACACAGGATGAAATTAATGATGTCACGGATGATAAAGAATTTGAAAAGTTCGAAAAGAAGAAGATATTAATTAGAAATATAGTTGATTATTTAGCTGGTATGACTGATAGCTATGCAATGAATGAGTATGAAAAGATAAAGTAGTATACATTGTGGTAAGAAGTGCTAACGAATGTGGTTATTTGTGAGACCCATTCCAGTTTGTCGAACTTCTCATTATGTTTAAAAAGGATAAGCACATAGTAGCGCTAATGGGAAGTTTAGAGTTAAATGAAATGAAAATAGGAGAAGCATAGAGCAGATTATTGTGAATGTTTAGGCAATTATAATAATGATAATGTGATCCGTACCATAAGTATGTATTGTACAAACTTGGAAGGCCTTGAATGTCAGGGAATCTTGTATCTACTAAGATATTTGCAATACTACAAAAGAGATGAGTTTATTTCTTACATTTAAATTTGCGAATATTAGTAATAGGGGGTAACAATGAATAATGAATTTAATCTAGATAAAGAACTTAGAGAATTAGATGAAAATATCGATGAGCATTTATTAAATTTTGAAAAGCCTGACTTCATGCACTCAGTAACTTATATAGTTCTTTATGATATAGAAGAATATAATCACCTGATTGTAAGGCTGAATCAAATACGATATTCAGCCACAACATATCAAGAAAAAGCTTCATTTATTTGCAAATACAAGAGAGTATATTTTGCTAAAAGGCGAAAATTTTTAAGTCTGTTGAAAAATTTAAAAGAGGGAAGTCTGAATATCAGATATAATGAAGAACTAAATAAGAAAATCGATTATGTTAGATCTATGATTCAAGTCAGCTACTATTATAATAACGATTTGCCTGTAATAAGTAACGTGAATTCTTTCGTTGAAGCAAAACTTAGAACAAGAATATATGAAATAAACAATGAAATTTACAAGCTTAATAATTTCCCTCATGAATATATCAATACAGAAAGCATGTTTATTGCACCTTATAATCCAACTAAATATGACCATGATATTATTTTTTATAAAGATGTCTTTATCCGTAATAAAGAACATCATCATTTTGGTATCTTCTATAATGAAAATACACTGGATGAAACTAAAAGAGCAATTCTGAACATTCTTGCTTATTTAAATGCAGAGCCTTATTTCTATTTCTCTGCAAATCCAAACTTTAATCGTAAGCTTGATGAATTGTATAGGCAATTTGATTTGATGGATATGATTAGGCTTAGAAAGAAAGACTATTTCGACTCGAGAATAGAGGAGCCATTTCACATTGAGTCACCAATATTGAAGACAAAAAAGGGTTTTAATTTCATTGAGATTAAACCTGTTCAACATGAGATGATTTTCGAGTTATATCATGCTTCACTAAAACAGTTTGAATCATTACCTAGATGTGTTTTTTTATATAGAGCATTTGAGTATGGAAACAATTTCTATTACAATCAGACATATAATCCAACTGTTGCTAATCCAGAAGCCGTGTTGAACCATTTATTTAGCTTAGCGATGAACCATAATTTTATGCCACTTTATTATTTTGATTCAGGGAGTTATATTTCAGAAAATAATAGAACTGTAATCAAAAAAAGAAAGGCTGCCTATAGGAATTTTGTGTTAGCTTTAAAATCAGAAGCTGATAAAATTGTGAGAGAATGGAGCCATCATACCTTTTTACATAATAAATCTGTTGGAGAAATAATTTATAAGACAGGTAGAAATGCTTCAGCTCATGGTGGGGCTGGGCAACATAATGCAAGATATGATTACAATAATAATTATTGTCATATAAATGATGTTAACATTGTCCTTGAGTTAATTGTAAGATATCTGATTGAGAAGATGAATCCTCATATTGTTGAATTAGTTGAGCGTCGTAAGAAGTTCTATATACAGTATCATGGTTATGAGCAAATATTTGAGCATTAATGATTACTTTTGATAACGTATAACTGGTAGGATGCGCCTGAAATGAGGTACATACAATTCACAGTAAGCAATTTGGTATAATCTGCAGTTAATCAGTTTTATTAAATTCCTGCAAATAATTAATCTAAGATAATATTGCTTATGATATCACAACTATCGTAAGAAACATAAACTACGTTTCCAGTGTGAAGCGTGGTTTTTTGGTATATATTGAAATTTATACTGCCCAATAAAGGCGTAGCGATTTTCGGCTAACAGATAGCTAAAATTCACTACGCCTTTTATTAATTTGAACTTTAATATTCACTCTGTCTTTGTATGTATATGACATATACAGATCGTCAAAGGCGGGAAAGGACAAGTTTTTTACCAAAAGATGGTTTGTCAGGCTATTAAAATTTGAACCAATATTGATTATAATTATTATAGACAAAAGAAGTAACAAAAAGGACATGATAGAATGAAAGATTGTTATCGGCTTATAGTAGAAAATATACGAAAGTTACGAAAAGCAAAGGGACTTACCCAAGAGAGACTAGCGGAAAAGGTAGGTATATCCGCCACCCATTTAAACAAATTTGAGAATGGGCAAAGACAATTAAGTATGACCACCTATCTGAATATTTTACAAGAACTGAGTGCCGCTACTCTATTGATCACCTGCCCTGTGAATATAGAGCATATGGAAGAAACTTTCCAGGAGTTTGCAGTATTGATAAACGATTGCTCCGGAAAGGAAGTACAATTTTTATTAAAAACTATGGGCAACATTAAGAATAATATAAAAGAAGTTTCTTGAAGGATCATGGTTTTATGAATCCATCAAAGTACATCTGCCGGATTATTGTTTATGGTGTGTTTTGATGGATTGATAAGATATATCGGTCTGGTGAACATTGAAAATTTAATAGTCAGTATGTTAGGGACAAATTTTGTACAAGTGTGACACATCATAGAAAACCATTAGTTGCGCGACGAACCACCTGTTTGGCAGAATCCGGATAACTTTGCGATAAATTGTCGGGAAGTGAATTATCATTGGGCGAAGCCAAATCAAACAAGGAATCGTAATAGAAGAAGGAAAGGTAGGAGCGGCATTTTCTGTGGGAAGACCAGTGGCAGGTCTTTTTTTGTATAAATGATAATGATACTTCTGCTAATAATTTATAGCAGTCCGGAGTAGCGACCGGGATTATGATATTGCGGGAAAGGGTGCGGTATTGTGATATGATAGCGGCCAGGCTAGTCCGGCATACTCCCTTGGGCGCAGGGGTGGAGATAAATAAAGGCAGCTTGCTCGACAAGAGCTTGCTGCTGCGTCCAATATAACTTAAGGTTATGGAGGAGATAATTAGTGGAACAATCGAAAAAACGAAATAAAAAATTTGTACGCTATCCTGAAGGTGCAGAGTTATATTCTATGGGAATACAATCATTTATGAAGCTTGCAAAAGAGGCTGGTGCCGTCTATAAGATAAGAAATATTGCATTAGTGAATACGGAACTGTTTGAAAATTACTTAGAAGCATTTCGCGAATAAAGATTTGACATTTAATAGGGAGTAATCAAGAGAGAAAATATATTTATAGATACAAGAAAATGGTTGACTTTTTGTATATACAAATATATAATGATATATAGAGATTATGGTTTGGGAGGTAGCAGGGTGGCAAGAACAGGAAGACCAAAGAGTGAAAATCCCAGGTCGGAAGTTTTGTACATTCGACTTACGTTAGAAGAAAAAGAAAGTCTGGAAAAGTATGCAGCCAAACATAATCTGTCTAAAACCCAGGCAGTGGTTAAAGGTATCCAAAATTTGTTGAATGAGGGTTCCGATGACCAATAGTTTACTGGTATCTTTCTTCCTATTAATGAGAATTAATAGTGATGGAGGTGTCAGCAATAGCAAGTTCAAGAAAAGATTCAAAAGGAAGAGTACTCCGGCAGGGAGAATCACAGCGCAATAATGGGTATTATATTTATCAGTATAAGGATGTAAATGGGATACGAAGAGTCATTTACGCCAGTGGACTTGTGGAACTGCGAAAACGAGAAAAAACTGTTGAGCGAGACAAAGATGATGGGATTGATACATATGCTGGAGAGAATACTACGTTAAATGCAGCATTTGATCGGTATATCGCTGGAAAGTTTAACCTAAAGCAGTCCACACGGACAAACTATATGTATGATAAATATGTCCGGCCCGCCTTTGGAAACCGCAGATTACACCAAATTAAATACTCAGATGTGAAGGCTTTTTACTATTCATTAGTTAATGAACGGAATTTTAAGCTTAATAGTATGGAGATTATTCATACGCTTATACATCCGGTATTTACCATGGCAGTCCGAGATGGTATCATCCGTCTGAATCCGGCATCAGGAGTAATGGCGGAGATAAAGAGGAGTGATGAGTGGGACAAAGGGACAAGACATGCATTGACGCTGGAACAGCAGAGAGCATTTATGCAGTATACGGCGAACAGCCCAATCTATAACCATTGGTTGCCGCTCTTTACCGTACTACTCGGAACCGGCGGACGCATTGGTGAGGTGTTAGGCTTGCGATGGGAGGACTTAGATTTTGAGAATCGCACAATAAGTATTAATCATAGTTTGATCTATCGTCTTCAGGACTCCGGAGAATGTGAGAACCATATATCGACACCTAAGACAAAGGCGGGAATCCGTATGATTCCGATGATGGAGTCGGTGTATCAGGCATTTCAGCAGGAGTATCGGCGGCAGGAGGAAGAGGGCTTTAGCACGGCGATTGTAGATGGGTATACAGGTTTTGCATTTACGAACCGATTTGGGAGTGTTCATATTCCAATGACCATCAATCGAGCGATAAAGCGTATCTATGAAGCCTATAATGAGGAAGAGATACAAACTGCCAAGAAGGAAAAGAGACAACCGGTGTTGATTCCACACTTTAGTTGCCATCATTTAAGGCATACGTTTTGTACCAGGTTTTGTGAGAATGAATCAAATCTGAAAGTAATTCAGGAAATTATGGGACATTCGGATATCACGACGACGATGAACATCTATGCCGAAGCAACTGAGAATAAGAAACAGGTTGCAATAATAAGTCTGGAATCAAAAGTTGAGATTATGTAATGGGAAGTGTCCAGGTGATAAGGACAAGCGGAAAGTTACATCAGTTTTACATAAAATTTTGTTGATTTACATCAAAGTTACATCAATTTCTTGTAACGATATGTAATGATATGGAACGAAGAAAGCCCATTGAATCAGCGGTTTTGAAGTGATATGTATGAATATGTAAGAGTATGTAATATCAGGGTTAATAATTCCCACGATGAAGACGTTGGACAAGGAATAGCTCGAAAAAGCCAGTAATATCAAGGAAATCGAGCATTTTAAGCAATAAATAATCTTACGCCATATACGCCAATCTATGTAAGAAAATATGTAAAGCAACAGATTAGTATATCTATCTAAAACTAAATATTAGCGGGAAAAGCATTAAAGGCAGTGTCTTAAAAAAGACTGCCTTTTTCTTTTGGGATGCAGAAAGGCGTATCTTCAATGCATAGTTATACCATTTCTTTTATCATTTTTTGATTTCATGTATAAACACCTTGAATATTGGTAAGAAATAATATATACTTTTTCTTACGAGGTGGTTACATGGAAAACAATTATCAGGAACAAATCGCAGAGCGCATCGAAAATTCTGAAAAAGGATCAATGTTTATTACTTCGGATTTTTCAGATATTGCCGATACGAATGCAATTAACCAGGCTTTATTTAAACTATTAAAGAAAAAAAAGATTAGAAGGGTTATCCGTGGTGTTTACGAATATTCGGAATATAGTTCCTTTCTCGGTGAGTATGTGGCGCCATCTCCAGACAAGGTGGCCCACGCTCTTGCGCGCAATTACGGGTGGACCATAGTCCCAAGCGGCGATACAGCCTTAAACATGCTCGGCTTGTCAACACAGGTTCCCGCTATGTGGACATATGTCAGTGATGGACCATATAAGGAATATGGGTTTGACAAGGTGGTGCTCCGGTTCAAGCATACCACTAACAAAGACCTCTCGAAGCTATCATATAAAACGGCATTGCTGATACAGGCTATTAAAGCCATCGGCAAAGAGAATATCACTGAAAAAACAATTAGGAAGATTTCAAAAATACTCAGCAGCGATGAGAAAGCCAATTTACTTTCCGAGGCGAAATATACTACTGCATGGGTTTATTCCATCATTAAAAAAATATGTAACGGGAGTGAGATACTATGAGAAAAATAGCCAGACTTTCTGCTGACAAACGGAAAGCGTTATTTACCAATACTGCAAGCAAAATGGGCTTGAATGAAGCCATTATAGAAAAAGATTTCTGGGTATGCTGGATACTGGATTACCTTTTCCACAGAAGCGCCTGGAAAGATGATTTGGCTTTTAAGGGCGGCACTAGCTTGTCAAAGGCGTTCCAAGCCATTGAGCGATTTTCTGAGGATATTGACCTAATTCTGGACTGGCGCGTTCTGGGATACGGTGCCGAAGAACCCTGGGTAATTCGAAGTAATACCAAACAGGACCGATTTAACAAGGAAGCAAATGTCAGAACTGAGGATTTCCTGAGAAACGAATTTATACCGGCACTACATAGGGATTTATCTGGTGAATTGGGGGAAAAGGTAAATCTACACATTGATGAGGAAGATGGACAAACAGTTCTTTTCAGATACCCTCACGGTTTTTCTGATAAGGCTATCTTACAGCAAATCCGACTTGAAATAGGCGCACTTGCCGCATGGTCGCCGGCAAAAATGGAGCCCATTACCCCATACACCGCCGAACAATACGGACATCTTTTTGTACAGCCTAATACCAAAGTTTTAACAGTTTATCCGGAAAGGACATTCTGGGAGAAAATCACGATTCTGCACAGGGAAGCCAACAGGCCTGAAAGCCACGTCTTTCCTCAGAGATACTCCCGCCATTATTACGATGTCTATTGTATGTCTGTATCCCCAATCAAAGAAAAAGCCTTTGGAGATTTGGGGCTGCTTGAAAAGGTGGTGGTATTCAAAGAAAAATTTTACCGCTCACCATGGGCAAAATATGGAGATGCAAAGGCAGGCTCTATGAGGCTTATGCCTCCTCAGTATAATATTGTTGCCCTACGTGAAGATTATGAGCATACGTTGGACATGATTTTCGGTGATAAGCCGGAGTTTGATGAAATGATGGAGGGAATCAGGCACCTGGAGCACGAAATAAAGCAGCTATAGTGAGTGTAATTATTGACGATAAGAAGGTCAGTCAGACAGCAAAATAAGTGGTTTATCGTAGATACGGAAAGTATTTATATGGACGGTGTAAGAAGATCGTTAAACGTGTATTTGCTGATGCAAAGGAAAAGTATTCAACATTATGCGCCCTATCAAGCCCTGGTCAAGGAAAACAGGTGAGACTTATTTTTCCGCCATGAATTTCAAAAATCTGGTGATATACAAGCATATCCCGGGGAAGAAAAAACCGTGACATTATCCTATGTGGGACAGAATGCGGAGGCTGTATTTTCCGAGACCACCTTCACCAATGACCGCCAGAAAGCGAGGGTATCCGTCCTGAAAAAAGACAAGGATACACAGAATCCCCTGGACGGTGGTATATTTGGGCTGTATGCAGGGAGTGACATCACAAATGCAGATGGCACGGTAATCGTAACAAAGGGTACACTGATTGAAAAAGCAGTGACCGGGGAAGATGGCACGGCGGTATTACGGCTGACCTTCCGATTGGCTTTTCTTACAGCGTGAAAGAGGAACAGGCTCCGGAGGGGTATCTGAGGAATATGGATGATGTGTATTCCTTCAAATTCTCTTATACCAGTGACAGCGAAGCGGTGGTTTCCTTTACCCATACCTTTGCCAATGAGCGTGTGAATGCAAAGATTGATACACTGCTTTGCGAAGCAACCACAGGAGAGGACGGGAAAGCCGTTTTTGCCCTGGACATGCCATTCGGGGAGTATTACATCAGGGAACTGGCAGCCCCGGCAGGCTATGTATCTTCGGATGAGGTGCTGGCGGTAACAGCAGCCTATCAGGGGCAGGATGTAAAAGTGGTACGGTTATCCCCTGTATTCCAGAATGAGCCGACAAAAGTTTCCGTGAAAAAGACGGACATCACTACTGGCGTGGAACTGGGAGGCGCAACGCTGGCCGTGCTTGACAAGGATGGGAACGTGGTGGACACATGGACATCCGTTAAGGGGGAGGAACATATCATAGAGCGTCTGACCGTAGGCGAGACATACACGCTTCGGGAAGAACTGGCTCCTTACGGCTATCTGCAGGCAGAGGAAATTACATTTACCGTGGAGGACACTGCAGAGATCCAGAAGGTGGAGATGAAGGACGATGTGCCGACAGGAACGCTCCTGATTAACAAGAAGGGCGAATTTCTGGATAAGGTATCGTTATGGGATTCTGTGCGCGGCTGGATTACACGCCTCTTGAGTATGTGACCGGCTTCCTAAAAGACGTTATCTTTGAGGTATACGCTTTGGAGGACATCACGGCTGCTGATGGCGAGGGTGAAGATTATTATAAGAAAGATGAACTGGTAGCAGCTATTACCACCGATGATACCGGTTATGCAAGGCTTGAAAACCTTCCGCTTTCGATAAGTTCGATTTTGTCTGGCTTTTTAACGGGAACTTTTTTCAATTCGTTTCGGATGACTACGGTCGTTACGTCTCTGTCTTTGGTGTATTCTGGAAATGCCCTCACAGGGCTAAACGAAAAAGGCACCCCATAAAAACCAACAGAATCATTGCCGCAATAGATTCAGACTTAAAAAAATTTACATCAGATTCAAATATATTTTTCAAAACCATGTTGACAAAATTAGAAAAATGTCATATAGTTAATTAAGTGAATTAATCTCATAAAAGATTGGTGGTGCAAACATAATGGAATTATCTGATATATTCCCGAAGCTCGCTAACCAAATTATAAGTTTGAAGATGGAAGAAATGAATAAGCTCAATTTTTCAGATGTGAATTATAGCCTTCTTGAATATATTTTCACCATAGGAGCGTCTGAGGACTTAACTTTTAGCGATTTGGCGGATAGGATGCATATATCAAAACCTGCGGTGACCGCGTCTGCTAATAAGCTGATTGAAAAAGGATTAGCAACAAAGAAGCGATCCGGCGAAGATAGGCGTCTGTATTATTTGAACCTAACGGATAAAGGACGCGAAGTCTACAATGTATCCAAATCCGCAAACAAAAGATTTGAAGAACTGATTAGAGAGCGGCTATCAAAGGAAGAGGTCGATGAGTTGATACGCCTTCTCACTGTAATTGTGAAATAAGCGTATTACACCCTGTTGTGTATATATAAGAATACATACGTCAATTAGATTAATTCATTGAATTAACTATAACCCTTAACGGAAATATTGGCAACGCTTTTGTTTGCCTTATGTTTTCTGGTGTGTGCGATATGCTGGACGGTCGTGTTGCAAGCCTTAAAAGCAGAACGAACAGAGAAAAGAAGTACGGAATACAAATAGACTCCTTGGCAGATATTATCAGCTTCGGCGTTTTTCCAGTTGTGATTGGGTACGCAGTAGGATTTGAAGATTTGATCCAATACTTCGGGTCGTTTGGGATTGTGATAGGTACAGCAATTTTGTCAACTTATCTTTTGGCTGCGCTTATAAGGCTTGCGTATTTTAATGTAATAGAGGAAGAACTTCAGGCTAACAATCAAAATCGGCTATATTATGAAGGTTTACCGACTACAAGCGTTGCCCTCATAATACCAATTGTATGCTCTATAAGTATGATTTTTAACGCTTCGCTATCCACAGTATACACCATACTGCTTATTATTCTGACAGTTTTGTTTGTGGCAAAAATAAGAATCCCTAAGCCGAAAGGTCGTTCGCAGTTTATTCTCATCTTGATAGGGTTGCCGGTCGTTATATATATCCTTTTGTGTGGAGGTATGTTTGCATGACCATGAGGGCCTTTGAAACAAAAGAAATATCGCACAATGACAGTTTTGCAGTAACTTTCTTGTATCAAAGTTTACTGGGAAGATTGTTGTTGAAGCTATTGATAAAGACAACTGTTTCCAAAATATTCGGATTTACAATGGAGTGCTCAATTTCAAGAATCTTTATCCGCAGTTTTATTAAAAGAAACAATATTAATATGAACGAATATGAGGATGTATTTAGGTTAACACCTGACGATTATCACAGATTTTCATTTATTGATGATGGGGAGATTCTATATCAGAAACGAATTAAAGGAGTGCTTCACACGGTTCGTCCGATTTCACAGCAGAAGTATAACGTGTACGCACAAAACTCCAGAGAATACACAGTTATGCAAATGGCGAATTTCGGTAAAGTAATTCAAGTGGAGGTTGGTGCCCTTTTTGTTGGGCGCATTACTAACCACATGATGAAGGGTGCTTTTGGACGTGGCGATGAAAAAGGGGTTTTTGAATTTGGTGGCTCTACGGTTGTTATGCTCTTTCGAGAGAATACTGTAATGGTCGATGATGCAATATTCGAGCATACGCAACAGAACAAAGAAACCATTGTCAGGATGGGATATAGGATTGGACAAAGAAAAACACAGAGAGGGGAATATCGACAATGAACATAGCGGGAATTATCGGTGGCATTATCTTTATGGCGGCTTTTTATGGAGGTGCAAATTTTTATATCGGAAGAAGGATATTTCAGTGGCTAAAATTTTTGTTTCCGCAATTGAACGGAATGATGTACACAATAACATTTCTATTCTTTGTATTATCGCTCATACTTGGCTACTTACCGTTGCCCTCTCCGCTTAAAGGGATAATGAGTTGGATAGGCTCTCATTGGATGGGTATATTTGTATATCTGCTAATGTTTTTCCTTGTAGTAGATATATTGGTTTTGCTCGGAGGTTTGGTAAGAATAATTCCAACTCCGATGCCTCAAACAATACGTTTTTGTGCAAGTTTGATAGCAATCGTGTTAACGGTTGGCTTTGTGAGTTATGGCATATACAATGCAAGACAGGTCAGAACTGTTACTTATAGTGTTCATACAAAAGAAACAACTTTACCGGTTAACATGAATATAGTTTTAATAAGTGATTTGCATTTGGGAGCCATTAATTCCGAGCAGCGCCTTAAAAGTGTAGTGCAGAATATCAATAGTATTAAACCGGATATTGTCTGCATAGTGGGAGATGTTTTTAATGATGATTACAATGCTATTCGCAACCCGGACGGAGTAATCAAGTTGATGAAAAGCATCGAATCTACATATGGTGTATACGGCTGCCTTGGAAACCATGATGGCGGCAATACATTTGACCAAATGCTCGGCTTACTTGAGCAAAGCAATGTAAAACTCCTTAATGACGAGCATGTTGTCATTGACGAGCAGTTGATCTTGGTTGGACGAGTAGACCCTTCACCAATCGGCGGCTTCGGAGATCTGAAGAGAAATGATACTACCGAAGTCCTCGCTTCAATAGGAGATACAGATATGCCGGTCGTGGTCATGGATCACTCGCCTTCTGGCATCAAGCAGTATGACGAAACAGTCGATTTGGTGCTTTCAGGACATACTCACAGAGGACAAATTTCCCCGGGTAGCTTGTTTACAAGGGCAATATTTACCGTTGACTATGGTCATTATCAGAAGGACGCAAACAGTCCCCATGTTATAGTTACATCTGGCGCAGGTACTTGGGCGATGCCAATGCGTGTTGGTACAAAAAATGAAGTCGTAAGCATTGCGTTGAGGTAGGACAATCTGCTACTGAATAGAAAAATAAAAAATGAATCATAAAGGAGAGCATTGAAATGGAAAAAAGAACTGTAGTAATTACAGGTGGCAATTCCGGTCTTGGTTACCAATGTGCAAAATACATCGCCATTAATGACAAAAACTATATTGTGGTAATTGCGTGTCGGAATCCGCAGAAAGCAAAAAATGCCGTTGAGAATTTACGATCCGAAACAGGAAATCCAAGTATCTACTCACTTGGTTTGGATTTAGCTTCGCTCGAATCAATCCGTAAGTTTTATTATGATTTTTGCAAAGAAGAATACCCGCCTCTCTACGGCCTTGTGTGCAATGCTGGGCTTAGTTCTAGAAACACAGAGTATACCAAAGATGGCTTTGAACTGACATTTGGTGTTAATCACCTCGGTCATTATTTATTATCAAATTTACTACTCAAACAAATGGCAAAGAATGGGCGTGTCGTTTTTGTTAGCAGCGATACGCATGATCCGTCCAAATATTTCCCATTTCCAGCACCGATCTTTACAAATGCCGAACGCCTTGCGTATCCAGAGAAAGATGGTGGTGGCAAAAATAATAATCTCATGATGCGTTACACAGCTTCCAAACTGTGCAATATTTTATGCACTTATGAACTGGCAGCCCGTCTTGCAGCAGAAACGGCCAGCAATATCACTTCTAATGCTTTTAATCCGGGCTTTATGCCAGATACGAACCTTGTACCATCTGCCGCAAACCCTGTTGTGCGCGTAGCTATGGCAGGCTTAATGAAACCCTTCGGAGGATTGGGCTATTCCCAAAAATCCGGAAAAGCGTTAGCAGCTTTAATCACAGATAAGCAATATGAGCGAGTCACTGGGAAATATTATGATCGCGCTGAGGAAGTGAAGTCGTCCGAGCCTTCTTATGACAAGGCGGCAGCGAAAAAACTATGGGATGAGAGTGCAGAGTTGGTTAGTTTATCTCAAAGCGAGACGCTTTTCACCGTTAACAGGTTAAAATGACAGGTTGATGTATTTTAGGAAAGAGTCCTTGGTTGGGACTTGAAGGTGCAACAGAATTGTGTGGTGTACAACAAAACTGCAACAAATTTGGTTTGCATGATACTTGATAATACGTCATAATAGGCGTATCGGAAGTAGGCAAAAACGGCTGAATACGGGATAATACTGGATAGTACGCTATCTCAAGCAGTATTCCCGACGATGAAGACATTGGATAAGTAGAATGGCTGAAAAATGGCGTAAATAAAGGATTCTTTGAGGTGATTCGATGAAATGAAGTTGGGATTTACGCCCAATTTACGCCCAAATAATTAGAAAATATAAAAAAAGTCAATTTGTATGTAATAAGAATCAACAGATATAGGCATTGAATTCCATGTGTATTTGTTGCGAGCAGAAAGAGCCTAGTCGTTAATGACTTAGGCTCTTTTTAGGCGTAAAGTGAAATTACTGAGTTTCTATTTTTCCATGAACTTTTTCAAATTCGGAAACATGCTTTTTCATTAGCACTTCTAATTCACGATTGGCAGAACGGGCATTATATTCAGCGACGAATTTAAATTTTTCTAATAATTCAGGTTCCGTCCTTAATGTAAATTTTGCTGTATTGGATGGCATATAACGCACCTCCCCTTTAATTAATAATTGCATGACACTATTATACAGTCAAAATGACGGCAAAAAACATATTGACGGCAAAGTGACGGCACAATATAATAAAGAGGTACAAAAATAAAAGGAGGTATATTGAATGGCGTATTTTATTGACATGTTGGAACGGGCTAATCTTCAGGGGGTGAGAGAATATCTTATGTTTGGTGAACAAACAGAAAGATGTTTAGATGGGTATGAAGAGAGGTTAAGCAGGGTATATACGGACTGCCTAAATGTTGTTAAACAGTACGATTGTGAGGGCGAAGAATCTGACTTATTTTAATCAGCCGTTAATATGGCAACAGAGCATGAAAGCGTTTATATGGAGATGGGGATACGGGCAGGATTTCTGTTAGCCACTGATGTTGGAAGTGAGGGGCAGAAGGACAAGGAGAACGATTCTCTATATAGTGAGATGTATGTGAAACTCTTTAAGGGTATTTCTAAGATTATAGCGGAATTGCAGGAAGAACAGCGAAGTGTAGAAGAGATGTATATTTCAAATTCTTGAAAATATATAAGTTTCATGTTGCCAGATGGGAACTAGTGAGGTAAAGGGACAAGGCGAAGCCGATACGCCGTAGGGCAGCCCTTTACGGAACGGATGCAGTTAGAGCATAAGAATGTACAGAGAGGACTTGAAAGGTCATACCTTACAAGTCCTCTTGATTATAACTCATTCTACTTTAGAGTGGTTAAACGGGCAAAAAAGTTTATCAAACTGGTGGAAAGCTATTGCGATGTTACCGACCTCACCCCCACCGCCATAAATGAGTTTATCAGTAAAATAGTTGTGCATGAGCGTGATATGAAAAGGGCAAAAAACCTTGAAAAGCACCGCGAGTATGACCGCATGAAAGCGAGGGAATACAGGGCAAGGAAACATTCGGGGACAAGCTGATGAAGATAATACTTGCCGAAAATATAACGGGATAATGGAACGTGAAAAGCGACTTGCATAATGAAAAGCAAGTCGCTTTTGTGCACTTAATAACACAATCTGTATTTGGTGCCTATTCTTCTATCTTTCTTTCCAAGGTTGCGATTAAGCCCATGCCTTTTGCAATGTTGGGTGATACAGTAACAAGCCGCCAACCATCTTTCGCTAACTCGTTAAGTATTTTCTCACTATCCTTAACCGCTAAGTCGTAAATAACCTTGTATTCGTACATATTTCTTCCTCCATTTTCTGACTTTAATTTAGCACTTTATTTTTCATGTACCGGAAGAAATTATACCACATACAAAACCATTTGGAAAGGAATTTCCCCGAAATCGAAAGGAGAAACACTATCATGGCTAAAACCAAACAGGAAAAAATCGCAAGCATTCAGGAGCAAATCCAACAGCTTAAAAACCAAGAAAAGCAGTTGTTGCAACAGCAGAAAGAGCAGGAACGCAAGGACAGAACAAAACGCCTTTGCAAGCGCATGGGGCTTTTTGAAAGCCTGTTGCCCGATACCATCACCCTCACAGACGAGCATTTCAAGACCATTCTTGAAAAAACCGTACTCACCGACCAAAGCCGCCGCATACTGGACGGATTGACCGCGCAGAACACCGCCACAGCCGCGCCCAAACCCGCAGAAGCGGCGGCGCGGGATAATCCCACCCATGCCGCCAAACCAACAGAAACGGCACAGGAGAGCAGCGAGGGCGAGGACACGGACGAGAGCAACGGCGCAAGGGTAACG
>Ga0154001_1000110_pt1 | contig 22430 bp, 20 predicted proteins | sample TSNJ085MetaG_FD_104699 | JGI IMG/M metagenome (GOLD analysis project Ga0154001, IMG submission 104699) | Attine ant fungus gardens microbial communities from New Jersey, USA - TSNJ085 MetaG | ecosystem: Host-associated > Fungi > Mycelium > Unclassified | place: USA: New Jersey, Wharton State...
GGCTGCACGCGCACCTTCACGCCCTTCATGTCGGCCGGCGACTTGATCGGCTTCTTCGCGTACATCGAGCGTGCGCCGCTTTCATAGAACGTCAGCGCGATCATGCCTTTCGCCGTGAACGCGTCGAGAATCTTCTGGCCTTCCGGGCCGTACATCACCTTGCGGAATTGGTCGATGTCGCGGAACAGGAACGGCAGCGACGGGATCATCGATTCCGGCACGATTTCGTTGAACGCCGCGCCGTTCGCGCGCGTCATGTCGAGTGCGCCGATGCGGACCTGGTCGATCGTGTCGTTTTCGGAGCCGAGCGAGCTATTGCCGAAGACCTTCACCGAATCCTTGCCGTTGGTCGCCTTGCTGATTTCCTCGCCCATGAACTTCACAGCCATGTTGGTCGGATAGGTATCGCCATGGACGTCGGCCACACGAAACACGCGCGCTTGTGCCGAACCCATGCTGAACGCCAGCGCCGCGGCTGCGACGATCATCGAAACACGGGAAGAGGCAAACTTCTTGTTCATCGTGACATTCCTTAAGAAATAGATCACTCAGCGGATCGCGGATACCGCCGGGTGGTGTGGGGTACGTCGTGCGGCCCGCAAGGCGGGTGGCATTTTTGCGGGCCGCACAGTCGCCTTCATCGAGGGCGAATGCTTTAAACCGGGTTCGATACGCTGACAGGCAAAGGCGCGGCGGCGGCTCAAATGTTGTACGACAACGTACAAATTTTATAAAACTCGTTTGAGCTGCACATTTAGTGTTTACCCGCTAGGTAGATGTAAAGGAGATGACGAATCTGTCAGAAAGACAAATTCGATCGCGGGTTTTGGGGACTGGAATCGAGGGTGACGGGTGTGCGGGGCGATGCTGTGGTTGGGGAGGTGGGGGGAGCGGGCTTGATTGAAATAGAGTTGTACGACGACAAACGTTTATCGCCTGGCGCCTCACTTCGCGATAAACGTATCGATCCGTTTAATGAGGGTGATCCAAGCCCTGTCGAATAAAGCGGAAGCAGACAAAAAGTAAACCAGAAGTTGAGCGTCAGTCCACGCGGCAGTCACGACCCGATAATGACGGTTGCCGAACCTCACGGGCGTTGACAGCTTTGTAATATACATAAATAATGAGACGCATTATCATTTCGGGCGTGATGCTCGCTCATCCCGTAACAATGTGACAGGCTCGCACCGCGATTCCGCCCACTCTTCGTTGATCGCTGCCTTCATCAAGCACTACGAAGATCTCGTCAGCCATGTACGGCGTCGCTTTGGCGATCGAGCGTTCGCCTGCGATGTGGTTCAGGATGTCGGTGTCCAGCTTCTCCAGCGGCCTCCTGAAGCCGCCGTCCATGCGCCACTCGCGTTTTTGCGGCATATGTCTATCCATCGGGCGATCGATCGATGGAGAGGGGATGAGGCGCATGCAAGTCACACGGAATCGACGGGTGTGGTTGTTCCCGATACGCGCTCGGACGATAACGACGGAGAGCAGGCCCTGAGTTACCAGCAGACCGTGCAGGAGCTCGAGCAGATCATCAATGCCTTGCCCGAGCGATGCCGCGAGGTGTTCATCCTCCACAAACTGCACGATTTATCGCAGGAAGAAGTGGCGGCACAATTGCGGATGTCGCGTAACATGGTGGCCAAACATATGGCCCGTGCGATGACGGCCCTTACTCCGATCCTGCAGAACACTCTGCATACCTAGACGGCAAATGCCGATGTTGCCTGAGCCTTCCCGTAGTCACGATTCGACATCCCTTCAAGACGGCTCGCTCGATCCCTTCAAGGACGCGTTGCGCGCGCGTTATCCGCTTGACGCGGTGGTGCGCCGGGCGGCTCGCCGCCGAACAATACGGCGCGTTACCGGCAGTACGATGCTGTCTGCGGCGGCGGTCGCTGCAGTCTGGTTCGCCGATCCGCCTTACCGTGTCGATACGCTGCAGACCGCCGTAGGCGAGCACCGTGACTGGTTGCTTGCGGACGGTAGCCGGCTTGCGCTCAATACGGGTTCGTCCGTGCGTGCCGAATGGCATATCCGGTCGCGCCGTGTGCAGATCGATCGTGGAGAGGCATCGATTGAAGTCGCGCATTCCTTGTTCCGCCCGCTCGTGACCTACGCAGGTGATGTCGTGATTCACGACGTCGGGACGACGTTCGCTGTACGGCGCGATGCTGCCAGCGTGCAGGTTGGCGTGGTGTCCGGTTCGGTCGCCGTCGCCACAGGCGCGCAAGCTCCCGTCGACCTTAAGCCCGATCAGGCCGTTACCGTTGCCGCTGGTCATATAGGTGCACGCCAGTCGTTCGATCCCAATCAGGCGTTGGGCTGGCGCGATGGGCGCCTGGCGTTCGACGGAACGCCATTAAGCGTCGCCGTTGCGGAAATGCGCCGTTATCGGCAGGCGCCAATCGAACTCGATCCTCGCGCGGCAAACCTGCGTGTATCTGGCCAGTTCAATACCGCCAACATCGACGCGCTGCTCGATATGTTGCCCCACGTGCTGCCGCTGAAGGTAAAGCGTGACGCCAATGGTGCGGCCATGATCGCGCATCGCTAGTCACCCACCCTGCCTCAAAAATATTTTCTCCGGGACGTCAACAAAACCATCGGCCGATCCGGCAACCCTTGTGAGAGTCATCGATTTATATCGATTCAAACGAGGAGCGGTGGTATGGGGATTCATGGGCGCCATGCTGGTTTGGGGCGCATCGCGTGCGTAGCGGTTGCGAGTAGCTGTCTGTCGGCCGCGGCGTGGGGGCAGGGTGGGGACCTGGCATCATTCGACATTCCTGCGCAGCGACTTGACCGCGCGCTGAATGCGTTTGCGCGGCAGTCCAATGCGCAACTGCTGTTTTCGACGGCCAGCGCCGAGCAGGCGACGAGCCATGCCGTGAAAGGCAGGATGACCGCCTCCGCAGCGCTAGACCAGTTGTTAGCGGGCTCCGGAATGCGCGCTCAAGCGACAGGCGCGAACACGTTCACGGTGGAGCGTGCAGCGCCCGCATCGCCAGAATCCGATTCGAGTGCGAGCCGTTCGGCGGAGCCGGCAGAGCTCTCGGCCATCGCTATTTCAGCAGATCGGACCCATAGCGACCTCGTTCGTCCTACGCGACAGATCACGGTCATTGACCGCGACGAACTGCGCGATCTGCAAACCGGCTCGAACAATCTGGCGACGGTATTGAGCAAGGCTGTGCCCGGCATGGCCGATTCGAGCCATACGATCACCGACTACGGCCAAACCCTGCGTGGCAGAAATATCCTCGTGCTGGTCGATGGCGTGCCGCTGAACACCAATCGCGATTCCGCCCGCAATCTGGCAAACGTCGATCCGAACAACATCGAGAAAGTCGAAGTCCTGCGTGGCAGCGGCGCGGTCTACGGCGCGGGCGCAACAGGCGGCATTGTGTCGTTCACGACGCGGCAACCCGGTGGTGAGCCTCGCGCCGAGACGACGTTTTCCATGACGTCGCCGCTTTCCCATTTGGGGAGTAGCGGCCTTGGCGGCACCGTCCAGCAGTATTTCGCGGGCAGTCACGGCCCCGTCGAATATGAGTTCAACGTCGACGCGCAGCACATCGGCAGCTCATACGACGCGCGCGGTCATCGCATTGCGCCGGAGCCCAGTCAGGGCGATCTGTTCGACTCGAACGTCTATAACGTCGAAGGCAAACTCGGATTTCGCATCGACGCGAACCAGCGCATCGTGTTTTCGGCGAGCCACTTCGACGCGAAGCAGGACACCGATTACGCAAGCGATCCATCGGTCGCGAAGCTGACACCCGGCACGGTTGCCGCTCGCGCAAAAGATGGACTCCAGCTCGACGACCAGAACCGCATCCGCAACACGCAGCTCAACCTGCAATACAGCAACAAGGATGTGCTGGGTAGCGAGGTCGCGGCGCAAATCTATTATCGGGACTACTACACACGTTTTGCACCGTTCGACGCGCGTGCCGTTGCAACGCGTGGGAGCAATATCGACCAGGTCATGCAGGATTCGAAGGTATTCGGTAGCCGTCTGACGATCACGACGCCGCTCGATCGCGCCGGCCGCACGAAGATCCAGTGGGGCGCCGATTTCAACCAGGAGCGCAGCGACATGCCGGACGATATTTTCTCGCCCACGGCATACGACGCCAGTGGCGGTCTGGTCTATCGCAAGACCGGAACGCTCATGTATCTTCCGCCGCTCACGACGACCAGCGTCGGCGGATTCGCGCAGTTGCAGCACAAATTCAACGAAAAATGGTCGGCGGAAGGCGGTGTGCGCTACGAGCATGCAAGCGGGAGCTTCGATAGTTTCGTGCCGCTTTCGCAACTGCGGCTGGCGAACAAGTACACGGTGCCGGGCGGATCGACCGATTACGGCGCGTGGTTGTTTAATGCGGGCGTTGCCTATGCGCCCATTCCGGGCCAGGAAGTCTACGCGGCGTTCAGTCAGGGCTTCCAGTTGCCGGACGTCGGCCTGCAATTGCGCAATGCAACCGCAGGTTTCGATATTCACTCGTCGAGCCTTGAGCCTGTTAAAACCAATAACTATGAGATCGGCTGGCGCGGCAGCCTTGGCAAAAACACGGACGGCACCATCGCATTGTTCTACACGACGTCCGAGCTTGGCGATGTGCAGAGCTTTAACAACGGTTTGATTCTCACGCGAACGGCCGAGCGCATTTCCGGCGTCGAAGCGACGCTCGACTACGTGAGCGACGATGACAAGTGGGGCGCAGGCGGCACGCTGACCTACATTCAAGGCCGCGAGCGTCCGCAGAACAGCGCGAATTTTCAGGACATGACGGGCTACCGGATTCCGCCGCTCAAGCTGACCGCGTATCTCGAGTACCGGCCGTCTTCTCGCTGGAGCAATCGCCTGCAGGCGACGTTCTACGCGGCCCGCGACTACCGGCTCAATGGCAAGACCAGCTTCGGGCGCATGGATGTGAGCAGTTATACGACCGTCGATCTGATCTCGCGCTATCAGGTCACGAAAAAGGATCGCGTGACGGTCGGCGTCGAAAACCTGCTGAACCGTTATTACTTCCCGCAATACAGCCAGCTCATGCGCAACAGCAACAACACGAGCCGCCTGCCTGCCGCAGGCGCCGTGATGACGGCCAGCTATACCCATCGCTGGTAAGGGTGCGCGGCGTTCTTCGGGGCGCCGTGCGCGTTCGTTGGTTAATGAGACGCAATCTCATTAACTGTTGGAAACATCCTCATCAAGGAGGGAGTGATGATCGGCAGAAATATCGTCGATTGCGTTGGTGGCACGCCGCTTGTGCGGCTCGATCGCCTGTACGCCCAGCATGAAGCCGAAGTGTTCGCAAAGCTGGAAATGCTGAATCCGGCGGGCAGCATCAAGGACCGCCCGGCCCGCTATATCGTCGAACGCGGACTGGCCGACGGCACGATCGCGCCCGGCGCTCACATCATCGAAAGCTCGTCGGGAAATCTTGCGATCGCGCTGGCGATGGTGTGCCGGGTGAAAGGCCTGCGTTTTACCTCGGTCGTCGATCCGAAGATTTCGCCGACGAACCTGAAGATTCTGCGCTGCTACGGCGCGGGCATCGAGCAGGTCAACCGCAAGGACAGTCAGGGTGGTTACCTCGAAACCCGCATTGCGCGCGTGCAGGAGATGCTTGCTGGGGACACGAGTGCTGTGTGGATCAATCAGTACGGCAATCCGCGCAACTGGGAGAGCCATTTCCACGGAGAGGGCGATGAGATCGCCCGTGCGCTCGAACAACCGGCCGACGTGCTCGTGCTGGGCGTCAGCACATCGGGCACGGTACTCGGCATCGCGCGACGGCTCAGGCGTGCGTGGCCGGAACTGAAGGTCGTGGCGGTGGACGCGGTCGGCTCGGTCCTGTTTGGCGCGAAACCTGGCCCGCGTGAGCTGCCTGGCATTGGTGCGAGTCGCGTTCCCGAGCTGCTCTGTCTGGACGATATCGACGAAGTCGAGCATGTCGATGACTACGACGCGGCGCTCGGCTGCCGGCGTCTGCTCGAACATGAAGGCATTTTCGCGGGCGGGTCGTCGGGCGCCGTTGTCGTCGCGATTGACCGCCTGCTGGCGCGCGCAGCGCGTCCACTTCGCGTGGTCACGCTGCTGCCCGATCGCGGGGAGCGCTATCTCGACAGCGTGTACGACGACGGCTGGCTGGCGCGCGTTGCCGCAGCGCGCGCTGCGCAAACGCAGCCTGAAACATCGTCACTTTCAACTTCCCTTCTCGAAGAGGTTCACTGATATGACCCAACCGGCTCATTCCGGCCTTCTCTATCTCGGCCGTCAGGATCTGATCGCCCTCGGTGGCAACCGATCACAACCTTATGTCGACGCCATTGCCGATGGACTGGCCTTGCACGCGCGACGCGCCTTCGTTCAGCCGTTGAAGCCGTATCTGCGCTGGGCGGGTGCGGATCACATCGCGGATCGGATCATCGCGATGCCGTGCTATGTGGGCGGCAACGATCCGATCGCCGGCCTGAAGTGGATCGGCAGCCGGCAGCACAATCCGTCTCGCTTCGGGCTTGAGCGCGCCAGCGCAGTCATCGTCCTGAACGATGCCGATACGAACTATCCGGTCGCGATCATGGAAGGCGGATTGATCAGCGGGATGCGCACGGCCGCGATCAGCGCGGTAGCAACGCGCCATCTCGCGCGTGCCGGCTTCACTGACGTCGCGTGCGTCGGCTGCGGCCCGATCGCGAAGATGCAGATGCAGACACTGCTCGAACAATTCGCCAGCATTCGACGCATTCATCTGTTCGATTTGTCGCGCGACGCGATGCGTGCCTTCAGCCGTGAGTTGAGCGAGCGCTATCCGCAGGTCGCCTTTGAAGAGATGGCGAGCGCCGAACTCGCGGTGCGCGCATCCGATGTGATCGTGACCTGCACGGTCACGGACACGCCCTATCTCGAGTACGCGTGGCTCAAGCGCGGCGCGTTTGTTTGCAACGTCTCGATCATGGACGTGCAGAAGGAGGTCTATGAAAAAGCGGACAAGGTGATCGTCGACGACTGGGATCAGTCGAATCGCGAGAAAAAGATCATCAATCAACTGGTGCTCGAAGGGCGGTTCAGTCGTGAACAACTGCATGCCGAACTCGGTGAAATTGTGATCGGCGAACGCCCGGGGCGCGAGAACGACGACGAAATCATTCTGCTCAACCCCATGGGGATGGCGTTGGACGACATGGTTTGCGCGCGTCATTTTTATCGGCTTGCAACTGAGCAGGGCGTGGGCATTCGGCTGCCGCTGCTATGACATACGCCGAAAACGTGGTCGATTGCAGAATGGCATGCGTCGATCCGCTCGCACACGGCAGTGTCGAACGACTGCTCTCCCAGGATCTGCTCGACGCGCTGTGGCTGGAGGATCTGTACGGCATGCGCGCCCGCACCCGCTGGATTGGCGGCGCCGCCGACACTGCGCTCGTATTGTCGCTCGGTCGTGGCCTCGAACTTATGTGGCGAGGCACGCGGCTAAATGGCGTGCGGCCTTTGAGGATCGCGCGATCGGGGCCTGGAGTGCAATTGGCGAGTGAGGCCGGTCGAAAGGTTTTGAACGTCACACAGACACTCGAAGCACTGCAACGAGCGGACTGGTGGCTTGCGTACAGCCACCGTCTGGCGGAGTTGCTGGCGCTTGCAGCGCGTCAGATCGAGAAAACGTTTGCTGCACAGGCGCGATGGTTGGCGGATATCGACGCAACGCCGCACAGCCTGATGGCCTGGGAGGCGATTTGCTGTCTGCGCGACCGGCCCTTTCATCCGCTTGCACGCGCAAAATTGTGGCCCGGCAGCCCAGGCGATGCCTTCGAGGTCGAGGCTGGCGAGATCGCGCTGCACTGGGTCGCCGTGCCGCGAAACGTGCTGTGGTGTTCGGGTGAGCCGGCATTGGAGTGGGACGACCACCAGCCAATCGCCGGAGCAGTGCTGGATGCAGATGCATTTGCCGTGCTTGCAGAACGTGCCGCCTTGCTCGGTATCGATCCGGCTGCGCTATGGATGCCCGTTCATCCGTGGCAGTGGGGGGAGATCCAGGCGAAGCATCCGCAGCTCGCTGCGCAATGCGTCGATCTCGGCGAAGGATGCGGAACCGTGAGGCCGACCGCTTCGTTGCGTGCGCTCGGCATCGGATCGGGCGAACGGTTGCACCTGAAGCTTTCTCTGGGTGTTCAGGCGCTCGGCGCATCGCGCGTGATGCCACCGAGATATCTTCACAACGCAGTGCTTGCCGAGCTTTGCCTGCGCGAGCTTTGTATTCGTGACAAGTGGTTAGGTGAGCATCTTGAACTGTGCGATGAGCGCGCGTGGTGGGCGCTCGGCAACGACAGTACGCTGATTGCCGGGCAGGGAGTGCTGGCGTGTTTGCTGCGTCGCTATCCCGACGCTGACGGCTGGCTGTTGCCGATGGCCGCCTGCGCTGCGTCGACGAGCGATGCACATCTTCCCGCGTTTGCAGTGTTATGTCATGCGAATGGAACAACAGGAAAAGCGGATCTGGAATATGCGTGGAGGATGTTCGAGCGTATCGCGCACCTCTTGATCGAACTCGGTCTGCGCTGCTTTGCGCACGGTGTCATGCCTGAGTTGCACGGCCAGAATGTGCTGTTGCGCGTTGGGGAAAATGGGCCATGCAAGATCGTGCTGCGTGACCACGATACGTTGCGGATTTGCCCTGCGGTCATGATCGGGGCGGGCGTGGAGGTGCCTGACTATGTGATCGATCGAAGCACGCCTAATACCCTGATTCTCGAATCGCGGGACGCCTTGCTCGCCTATTTCCAGACCCTCGCGGTCGAAGTCAATCTGTACGCGATCATTGCCGCAATCGCTGATTGTTTCGATGGCGACGAGGCTACGGGTTGGGGCATTGTCGATCGTACGCTGCACGAGGTGCTAGAGCGTGTCTTCGCCACGAGCCCGACGCGCGATTACGTGGCGCGTCTGCTTTTCGACGCACAGCATTGGCCGTTCAAGCAACTGCTTGAACCGCTCGCGGCGCGTGCGGCGCTGGGCACGGGGATGCCCAGTGGAATGGGCGCAATCGGCAATCCACTGCTATCCCGCCGACCGGCGCAACCAGCGAGGGTTCCGTAATGCGTCGTGCGAACCTTGCCGTCGCCATGCTGATCGTGTGCCAGGGCGTGATCACGCTAGGCCTGATGGTGCTGGTGCCCATCATGCCGTTCTATCTCCACGGTCTGAGCGGCGGCTCCAGCGCCGATGCAGCACGCTGGACGAGCATTGCGTTAGCGGCCCCGGGCGTTGGCGCGTTGCTTTGCGCACCTTACGCAGTGCGCTGGTGCGAGCGATTCGGGTATAGGCGGGCACTTCTTTTTGCCCTCGCGCTGTTCGTCGTGAGCATGACGACGATGGCGATATCACGCGACGTCGTGATGTTCGTGGGCGGGCGCCTGCTGCAAGGCGCGAGCACGGTGGGCGTCATCATTACGGCTTTCATCACGCGTGTCAGTGACCCCGCTGCCCAGGGGCGATCGCTTGGCTGGCAGGAGTCCGCTGTAGCGGCGGGCGCTCTTGCTGGTCCCGTTCTTGGAGGCGTGCTGCAGGACCACTGGTCGGTGCGCCCATTGCTACTAGGCGTAGCACTCTGCACGGGCGCCGCATTGCTGCTGCTGGCATTCGCGTTGCGTGAACCCAGCCAGAGAAACGCGGAGCGCGTAGGGGCGGCGGAAACGCCTGGAACGACATTGCTCGCCGATCCTGTCCTGCTTCGTTGGGTTCTCGCAGGTGCATTGACGCAAGCCGGCGCATTCGCGCTTGTGAACGTGTTCGCTCTGTTTGTCGATGAACGCATGGCGGGTGCCAGCTTTCTCGCCAGCAAGATCGGCGTTTTGCATGCGCTTGGCTGGGCCGCCACGCTCATTGCGGGGCCGTGGTGGGGGGCGCGCAACGACCGTGGGGACCCCGCACGTCACTTCGTCGCTGCGGCGCTGTCGTGCGCGATTGTCCTTGCGCTGATGCCGTTCGCTTCCCGTTTGTGGCAGATCGGCGTTCTGCGCATCGTGCAGGGCGCCAGCTACGCCGCGCTGGCCCAATCAGTTCTGCTGCTTTGCTGCCGCAGTGTGCCGTCTGCAATGCGAAGCCGCATCACGGTGGTCTCCAAAAGCGCCATGGTGCTCGGACAGTTGCTCGGACCGATTGCCGTTCTCGTTTTTCTTCCTTGTGTCGGCGCTTCCGCGACGCTCTGGCTGACCGCATCCATGTTCATCGCCGCAGCGGTAGTCGCGCGTAGCGCGCCGGCGGCCCATCCCATCTCCGTTTCCGATTCGAGGTAAGACTTATGCTGTTTTCCTCTCCGAGATCCGTTTCGCTGACGCGAAATGCTGCGCTGCAGGTGTCCCACGCTTCCCATGCAACGCATCGTGTCGACGAACCTCACAGTGCCGAAAGCGTTCTGTCTGCGCTTGATCGAAGGTTGCTCGAACAATACTTCAACACGTATTGCCGGGAAACCGGCCAGTTCGACCCGCGTGTTTCACCCGATGCAGACCGGGAGCTCGCCGACGATGTCTGCGCCGTCGTGCAAAGCTGGCGCGATGCAGGTTTGGACGTGGCGACGATTGCCTTTCCCGGTGACGGCAGCCGCCTTTATGTCGCGCTCGACTATTTTTCCCTCATTGGATTCCATCGAGTAGGGCGCTACGCCATCGTGGAATTGCCGGGCGGCTCCGGTCATGTCCAGTTCGATGGCATCGAGGCGCTGATTGTACGCATCGCGCAGTCGCTTGCCCGCGGGCTTGCGATCAGCCCCGACTGGATCGCACGCTTCACGACGCTGATGCAAAACAGCGTGGATCGCGTGCGCTACTACCACACGCAGACCCCAGACCCTGGCGTATCGGCGTTCGTGCGCGCGGAACAGTCGCTCCGCTTCGGGCATGTATTCCATGTGACGTCGAAAGCATCGGATGGCTTTGCCGAGCGCGACATGCAGGCGTTCGCGCCAGAACTCGGGGCATCGTTCCGTTTGCATTACTTCGCGGTGGCGACGAACTGCCTGGATACGCGCTCGATTGACGGCACACGTCCGCCGATCGATCCGGAAGCGATGCACGCCGCGGCTGCGTTGCTGGGTGACAGCGAATATCGCCTGCTTCCTTGTCATCCGTGGCAAGCCGAATACCTGTTGCAACAGGAAACAATCCAGAAATTGCTCGCACGTCGCGATCTGATCTCGCTCGGGCCGCTAGGTGAAGTGGTCTGGCCGACGTCATCGGTTAGAACGGTATGGTTGCCCGTGCAACGACGATTCCTGAAGCTTCCGCTCAATGTGCGGATAACGAATTTTATTCGCAACAATCCTCCAGTACAGGTCGTTCGCGCGTTGGATGCGAGTCTCTACATTGCCTCGTTGCCGTCCAGCGATCGCGCTTCCGATGCGTTCGAGGTTCTGCTCGACGGTGCGAGCGCGTCACTCGAGACGACGGAGGATGCCCTGAAGGCGAGTTCGGCGGTCCTCTATCGGGATGGCATGAGCGATGAAGTGGGCGACTATGCCCAGGTGCTGGCGACGGTGATGGAGGAGCCGGCAGAAGGCGAATCATCGCTTGCCATGCTGCTTGAAGAAGCACTCGGGACGGCGCCTGGCGATCAACACCTCGTCGCCTGGTGGGCACGCTATCTGAATGTCACGCTTATGCCATTGCTTCGGTTGTTCGCGCGCTACGGCGTCAGCCTTGAGGCACATCTGCAAAATACGATGGTCGCGTTTCAGGACGGATGGCCGGTGCGCGGCTATGTTCGCGACATGGAAGGGGCGAGCATCAGCCGCGCGCGATGCCTGCGCCCGTTCAACCTGCCCGACGACAGTCCAGCGCTATACCGCGATGAGGATGCGTGGCATCGCTTCCTGTACTACGTGCTGGTCAATCACATCGGGCACGTGATTGCGGGCGTGGCACGGGCGGGCTATGGCGACGAAGCAATGCTCTGGAGTTTGACCGCCGACATCTGGTCGCGTGATCCAGAGCCCGCAGTCACCGCATTGCTGCGTGACGTTCGTGGCCGGACTTCGCTTCCCGCCAAGGCGAACATGATGAGCTGTTTTGGCCGGCATGGTGAATTACCTGCGTGGGTCGAGATTCCCAATCCGCTGGCGACCGTGGAGGTATCCGTATGAAATTCGCTGCATTCGAAGCGCTGTTCGAAAGCGCCGCCTATCAGGAAGCGGGAGAACGCGTCGTTCGCCAATTGCTTGAGGCGCTACTGTTCGAAGGTGCGCTGCCCGACACGGCGTGGTCCGGCGAAACGTTGTCGATTTCGGCGACCACCAGCAGCGGCGAAGCAGTGTTCTATCGTTGCAAGGCGCAACGAACCGCGTCGTTCGGCAGAATCCGGATTGTTTCGCCGGTGAGTCGGGACCACAACGGGGTGATGACGAAAGCCGATGACGTCGCGCGCGTTGTCGCGGAACTGGGACCGCAACTGGGTGCCGATCCGGTACGCCTCTCGCAATTCGCTGCGGAGTTGTCGGCCACACATATCAAGGATGCGCAGACCCGGATGGCGCAATCAGGAAAACTGCTTCGCACGGGGAGCTACGATGAGATCGAATCCGCGTTAATCGGTGCGCATCCCTACCATCCGGGATACAAATCGAGAGTCGGCTTCACACTCGACGACAACGAACGTTACGCGCCCGAATGTTCTTCCGGCGTCGCGCCGGTACTCCTGGCTGTGCATTCGGATCATTGCCGTTCGAACGTCAGCCGGGACGTGGCGGGACGCGATGCCCAGCAGCTTCTTTCGCCGGAGGAACAAGCGGCGTTCAACGTGCAGCTTGCTCAACGCGGCCTGAATCCCGCGCATTACGTGCCGCTGCCGGTACATCCCTGGCAATGGAGCGCCATTGCGGAAACGGTCTGCCATTCCGCGTTCTCGCGTCGCGAACTGGTGCCCGTTGGACCACTTGCCGGACGATACCGGCCGCAGCAGTCGATCCGGACGCTGGCGAACGTCGATCGGCTCGATGCGCCATCGTTGAAACTGGCGATGAATCTCGTCAATACGTCGACCTCGCGGGTGCTTGCGCCGCATACCGTCTGCAACGCTGCGCCGATCAGCGACTGGCTTGACGATCTCGTCGCGCGAACCGACTGGAGCGAGCCACTCGCGCGGCCCGTGATACTCAAGGAAATTGCAGGCGTCGCCTATGTGCCGACGGTTCCCGTCGCGGGGCTTTATGGTGCGCTAGGCTGTATCTGGCGCGAGAGCGTGCATCGCCATGTGCGGGCCAACGAATCGGCGTTGCCAATGACTGCGCTTACGCATATCGACGCCGATGGCTGGCCGCTGATCGCCGACTGGATCGCGCAACATGGCGCGCGAGTCTGGGTCCGTCGACTGGTGGAGCGGGCCTGGCTGCCTGTGCTCCATCTGCTTTGGCGCAATGGCACTGCGCTTGAATCGCATGCGCAAAACATGGTGCTTCTGCACATGGACGGCCTGCCGGTGCGCGTTGCGCTGAAAGACTTCCACGACGGCGTACGCTATTCGAAGCAATGGCTTTCCGTGCCGCCGCCGTCTTTGTATGCTCCGCCAGCGGAACACGCTCGCGTCAATCCGAATTCGTTCATCGAGACGGACGACGCCAATGAACTGCGCGATTTCACCTGCGACGCGCTCTTCTTCGTCAATCTCGCAGAGATTGCGTGGTTCTTCTCCTGCCACTTCAATCTGGACGAAACCGAATTCTGGGCAATCGTGGCTCGTGCGATTGGCGACTATCAAAGTCAGCATCCCGATCTCGCAGACCGTTTTTCGTTGTTTGACTGTCTGGCGCCGGAGATGGAGGTCGAGTTGCTCGCAAGTCGCCGCTTTCTACCGGAGATCCGTCTGCGAACACGCGCGACCGCAAATCCGCTTGCCCAGCTGGAGTTCGCATGAGATCAATCGCCGAGGCATCAAGATCACTAAAAGAGCGCATTGGAGATGCCGGCACGCCGCCGTTGGTTGGACTGTTTTGCTCAACTCCCGCATCGCTATCGGTTGAGCTGATCGCCGCCGCGGGATTTGATTTCACCGTGATCGATCTTGAGCACACGCTGATCGACGGTTCGACGCTTAACGCAATGCTTCTCGCCGCCCGTGCAAGCGGCATCGCTGCGCTTGTACGTATCGCTGCGCCACATCAAGTCGTTCAGGTTCTGGACGCTGGCGCGCAAGGCATCGTCGTTCCGCGTGTGCGAACGGCGCATGAGGCTCGGCTTGCCGTCAGGTCCGCTTATCACGCGCCATTGGGATATCGCGGCTTGAATTCGACCGCCGCAAACGGTTTCGGCCGTGACGATCTCGCGCAATCGGTGCTGCAGGCATCGAACGATACGCTGGTCGTCGCGATGATCGAAGACCGCACAGGACTCGATTCGCTCGATGACATTGCCTCGATCGACGGGATCGATGTTCTGCTCGGCGGCGCTGCGGACCTGTCACAGGATTTGGGTATCCCGTGGCAGACTGGACACGCGGAGATACGATCGGCGCTCGCGCGAATCGAGGCGACGGCCCGCAAGCATGGCAAGGCCTTCTGTGCACTTCCGCGCAACGCCGACGAAATTGCCACGGTACATCGTTGCGGCACTCGCCTGCTGATCGCTGGCGACGATCGCGGTATCGCGCGGCGAGCGATGGTCGAGCAACTGCATGCCTGCCTGCAGGATTTTCAAGGGATTCGGGAATGAATCGAACTTTGGTTGAGCGCTATCTGGCTGGCGTAGCATCGCCGGTGTGCGCTTATCTTTACGATCTGGATCATCTGAGGACGCGCACTGCCGGGCTCGTCGAATTGCTTCCGCGCAATTGTGAGTTGTTTTATGCCATCAAAGCCAATAGCGATGCTGAGGTTTTGCGCTCGCTCGATGGCATCGTTGCGGGCTACGAGGTCGCCTCACTCGGCGAGGTGACGCGTGCCCGGGAAGTTGGCCCTCACGCGCGAATCGTTTTTGGCGGCCCAGGAAAAACCGACTCGGAGCTCGAGGGCGGGCTGGCGCGCGGCGTGGAGCTGTTTCACGTCGAGAGCCAACTGCAATTGCTGCGCCTCAATGCCGTGGCGGCGCAAATGGGGCGAAGCGCGCGCGTGCTCCTGCGGGTCAACCCGAACGCGCTGACTGTCGATCCGGATAGCAAACGGCCGACGGGTACATTGACGATGGGCGGCCAGCCAACTCAGTTTGGCATCGAGGAAAACGAATTGCCTCGAGTGATTGCGATTGCAAACACGCTTGCGGCGGTGGAGGTTGTGGGCTTGCACATACACGCGCTCTCAAACAATCTGGATGCGCAGTCGCATCTTGCTTTGATGGCCCATTACATGACGCTCGCACGCCGGTTACAGCGCGAATGTGGTCTGAGGCTGGAGACGCTTAACGTCGGAGGAGGAATCGGCGTCAATTATGTCGACCCCGACAGCGGTTTCGACTGGAGCGCATTCTGCGCCGGACTCGGTGCTTTGCTGACCGATTTCGACAAGGGTTGCCGGATTGTGTTCGAGTGCGGGCGTTTCATTGCCGCAGATTGTGGCTACTACGTAACAGAAGTCGTCGACCTCAAAAGTAATCACGGAAAGAACTTCGCGATCCTGCGTGGTGGCACCCACCATTTTCGTCTGCCTTCGTCGTGGCAGCACAATCATCCCTTTTCAATCGTGCCCAACGAGACGTGGCCGTATGCGTTCGGGAGACCATCGCTTGAGCGTGCGGCAGTGACGCTGTGCGGAGAGTTGTGCACCCCAAAAGATGTTCTTGCGCGCGAAGTCGAGGTTGGGCGTTTGCGAGTGGGTGATCGCATCGTGTTCAGACTGGCAGGCGCATATGGATGGCATATATCGCATCACGATTTCCTGAGCCATCCGCATCCAGAGCGAAGGTTTTTCGATGTGGTGAGGAACGCTGACGCCCGCGCAGGGACGTTGACATGAAACTTGCGACCGTCGGAATCGAATTCATCGATCCAGAGAGAATTCTGCGCAATGAGGAACACAGCGCGGCACATGCCGAGGAACTTGCGAATGCAATGAAATACAGCGGTCTTTGGCGCGTGCCGATCCTTCTTGAAAAAGAAAGCCTTGCCGTAATGGACGGTCATCATCGTCTCGCGGCAGCGCGTTCACTCGGTCTAATCAGGGTTCCTGTTTTACGGCTTGACTACCAGCATGTCGAGGTAGTGGCGACGCGAGAGGGATTCACGGTGACGCCGGACGAGATTGTGATGCGTGCTCGTCAAGGGAACCTCTACCCGGAGAAGACCACACGTCATATGTTTTCGTCCCCAATACCAAACTGCAATATCTCTTTGGTCCTGTGCCGAGGGCGGGTGCCAGGCATGCCTGAAATCCGGTAACCGCACTCGGAATTCACTTTTATGGTGTGGTTGCGGTTATCGTCCCGACCGCGACCGCCACTTTTCGATGGTCCTCCTGGGTTTTTTGAACTCAAGGCGCGAGGACATGTCGATCATGGCGCGTATCCGAGGACGAATGAGCACGGATCTGCAGCTTTCGAGGCGATGCTGCAACCACGCTCCGAGTTCATTGCGTCATCTGTGCATGTGGTCAAACAGCTAAGATCATCATTCCTGTGGTCACTGTGTTGTGAAGAGCGTGTACCAAAAATGTTGCCAAAAACGGCCTGCCTCTTCGTGAGTCTTCGATCACGAACACCAAACCCAGCACCAACCCTACACAGAACGTTAGGCTTATGTATAAAACACTGTAACTATGCGCGAGAAAAAAATTGCTGAAGCGAGGACTGCGAAGCCTGCTCGGACCCGCGCCTTTCTTAAGATCCGAATACAAAACCACTGAAGCACCACCGTTTCCAGCAGAGGCGCGACGATGCATCCAGGAACGATGACTTTGACAAGATCGTGCCGAGTAAGGGTTGGCCCCCTTAAACCCTCCCGGGGTAAAGCAAGCCTAACGTAATCGGAGGCACAGACGCGATATAAGTAAATAGCAAGGCAAGTGGAATCAGTCTTGCTATGGACAGCCTTCTTATCCATTCCTTCAGTTTGCAAAGACTTGCATTCCTCGATGCACATATTTACCAGTAAGAACGCCGCCGCCCAAGACCCTGAATGGCAACAGTGCGAGATGATTCTCATCAAAAAACGAGGCCCGATGCCGTAGCCCCTGCGGCTGCAGAACGTTGCATTCGACCTGGCAAGAAACGAAATGGCCTGGGCGGTACAAGCTGATGAGTTGTCTCAACTCCTCGTTGCTCGCATGTCCGCAACCGACGTATCGCACCTTGCCTGAATCTACGAGCCTTTCCGTTGCATCGATAACTTCATCAAGAGGCGATAGGTCGCGATACGAATGCAGTTGATAGAGATCAATGCGGTCGGTTTTGAGACGTCACAAGCTATCTTCAGCCAATTTAACTATGAACTCAGCGACTGCCCCGGTCCGAGGTCCTCGACGGCGCGCGACTTTGTCGCGATTATCACCTCGTCACGACAATTCTGCCGCGCCGTCCCTTTCATTCTCTAGTGATTCACAGGCGCATGGTCTCCTTTCGTGTACGCCGTGCCGATCTCCCATGGCTAAAAATAAGCCGGTGAGGGCCGAAAACGTCTTCATTGTTCCGGGGTGGACGTCCTATGTGCTGATAATTCTGGCGAGTGGGGTGTCGCCGGTGATTAACCGGTCCGAGATCCTTGCGCTACTGATCGGCGCGAAACTGCGGCGTGCGGTTCCGTCTGCATCCCTTCGTCTTCTTCATCATGCGGTTCACGTTTCTGCCAGCTGTTGAGCTCACCGTGCGGCCCTTATTGCGGCAAAGTCCACTTTCAAAGGGTAAACGATAGGTTCTTGCCTTATTGACTCAAGACGAATTGCTGATACTATCAATTCATCAGCATACTGATCAATTATCTAGGCAAGTCGATGACACTCAAATTCGCGGCAAATCTTGACGATCTGAACCCGGACGAGCCTTACGCAGCAACGGTCGACAAGGAGCAGATCGCCCTGTACCTCGTAGATGGCGAGGTCTATGCGACGCACAACGTGTGCACGCATCAGTTCGCGCTGCTTAGTGACGGTTTCCTCGAGGACGGATGCGTTGAGTGCCCGCTTCATCAGGGGAAATTCGATGTGAAGACCGGCGCCGCGCTTTGTGCGCCGGTGAGCGCTCCGCTCAGGACTTACAAGGTCCACGTGGAAGGCGGTGCGGTGATGGTTGAACTCTGAGCGCCATACCTTTTTGACTACGTCAGGAATCCGAAAGTGGAAACGATTTTGATCGTCGGCGCCGGACAGGCAGGCGGCCGTGCAGCCGAGACGTTGAGGGCGCATGGCTTCGAGGGATCGGTCCTGCTCGTCGGTGATGAACAGCATAGGCCGTACGAGCGGCCTGCATTGTCAAAGACGGTGCTGACGGCAGCGGACGATAACGAATGCTTCGACGCGTGGCTACATTCGAGCGACTTCTACGCCACCAGAAAGATCGACTGGATCGCAGACGGTGTCGAAAGACTGGATGTGACACACCGCACTGCGATGCTCAGAAGCGGGCGAAGCATCAGTTTCGACAAGTGCTTGTTGACTACAGGCGGTCGCGCGCGCCACCTGCCCGGTACGCCGGACAGTCGCCATGTATTCACGCTGCGTACGCTGCCGGATGCGATGCGGGTGCGGCAGCGCATGGCCGGTGCTAGTTCGGTGGCCGTCATCGGCGGCGGCTTCCTTGGGCTTGAGTTCGCAGCAAGCGCAAGGGCGCGCGGAATCGATGTCACCGTGGTTGAAGCGGGGGAGCAGATACTGGGCCGCGCGTTGCCGCACGAATTCTCGGAGCGTTTGCGCGCCAGGCACGAACAGAACGGCGTGAAGTTCATGCTGGGCGCAAGGCTGGTTGCCTCCGAGGAGCATGCGTCGGGGGTAACGCTGACGTTTGCCGACCATGCACCGCAGCGGTTCGATTTCGTGGTGGTTGCCATTGGGCAGCAGCCGAATGAAGAGCTCGCCAAAGCGTCTGGTCTGGAAACGGGCAACGGCATACACGTTGATGCGCATTGCCAGACGTCGGGCGCCGGTGTCTATGCCGCGGGTGATTGTGCAAATTTCCCATTTGGCGCGTCCGGAAGACGTCTGCGTCTCGAATCATGGCAGAACGCGCAAGACCAGGCGATCGTTGCCGCGCGCAACATGCTGGGAGAGTCGATCGAATATCGGCCAAACCCCTGGTTCTGGACAGATCAGTATGACTGGAACGTACAGATGCTAGGAATGCTCGACAGCCCAATAGAACAATGGATCGAGCGTCGGGTATCGAGCGACAGGGTTCTGCTGATGGGGCTGAGCAACAACGTCATTGTGTACGCGCTCGCAGTCAATAGCGGTGGCGAACTGCGTGCAATTCGCCGTCTCGTTGAGGAGGCGATTCAGGTCGACCCCGAGGCCCTCGCGGACCTGAACGTCAAGTTGCGGCAACTTGAACGAAAAGCTCACTCATAACGCATTCAGGAGAGTACTTTGTATTCGTCAGAGACGGTAATTGGCCTTGGTACGCCGAGCGTCAAAAATAAGCCCATCGAGCAACTGGTCTGGCCGGAGGACGGCCTGCACGCTATTCCAGACTGGGTTTACACGAGCGACGATGTGTACGCTCGCGAGGTTGAGCGGATTTTTCAGGGCCGTACCTGGAACTTCGTTGCGCTGGAGGCCGAAGTGCCCAACAGCGGGGACTACAAGCGCTCGTATGTAGGTCCGACGCCGGTGGTCGTCTCACGCGCAGAAGATGGTTCCATTCATGTGTTCGAAAACCGCTGCGCCCATCGTGGCGCCGAATTATGTCGTCACACGCGCGGCAACAATGCTGAGTTCGTCTGCCCGTATCACCAGTGGTCCTATGACCTGAAAGGGAATCTGCAAGGTATTCCGTTCAAACGGGGTGTGAACAAGCTCGGCGGGATGCCGCGCGACTTCCGTAATGAGGACCACGGTCTCAAGAAGCTTGCTGTCACGACGCGTAACGGGGTGGTCTTCGCCTCGTTCACGCACGACATGGAGCCTATTGAAGATTACCTCACGCCCGAAATCCTGAAAGATTTCGACACCGTCTTCAACGGCAAGAAGCTGCGCATCCTCGGGTTTTACAAGAACGAGCTGCCATGCAACTGGAAGATGTACCACGAGAATCTGAAGGATCCTTACCACGCAACGCTGCTGCACTCCTTCCTGGTGGTGTTCGGCTTGCTGGTTGCAGGGAACCGCTCGGCGATGGTGGCCGACAGTAAATACGGCATACACGGCACGATGGCGTCGGCCAAAAGCGATTCACTCTATGCAACGGTGGACACCGACAAGAAAAAAGAAATGCGCTCGTTCCACGAGGGTATGGTCCTCAAGGATGAGCGGTTCCTTGAGTACGTCAAGGAGTTTGACTCTGAATGGTCGGTGACGATGCAGACGATCTGGCCGAATCTGATCGTCCAGCGTGAAATGAATACTTTGGGGGTGCGGCATATCGTTCCGAATGGGCCAAACAGCATGGTGATGCTGTGGACGATGTTCGGCTACGAAGACGATACAGAAGAGACCACACGCCACCGGCTGCGCCAGGGCAACCTGATGGGACCGGCTGGATTCCTCGGTCTCGAGGACAACGAAGCCATGAAGTTTGTGCAGGAAGGCGTGCGTCGCTCCGTAACCGATCGCAGCGTGCTCAAACTCGACAGTGAAAAAACTGGAACCGCGGACAATCTGATTTCGGAAGCTGCAATTCGCGCGATGTACAAACACTACCGTGACGTGATGGGGTTTTAAATGCTGCCAGGATTCGAAAAGAAACCAATTGCACACGACAAGGCACTTGCTGCGCGCGCAGCCGTGGAAGATTTCCATGCCGAATATTGTGCGGTGCTCGACGGGGGCGACGTCGAGCGGTGGCCGGACTTTTTTACGGAGAACTGTCTTTACCGGGTGACCGAGTACGAAAATGCCGCCCTCGGGTTTCCGGTCGGCCTGGTCTACGCCGAAGGGCGGGACATGCTGCGCGACCGCGCAGTAGCTATCTCCAGAACGCAGATGTTCGCGCCGCGACAGATGCTGCATTTCGTCACCAACGTTCGGATTCTTGACGTGACAGACGAAGAAATCATTGCTCAGAGTAACTACATGTTGATGCAGACCCTGGTCGAAGGCGCGACTTGCCTGCATCAGGCCGGTCGGCTTTTCGACCGCTTTGCTCGAAAGGGCAATGAGCTGCTTCTGAAGGAACGGCAGGCTATTTATGACACGGCGATGATTGCGAACGATCTGGCCTATCCTGTTTGAAGGGGGTAAGCGGAGAATGTCAAGAGCGGGCCACAAACCAGGGGGATGCATATGAGCCACACCGAACCGACGGAAGCGCCCATCGAAAGCGGCGGCATCGGCGCCCGCGTGAGGCGTCGCGAAGATGAGCGCCATTTGCATGGCAAGGGAAAATTCGTTGCCGACTATACGTTTCCTGATTTGCAGGAAGTGGCGTTCCTGCGCAGCCCACTTGCGCATGCTCGCATCGAGCGCATCGGCAAGCCCGAACGCTTCGCTGATCAGGTCATTGTGCGGGAAGACATGCAGACGGCGACAGACATCGTGGCTGATTCCAGCTTGCCGACCTACAAGCCTTCGTCGCACCCGCCGCTCGCCTCCGGGAAAGTCCGCTTTGTCGGCGAACCTGTGGCAATGTGTTTCGCGAGTTCCCGCGCCGAGGCCGAGGACATCGCGGAGGAAGTTGAGCTGGATCTGGAGGAACTGCCTGCGTTTGCGAGTGCATTTACAGCACGCGAGCGCACAGACGTGCGGGTGCATGACCACTGGACAGACAATCTCTTCCTCGATCTGAAGGCGGATGTCAATTTCGACGAGCGCTCCAAAGATGCACCCGTCGTCGTCAGACAAAAGGTCGACCTGGCCCGTCAGTGCATGGTCCCAATGGAAGGCAAGGCCGTACTGGCCTACTGGGACCACACGCAGGCGCAACTGGTCGTCATTACGTCGACCCAGGTCCCGCACATGATCCGTACGGTGCTTGCGCAATGCCTTGGTATTGACCATGCTCAGGTGCGTGTCATTTCGCCTGATGTGGGCGGTGCATTCGGCTACAAATGTGTGCTTCAACAGGAAGAGCTTTGCATTGCGTGGCTTGCTCTCACCTACAAACGTCCGTTTCGCTTTATCGAAGACCGTCGCGAGCATTTGATCGCGGGTGCGAATACGCGCCAGCACCACTACGAACTTACCGCATATGCGGACAACAATGGACGGCTCCTGGCGCTGGACTGCAACCTGTTGATTGACGGCGGCGCGTATTCCGCGTGGCCTTTTACGATTGGGCTCGAAACAGGGCAGGCGTTGGGTAACCTGCCTGGCCCCTATGATTTCAGCGGATACCGCTGCCGTACCCAGTGCGCGGCAACC
>Ga0154001_1000111_pt1 | contig 22128 bp, 19 predicted proteins | sample TSNJ085MetaG_FD_104699 | JGI IMG/M metagenome (GOLD analysis project Ga0154001, IMG submission 104699) | Attine ant fungus gardens microbial communities from New Jersey, USA - TSNJ085 MetaG | ecosystem: Host-associated > Fungi > Mycelium > Unclassified | place: USA: New Jersey, Wharton State...
GCTCGGCGCGGACCTCGCCGCCAGTCTCGGCGTGCAGCTGAACGACAAGATCACGCTGGTCGCACCCGAAGGCACGATCACGCCGGCCGGCATGCTGCCGCGCCTGAAGCAGTTCACGGTGGTCGGCATCTTCGAGTCGGGGCATTACGAATACGACAGCACGCTCGCGCTGATCAACATCAAGGACGCGCAGGCGCTGTTCCGGCTGCCCGCGCCGAGCGGCGTGCGGCTGCGCCTGACCGACATGCAGCGCGCGCCCGAGGTCGCGCATCAGCTCGCGCGCACCCTGTCGGGCGATCTCTACATTCGCGACTGGACGCAGCAGAACAAGACCTGGTTCTCGGCCGTGCAGATCGAAAAGCGCATGATGTTCATCATCCTCACGCTGATCATCGCGGTCGCGGCGTTCAACCTCGTGTCGTCGCTCGTGATGACCGTGACCAACAAGCAGGCCGACATCGCGATCCTGCGCACGCTCGGCGCGCAGCCCCGCTCGATCATGAAGATTTTCGTCGTGCAGGGCGTGACGATCGGCTTCATCGGCACGGCGACCGGCGTCGCGCTCGGCTGCCTGATCGCGTGGAGCATTCCGTGGCTCGTGCCGATGATCGAGCATCTGTTCGGCGTGCAGTTCCTGCCGCCGTCGGTGTACTTCATCAGCGAGCTGCCGTCCGAGCTGATTCCGGCCGACGTCGCGCGCATCGGCATCATCGCGTTCGTGCTCTCGGCGCTGGCCACGCTCTACCCGAGCTGGCGCGGCGCGAAGGTCCGTCCGGCGGAGGCGCTGCGCTATGAATGACCGCCTTGCCCATTCTTCAACCGAATCGTCCATGACCGCTCAGGCCCCCGCGTCGTATCCGTACGTGCTCGAAGCAACCGGCATTTCCAAATCGTTCGTGCAGGGCGGGCTGAACGTGCGGGTGCTCGACAATACGCAGCTTTCCGTGCGGCGCGGCGAGAAGCTCGCGATCGTCGGCGCGTCGGGCTCCGGCAAGAGCACGCTGCTGCACGTGCTCGGCGGTCTCGACGATCCGAGCGCGGGCCAGGTGTCGGTGCTCGGCAAGCCGTTCACGAAGCTCTCCGAGCGCGAGCGCAACGATCTGCGCAATCGCGCGCTTGGCTTTGTCTATCAGTTTCACCATCTGCTGCCGGAATTTTCCGCGCTCGACAATGTCGCGATGCCGCTGCGGATTCGCCGCGAGACGACCGAGGCCGCGCGCCGCGAGGCGCTTGCCGTGCTCGAACAGGTCGGCATGGGGCATCGTGCGAAGCATCGGCCGGGCGAGCTGTCGGGCGGCGAGCGCCAGCGCGTCGCGATCGCGCGGGCGCTGGTCACGAAGCCCGCCTGCGTGCTCGCCGACGAGCCGACCGGCAACCTCGACGGCGGTACCGCCGACACGGTCTTCAACCTGATGCTCGAACTGTCGCGCACGCTCGAAACGAGCTTCGTGATCGTCACGCACGACCCGGAGCTGGCCGGGCGCTGCGACCGCATCATGCGGCTGCGCGACGGCGTGCTGCACGAGGAGCCGCCGGTACCGGTTTGAGTGCGCGGGGGCGCCCGCCGCTTGCGAGACGACTCATGTGGATCGATACGCACTGCCATCTCGATGCTGCCGAATTCGACGCCGACCGCGACGCGGTCGCGGCGGCCGCGCGCGGCGCGGGCGTCTCGCGCATCGTGATTCCGGCGATCGGGCGGCAGAATTTCGCGGCGGTGCGCGAACTCGCGCATCGCGTCGAGGGCGGGGCGTACGCGCTCGGCATTCATCCGCTCTGCACGCCCGGCGCCGACGATGCCGACCTCGACCTGCTGCGCATGGAGATCGAGGCGAGTCTCGACGATCCGCGCTTCGTCGGCATCGGCGAGATCGGGCTCGACTATTTCGTCGAAGGTCTCGACGACGCGCGCCAGCAATTCTTCTACAACGGCCAGTTGCAGCTCGCGCGCGAATTCGATCTGCCGGTGATCTGCCACGTGCGCAAATCGCAGGATCAGGTCATCAAGGGGCTGCGGCGGCATCAGATCCATCGTGGCATCGCCCACGCATTCAACGGCAGTTTCCAGCAGGCTCAGGCGTATCTCGACCAGGGGCTGCATCTCGGCTTCGGCGGCAATCTGACGTTCGAGCGCGCGCGGCAAATCCGGCGTCTCGCCGAGCAACTGCCGTTCGATGCGCTCGTCGTCGAGACCGACGCGCCGGACATCGCGCCGTCGTGGATGTACAGGCAGCGCAACTCGCCCGAGCAGATTCCGGCAATCGGCGCGAGCCTCGCGCAGCTGCGCCATGTCACACCCGACTCAGCCGCCCTAGGCACAACGGCTAACGCGCTCGCCGCGCTGCCGCGACTCGCGCTTTCCTCTGCATAATCGATTCCATTGATCGAAGGGTTCGCGCCGGGCGACACCCCCGCCCGGCGGGCTTGCTGTCGCCTGTTCGCCGCGTGTGGGTTCGCCTCGCGTGGGGCGGCGCGGAGGGCGGATGCGAGCAGTGTGGTGTGGTTTTGCGTTGGGTGTGATCGGCTTGCAGCGGCAGGCGGCATTGCCGCGGATGGCCGGCTGGTGGACGCTGGTTTTGCTGGGTGGCGCGGCGCTGGGTGTGGCGATTTGGGGCTTGCGGGAACGCGCCGCGACGCCCCTTGCGTACGGGCGCGCGTTGCCGCTCGCACACGGGTGTGCGTTGCCGGATTCGCCGGCGTGGCGGTGGGCGTGTTGCGTGTGCCGCATGTACGACGAGGCGCGCGTGCGGCGGGTGATCGGCTGGAGCGCCGTGTGGTGCGCGGCAATCTGCGCGGGCTTTGGTTATGCCGCCGTGCGCGCGCATACGCGGCTCGTGGTGAGCTTGCCGCACGCGTGGGAAGGGCGCGATATCGAGGTCGCCGGCAGCATCAAGGGTTTGCCGTCGCATGACGAGAAAGGCGCGCGATTTCTGTTCGAAGTCGAGACGAACGATGCCGGGCTCGCCGCTTTTCCGCAGGTGATTCAACTCTCGTGGATCGCTCGCGACACACCGGCGCCGCCGCTCGAACCCGGTCAACGCTGGCGTCTGCCCGTGCGGTTGAAGCGTCCGCACGGCAATGCGAATTTCGGCGTGCGCGATGCCGAAGCGAGTCTGCTCGCGCGCAACGTGCGGGCGGTTGGTTACGTGAGCGCGGCGGATCGCGCGGTGCGTTTGCCGGGCTATGCGCGCGGGCTTGCGGTGTGGGTCGACCGTTCGCGTGCCGCGTTGCGTGCGCGGATCGACACGGTGCTCGCCGATGCGCCGCATCGCGGGATCGTCGTCGCGCTCGCGACCGGCGCGCAGGACGAAGTGAGCACCGCCGACTGGCAATTGATGCGCGGCACCGGCACGAGTCATCTGGTGGCGATTTCGGGGCTGCATATCGGCTTCGTCGCGGGACTGGCCGGCTGGCTGGCGGCGGCGGTATGGCGGCGCTCGGGCTGGCTCGGGCGCGCGTGGCCGTTGCGGTTGCCCGCGCAGATCGTCGGCGTGACGGCCGGTGCGCTGTTTGCCGCGCTGCACGCGGCGCTCGCGGGCTTCAACGTGCCGGCGCAGCGCACGCTGTGGATGGCGGCGGTCGTCGCGCTCGCGTTCGTCGGCGGGCGCAATCTGGCGCGCTCGACGGTGCTCGCGTGGGCGCTCGGGCTCGTGCTGCTGATCGATCCGTGGGCGGTCGTGTCGGCGGGATTCTGGCTGTCGTTCTGCGCGGTCGGCGCGATTCTGTTTGCGATGTCGGGGCGGCCGCGCGTGCGCAGCCGTCTGCGCGGGCGGGGCGATGAACGTTGGGGCGAACGCGGCGATGAATGCGGCGGTGAATGCAACGAGGCCGCCCCCGGAACCGGCCTGCGGGCGCTGCGCGCCGCTTCGAGTCGGCGTTTGCGCGCGCTCGTCGAACGCCTGCGCGGCGCCGCGCACGTGCAGATCGCGGTGACACTCGCGCTCGCGCCGCTCACCGTCTACTGGTTCGCGCAGATTCCGCTCGTCGGGCCGCTGGCGAACGCGTTCGCGATTCCGTGGGTGAGTCTGCTCGTCACGCCGGCGGTGCTCACGGGCGTTGCGTTGCCCGCGCCGCTCGACGCATTCGCGTGGCACGTCGCCCATACGTTGCTCGACGTGCTCGCGCTCGGCCTGCAGGGGTTGACGGGGCCGCGCTGGACGCTCTGGTGGTTGCCGCAACCCGCTGCATGGGCGCTTGCCGCGGCGGCGGTCGGCGTGCTCTGGTGCCTCGCGCCACGCGGCTGGCCGCTGCGCTGGGCCGCGCCGCTGACGTGGCTGCCGTTGCTGATGCCCAGCGCGGACGGCGCGCTTGCCGCGCCGGCGGGCGCGTTCCGTCTGACGGCGCTCGACGTGGGGCAGGGCGCGTCGATCCTCGTGCAAACCGCGCATCACGCATTGCTGTTCGATGCCGGGCCGGGCGCGGAATCGACGCACGCGGGCGAGCGCGTGGTCGTGCCGTTCCTGCAGGCGCAGGGCGTGACGACGCTCGACACGCTGATCGTCAGCCACGCCGATTCCGATCATGCGGGTGGCGTGCCTGCCGTGCTCGATGCGATCGAGGTGCGTCAGATGGTGGGCTCGCTCGCGCCGGACAATGCGCTGTGGCCGTACGCGCAGCGGCACGGCGCGCGGACGCTGCCGTGCGCGGCGGGGCAGCGCTGGCAATGGGACGGCGTCGAATTCGCGATACTGTGGCCGGATGCCGGGCCCGCGAGCGGCAAGAACAACGATCGTTGCTGCGTGCTCAGGGTCAGCACGCTGCCGCGCGCGGGGCTCGCCGCGACATCGCGTGCTCGCACAGAGACGACGCGTTTCGCGGCCCTGCTGACCGCCGACATCGAGGCGCCGGTCGAGCGCACGCTGCTCGCGCGCGATCGCGGCGCCTTGCGCGCCCAGGTGCTGATGGCGCCGCATCATGGCAGCAGGACCTCGTCGACCGAGCCGTTCCTCGACTCTATCGAGCCGTCCATCGCGCTATTTCAGGTAGGCTACGAAAATCGTTTTCATCATCCGAATGCGGGCGTGTTCGAGCGCTACGAGGCACGCCATATCGAACTCGGGCGCAGCGATCGGGACGGCGCGGTGCGGGTGGACGTCGATCCCGGCGCGGACGGCCCCGCGCTCACGCTCGAGCGCTATCGCGAGACGCGGCGGCGCTACTGGATGGCGCGTTGAGCGCGCGAGACGCCTGTCAAAGGCGCACGCAAAAAACAGAAACGGAGATAGCCGCAGTTGAAAAACATCATTCATTTCTCTCATGCGAACGGCTTTCCGGCTTCCACCTACCGGACGATCTTCGCCGAACTTTCCGACGACTACGAGGTGCGCTTCATCGAGCGCATCGGCCATGACACGCGCTTTCCGGTCACGCAGGACTGGCCGCATCTGGTCGAGCAGTTGCTCGAAGACATCGGCCGCGCGTACGAGCAGCCGGTATGGCTCGTCGGACATTCGCTGGGCGGCTATCTGTCGCTGATGGCCGCACTGAAAAAGCCGCAGTGGGTGAGGGGCGTGGTGATGCTCGACTCGCCGGTGATCGCCGGTTGGCGCAGCAGCATGCTACGCGTCTCGCAATGGACCGGGCTCGACGAACGGCTCTCGCCGGCCGCCGCGACGCGCACCCGGCGCACGCAGTGGGCAAGCCGCGACGAAGCGTGGCGGCACTTCCATTCGAAGCCGGCGTTCGCGCGCTGGGACGAGCGCATGCTGTCCGACTACATCGATTTCGGCATTCCGCAGAGCGCGCCGGACGGCACGCGCGCGCTCGCATTCGACCGCCGCACCGAATACCGGATTTACCGCACGCTGCCGCACACGCTCGGCGCGCGGCTCGCGCACGGCGCGCCGGTGCCGGTCGGTTTCATCGCCGGCACGCGCTCGAAGGAAATCCGCCAGGCCGGTCTCGATGCGACGCGCCGCGCGACCGGCGGCCACCTTGAGTGGATCGAAGGCAGCCATCTGTATCCGATGGAGCGGCCGATCGAAACGGCGCGCGCGGTGCAGCGGATGTTGCGCGAACTGGAGCGGCTTGCCTGAGGCGCTGCGCGTGCGACTTGCGTGGCAAATGGCGGCGCCGGGTTGCACGCGAGGAGGGGGCGGCGCGCGCCGGGCCGGTCGTTTTTTGCTGGGTCGGGACCATCCTTTACGGTATAATCCGTTTTTCCCGCGAGCATCCAGCGATGACCAAATATGTTTTCGTCACCGGCGGCGTAGTTTCTTCCCTCGGCAAGGGTATTGCCGCCGCTTCCCTCGCCGCGATCCTCGAATCGCGCGGTCTCAAAGTCACCCTCCTCAAACTCGATCCGTACATCAACGTTGACCCCGGCACGATGAGCCCGTTTCAGCACGGCGAAGTGTTCGTGACGGAAGACGGAGCGGAAACCGACCTCGACCTCGGCCACTACGAGCGCTTCATCAGCACGAAGATGCGCAAGGCCAACAACTTCACCACGGGCCAGATTTACGAATCGGTGATCCGCAAGGAACGCCGCGGCGATTATCTCGGCAAGACGGTGCAGGTCATCCCGCACATCACGAACGAAATCCAGGCATTCGTCGAGCGCGGCGCGGCTTCCGCGACGTGCGGCGAGCCCGATGTCGCGATCGTCGAAGTGGGCGGCACGGTGGGCGACATCGAATCGCTGCCGTTCCTCGAAGCCGCGCGTCAGATGAGCTTGCGCCTCGGCCGCAACAGCGCGTGCTTCGTGCACCTGACGCTCGTGCCCTGGGTTGCCACGGCGGGCGAACTGAAGACCAAGCCCACCCAGCACAGCGTGCAGAAGCTGCGCGAAATCGGCATCTCGCCGCACGTGCTGCTGTGCCGTGCCGACCGGCCGATTCCGGACGACGAGCGCGCGAAGATCTCGCTGTTCTCGAACGTGCCCGAAGACGCGGTGATTTCGGTGTGGGACGCGGACAGCATCTACAAGATTCCGCAGATGCTGCACGACCAGGGGCTCGACGCGATCATCTGCGAAGAGCTCAGGCTCACGCCGAAAGCCGCGGACCTCGCGATGTGGTCCGACCTCGTCGAGAAGCTGCAGAATCCGAAGCACGAAGTGACGATCGGCATGGTCGGCAAGTACGTCGATCTGACCGAGTCGTACAAGTCGCTGATCGAAGCGCTGCGCCATGCGTCGATGCACACGTCGACGCGCGTGAACATCGAGTACATCGACTCCGAAGAGATCGAGACGCAAGGCGTCGAGAGCCTCAGGCATCTCGACGCGGTGCTCGTGCCGGGCGGCTTCGGCCGGCGCGGCACCGAGGGCAAGATCGCCGCGATCCGCTATGCGCGCGAAGCGAAGGTGCCGTATCTCGGCATCTGCCTCGGCATGCAGCTTGCCGTGATCGAATTCGCCCGCGACGTGGTCGGCCTGAAGGACGCGAACAGCACCGAGTTCGATCAGGAAACGAAGAACCGCGTGGTCGCGCTGATCACCGAGTGGTACGACCGCGAAGGCCGCGTCGAGAAGCGCACCGAAGAGTCGGACCTCGGCGGCACCATGCGCCTCGGTTCGCAGCGCTGCCCGATCAAGCCCGGCACGATGGCCGAGGAAATCTACGGCCGCGACGTGAACGAGCGCCATCGCCACCGTTATGAAGTCAATAACCGTTTCGTGCCCCAACTCGAAGCCGGCGGCCTCATCATTAGCGCCCGTACGCCGAGCGAGGATCTGCCGGAAATGATGGAATTGCCGCGCAGCATGCACCCGTGGTTCGTCGGCGTGCAGTTCCACCCGGAATTCACATCCACGCCGCGCGATGGCCACCCGCTGTTCAAGTCGTTCGTCGAGGCGGCGCTGGCGCATCAGCAGTCGCGCACCGCGAACGCAGTCAGGGAGAAAGCATGAAGCTGGGCGATTTCGAAATCGGTCTCGACAAGCCGTTTTTCCTGATCGCCGGTACCTGTGTCGTCGAATCGGAACAGATGACGATCGACACGGCCGGCCGCCTCAAGGAAATCTGCGCGAAGCTGAACATTCCGTTCATCTATAAATCGTCGTACGACAAGGCCAACCGCAGCAGCGGCAAGTCGTTCCGCGGTCTGGGCATGGACGAAGGTTTGCGCATCCTGTCGGAAGTGAAGCGTCAGCTCGGCCTGCCGGTGCTAACCGACGTTCACGCCGAACACGAAATCGAACAGGTCGCGTCGGTCGTCGACGTGCTGCAAACGCCGGCGTTCCTGTGCCGGCAAACGGACTTCATTCACGCCTGCGCGCGCTCGGGCAAGCCGGTCAATATCAAGAAGGGCCAGTTTCTCGCGCCGCACGACATGAAGAACGTGATCGACAAGGCGCGCGACGCCGCGCGCGAAGCGGGTCTGTCGGAAGACCGCTTCATGGCGTGCGAGCGCGGCGTGTCGTTCGGCTATAACAACCTCGTGTCGGACATGCGTTCGCTCGCGATCATGCGCGAGACCAACGCGCCGGTCGTGTTCGACGCGACGCACTCGGTGCAGTTGCCGGGCGGCCAGGGCACGAGCTCGGGCGGCCAGCGCGAATTCGTGCCGGTGCTCGCGCGTGCCGCGGTCGCGGTGGGCGTTGCGGGTCTCTTCATGGAAACGCATCCGAACCCGGCGCAGGCGAAGTCGGACGGGCCGAACGCGGTGCCGCTCAAGCGCATGGCCGATCTGCTCGAGACGCTCGTCACGCTCGACCAGGCCGTCAAGCGCGGGCCGTTCCTCGAAAGCGATTTCAACTGATTCAAGCATGCGCCGCGTGTCGCGATTTTCACGATCCACCTCGATAATCGGCGCGCGGCGTTTTCGCATAATGGCCGTCGAACGTATCGGCGCGCGAGTTGTCTGTCGGGGAGACCGGCGGGTGCTTTGCAGGGGACAGGAGTCGGCACTTAAGCGCCAACTCCGGATCGGCAGCGCGATACAGTGTCACAGTAAAGAATTCAACGTCATTTCTTTGAGGAAACCATGAGTGCTATCGTAGACATCATCGGTCGAGAGATTCTCGATTCGCGAGGCAACCCCACCGTCGAATGCGACGTGCTGCTCGAATCGGGCACGATGGGCCGCGCAGCGGTGCCGTCGGGCGCGTCGACCGGCTCGCGCGAAGCGATCGAACTGCGCGACGGCGAAGCCGGCCGTTACGGCGGCAAGGGCGTGCTGAAGGCCGTCGAGCACATCAACACTGAAATCTCCGAAGCGATCATGGGCCTCGACGCTTCCGAACAGGCTTTCCTCGACAAGACGCTGCTCGAACTCGACGGCACCGACAACAAGTCGCGCCTCGGCGCGAACGCGATGCTGGCCGTGTCGATGGCCGTCGCGAAGGCCGCCGCTGAAGAAGCCGGCCTGCCGCTGTATCGCTACTTCGGCGGCTCGGGCGCGATGCAACTGCCGGTGCCGATGATGAACATCGTCAACGGCGGCGCGCACGCGAACAACAGCCTCGACATCCAGGAATTCATGATCGTGCCGGTCAGCCAGCCGACCTTCCGCGAAGCACTGCGCTGCGGCGCCGAAGTGTTCCACGCGCTGAAGAAGATCCTGTCGGATCGCGGCATGAGCACGGCCGTCGGCGACGAAGGCGGCTTCGCACCGAACTTCGGCAGTAACGAGGAATGCTTGTCCACGATCCTGCAGGCGATCGAGAAAGCAGGCTATCGCGCCGGTGAAGACGTGCTGCTCGCGCTCGACTGCGCGGCGAGCGAGTTCTACCACGACGGCAAGTACCAGCTGGCGGGCGAAGGCCTGCAACTGTCGTCGACGGAATTCGCGGACTACCTCGCGAACCTCGCCGACAAGTTCCCGATCGTGTCGATCGAAGACGGCATGCACGAAGGCGACTGGGAAGGCTGGAAGGTGCTGACCGACAAGCTCGGCAAGAAGGTGCAGCTGGTCGGCGACGACCTGTTCGTAACCAACACGCGCATCCTCAAGGAAGGCATCGAGAAGGGCATCGCGAACTCGATCCTGATCAAGATCAACCAGATCGGCACGCTGACGGAAACCTTTGCGGCGATCGAGATGGCGAAGCGCGCGGGCTACACGGCCGTGATCTCGCACCGCTCGGGCGAAACCGAAGATTCGACGATCGCCGATATCGCCGTGGGTCTCAACGCTGGCCAGATCAAGACCGGTTCGCTGTCGCGTTCGGACCGTATCTCGAAGTACAACCAGCTGCTGCGCATCGAGGAAGATCTCGGCGATATCGCGAGCTACCCGGGCAAGTCGGCGTTCTACAATCTGCGCTAAACAGCAGTTTGTTCGCGCTGATCGATGAGACGGTTATCCTTCGTTTCTGATTGACCTCGCCGCCCTGCGTATAGCGCAGGGCGGCGCGTATTTATTGTGCTTACTTCATGCGGCTTGTCACTGCTGTCCTGATCGTTCTGCTGGCGCTGATCCAGTACCCGCTCTGGTGGGGGCATGGCGGCTGGCTGCGCGTGCATGAGTTGCAAGGGCAACTCGCGCAGCAACTGCAAAAGAATGCCGACGCGAAGGTGCGCAACGAGCGCATTCAGGGCGAGGTGCAGGATCTGCAGAACGGCACGGCCGCGGTCGAAGAGCGGGCGCGCTACGAGATGGGCATGGTCAAGGACGGCGAGGTGTTCGTGCAGTTCGTGTCGCCGAACCAGCCGTTGCCGGCGTCGAACGGTCCGTCGGTGAATACGTCGACGCGCGGCGAGGTATCGGCCGCGCCGCTGCACGTGGTGCCGAATCCGGAGTCGCGCGCGAAGCCGGATCGCAAGCGTGGCGGGAAGGCGGTGGCAGCGAAGGAGAAGAAGCCGGCGCATTGAGGTTGATGCGTTGTCGGCCTGGTGGGCTCAATGGGCTCGGCTGAGTCAGTCACGAAGGACGCAAAAAAAGCGCGGTTCATTTTGAACCGCGCTTTTTTTATTGCCCTGTTCCTTTGTACTTTGTACTGTCGCCGTCGATCCTACCAACCCCAGTACGGCCCGAAGCCGACGCCAATGCCCGTGCCCCATCCGCGCCGTCCCCAACTGCCGGTCGAAAAGCCGCCGGTCACGGTGATGGGCGGCGCTGGCGAGCCATAGCGCGACCACGCCTGAGCAGCGGCCTCTGCGGCCATCGACTGATTCTGCTCGTACATGACCTGGCGATCGATCGCGTCATAGCGCGCACGCTCTTCCGGTGTCAGCGTTTGACCGGTGCCGGCCGCTGGGGCCTGATCGGACGGCAGGCGGCTCAGAATCGGCATTGGGCCAGGCGGGTCGATCGTGCAGCCGGCGAGTGCGGCGCTACCCGCGACCACGGCCAGTACGGTCAACGTGCGCGCATGACGTATCAGCGAAAGAGGGGGCTTCATGTTCGAATCTCCATCGGTTCGACGCGTTGGCGGGCGAGGCCGACATGTGCCGTGAGCGGCGCGAATGGTTCAACGCACATTCACCACGGCGATCAGGCTCGGCGGTCAGAAAGGCCGCGGCCGGAGAAAGCCAGTGCGCCGCCCGAGCCATGACGGCAGTGGGCGGCGCGGTGGCGGCTGCCGTTATGAAAAGCGACGAAGCACCTATCACGCACGGCAGCCAGGGCAAGCTCGGACGTTCACGCAACCTGCCCAGGCACGCGCTGCAGCCTCAGTGCCGCTGATCGGTAGCCGGCGTCACGCCTTGTGAAAGTCCGCTTGCCACGAAAAGTTGCGCGACGTCGACCGGGTCGAACTCGTAGCGCTGGTTGCAGAACTCGCAGTGAATCTCGACGTGGCCGCGTTCTTCGATCACGCCGTCCACTTCGTCGCGGCCGAGCATCTTCAGCATCGCGCCGACCTTTTCGCGCGAGCACGTGCATTCGAAGCGCGTTGTGACCGGCTCGAAATGCAGCACGTTTTCCTGCCAGAAGAGCCGGCGGAAAACCGTCTCCGGTTCTTCCTTCAGCAGTTCGTCCTGCGACAGCGTGCCGCCGAGCGTGCAGACGCGCTCCCACGTGTCCGCATCGAGCTGGCCCGGATGCGGGACGATGCCGCCGTCGCCGGGCAGCTTCTGCAACAGCATGCCGACCGCGCGCTCGGTGTTCGCCGCGAGCCACATGCGCGTGTCGAGCTGCTCCGAGTGATGCATGTAGTGTTCGAGCACCTCGGCGATCGACTTGAGCGGCCCGTCGACGCCCGAGAGCGGCACGATGCTCTGGTACGGCTGCTGGCCGGGCTGTTTGTCGGCCGGGTCGAGCGTGATGACGCAGCGGCCGTGGCCGCTCGCGTTGACGAGATCGACGAGCGAGGTCGTGTCTTCGAGCGCCGGGCCGTTCTCGCCCGAGAGCTTCGCGGTGGCGCGCATCGTCAGGTTCGAACTGCACTGCACGACCAGCATCTTGACCGGGCCATCGCCGAAAATCTGCATGACGAGCGTGCCGTCGAACTTCAGGTTCGCCGACAGCAGCGCGCACGCGGCCATCATTTCGCCCAGGATCGTTCGCACGGGCGCCGGATAATCGCGCCGCGTCAATACTTCCTGCCACGTATTGCGCAACGAAACGATCTCGCCGCGCACCGGCGCCGCGCTGAACATGAATTTTTGCAACTGGTCGCTCACAACTTTTCCTCGATGGAGTGACGCGGCGCGATGCCGCGTCATTGCGCACCGCGCGCGCCGGCCGTCTAGCCGATGCGCACGAGCTGCGCCTTGAAATACTCGCGGCGCTCGACATAACTTGCCGCGCCGCGCCGCATGTTGGCGATATCCGCTTCCGTCAGTTCGCGCACGACCTTGGCGGGCGCGCCGAGAATCAGCGTATTGTCGGGAAACACCTTGCCCTCGGTGACGACGGCACCCGCTCCGACCAGACAGTTGCGGCCGATCACCGCGCCATTCAAGACCACGGCCTGAATGCCGATCAGCGAACCTTCCTTGATCGTGCAGCCGTGCAGCATGACCTGGTGGCCGATCGTCACGTTCGGCTCGACCGTCAGCGGATAGCCGGGGTCGGTGTGCAGCACCGCGCTTTCCTGCACGTTGCTGCCGGCGCCGATCGTGATCGGCTCGTTGTCGCCGCGCAGCGTCGCGCCGAACCACACGCTCGCGTTTTCCTCGAGCGTCACGTTGCCGATGATGTTCGCCGAATCCGCGACGAACACGCTTTCATGGATGTTCGGGGCGGCTTCGCCCAGCTTGTAAATCGTCACAATGTCTCCTGTTGATCGGTCGCCGCATGCGGCGCCTGGCCGCTGTCGCGCGTTGCCGGCCTGACTTCGCGGGCCTGACGGACGCGCCCGCAGGCGCGCCGGATGGTCGAATCGGGTATTGTAAACGGTTGTGTGGCCGGGCCGCTCGGCGCGCGCGCCAAGGTGCGCGCTTGCGATTTCGCGGTGATTGCCGGCGAGAACGTGAGAGAAGCGGCGCCGTGGTGTCCGGTTCGTCGCCGCATGGGCTTGTTGTGCGTAGCGGTTACGCATGGCCACTCGTCGCGTGGGTCGCATGCCGTGGCGCTTCTGCGCGTTTTGTCGCGCGTTGGCGGTACGAGCGGGGCTCGACTTGGCCACGTTTACCGCAGCGTCTCCGGCCGCTTTATCCGTTGCCTCAGTTGATTTCGTTGCCGATCCGCTTCCCATGACGTCCGCCGCTTCGCCTGTTTCATCCATGTCCTGCGCATCGGATTCCCGCGACGAGCCTTCGTGCGCGCGCCGTGTTGCGCTCGCCGCCTTGCGCGACAGCGATCCGGCCATCAAGGCGGATGCGGCTCGCGCACTGTATGCCGCCGTGCTCGACGGTCGCGCCGTCTGTCACGCCGATCTCGAACTGGCCGAGCCGGCCGGCCTGCCGGGCCGTCCCGTGCGGCCCGAACTCGTCGAGCCGCGCCAGCTCGGCCGGCGCAGCATGCAGTCGCCGCAGGGCCGCGCGGTGTTGCTGCATGCGCTCGCGCACATCGAGTTCAACGCGATCAATCTCGCGCTCGACGCCGTATGGCGCTTCTCCGGCATGCCCGTCGGGTTCTATGCCGACTGGCTCAAGGTCGCCGCCGAAGAGGCCTATCACTACTCGCTGCTCGCCGCGCGGCTCGCCGAATACGGCCATGCCTACGGCGACTTCCCGGCGCACGGCGGCCTGTGGGACATGTGCGAGCGTACCCGCGGCGACGTGCTCGCGCGCATGGCGCTGGTGCCGCGCACGCTCGAAGCGCGCGGCCTCGACGCCTCGCCGCCGATTCGCGCGCGTTTGCAGCAGGCGGGCGATCAGGCGTCGGCGGCGATTCTCGACGTGATCCTGCGCGACGAGATCGGCCACGTGCTGATCGGCAACCGCTGGTTCCGCCACCTGTGCGGGGCGCACGGGCTCGATCCGCACGAGACCTATCAGCGTCTCGCCGATCAGTACCACGCGCCGAAGTTACGCGGTCCGTTCAATTTCGAAGCACGTCGCGACGCCGGTTTCGACGAAGCCGAACTCGCCGCGCTCGCGGGGCTCGACGCGCAACCGCAACCGCAACCGCAACCGCAACCGCAACCGCAACCGCAGGGGCCGACGCCGGACCCGACCGACGCGGACGACCGAACACCGCTTCGATAATCGCTCTCCCCGTATCAGCCGGCGGTCTCTATAATCGAACGATCATTCTTTTTTGTGGGTGCGCCGCTCATGAATACTTCCCGCTCCGAGTTCGTCGCCGTGCGCGGCGTCCGTCTGCACGTGCGGCGTTGGGGCCGTCCCGACGCGCCGATCCTGTTCATGCTGCATGGCTGGATGGACGTGGGGGCCTCGTTCCAGTTCGTCGTCGATGCGCTCGGCGGCGACTGGCAGGTGATCGCGCCCGACATGCGCGGCTTCGGCCTGTCCGACTGGCCGGTTGCCGAGCGCGGCGGCGGCAGCTACTGGATTCAGGACTATCTCGGCGATCTCGACGCGCTCGTCGACCACTACGCGCCAAAAGGCGAGGTCAATCTGGTCGGCCACAGCATGGGCGCGAACATCGTGTGCGTGTACGCGGGCGTGCGGCCGGAGCGCGTGCGGCGCGTGGTCGATCTCGAGGGCTTTGGGCTCGCGCCGTCGCATCCGGCGCAGGCGCCCAGGCGCTTGCTCAACTGGCTCGACGAATTGCGCGATCCGCCGCAGCTGAGGCGCTATGCGTCGCTCGACGAGGTGGCCGCGCGCCTCACCAAAACCAATCCGCGGCTCGATCCGCGGCGCGCGAAGTTTCTCGCGCGGCACTGGTCGAAGCCGGATGGCGAAGGGCGCTTCATGCTGCTCGCCGACCCCGCGCACAAGGTGCGCGGGCCGACGCTGTATCGCCTCGACGAGGTGATGGCCGTATGGCGCAAGGTGAGGGCGAGGGTGCTGCACGTCGAGGCCGCCGGGTCGCCGACGCTCGCGCAGATCGCCGGCGAGATTCCGCTCGACGAATTCAAGGCGCGTTTTCAGGCGTTTCCCGACTGGCGCGAGAAGATCATCGACGAGGCCGGGCACATGGTGCATCACGACCAGCCGGAGCAGATCGCGGCGCTGATCGAGGGGTTTTGCGCTTAGGCGGCTTTATTAGGCGGCTTCATTGCGAAGGTCTGGAGAGGTTTTAGGGGGGCGGCGTTTGTTGCCAGTGTTGGGCCGTCTGCGCGCAGGCGCGCTTGCCTGTATTCGAGCTTCTATCCGCGCCCGCAACCGAGCCCGCGGCCCGTATCCGCCGTGACGCGGCGCGGCACGCGTCCGGCGCCGGCGCATGCAGCAAGTGCCGGCAGCAAGCGTGCACAGCAAGCGCCCGCAGCCGCCACCGCAAGATAGCCCTGCGGGCCCTTACTGCGTTGCAGTAAAATGGCTGGAGAATCTCTCCAGGACCACGATGAACGCCGATCTTCACTGCCACTCCACCGTTTCCGACGGCCAGTTCGCGCCGGCCGACGTCGCGCGCCGCGCGCACGCGAACGGCGTGACGCTGTGGGCGCTCACCGATCACGACGAAGTCGGCGGTCAGCACGAAGCGCGCGCCACCTCCGAAGCGCTCGGTATGCGCTATCTGAGCGGCGTCGAGATTTCGGTCACATGGGCGGGGCGCACCGTGCATATCGTCGGGCTCGGTATCGATCCGACCAGCCGGATTCTGATCGACGGTCTCGCGCGCACGCGCGACGGCCGTGCCGCGCGCGCCGAGGCGATCGGCGAGCAGCTGGCCGCGCTCGGCATTCCCGGCGCGTACGAGGGCGCGCTCGAATACGTCTCGAATCCCGACATGATGTCGCGCACGCACTTCGCGCGCTTCATGGTCGAGCACGGCCACTGCGGCACTACGCAGGAAGTGTTCGACCGCTATCTCGGCGACGGCAAGCCGGCCTACGTCGCGCACCGCTGGGCGAAACTCGCCGACGCGGTGGGCTGGATCCAGGCCGCGGGCGGCGAGGCGATCGTCGCGCATCCGGGCCGCTACGCGTATTCGCCGCTCGAATTCGACGCGTTTTTCGCCGAATTCATCGATCTCGGCGGCAAGGCGATCGAGGTCGTCACAGGCAGCCACACGCCCGACCAGTATCGCGAATACGCGGACGTCGCGCGCCGCTTCGGCTTCGAGGCCTCGCGCGGGTCCGATTTCCACGCGCCCGGCGAGGGCCGCATCGAACTCGGCGCGCTGCCGCCGCTGCCCGCCGATCTCAAGCCCGTCTGGGAACGCTGGCTGTGACCGCGCGCCGTGCCATGACGGCACGTCACGCGCGCGGGCTGGCCCGATCAGGCGAGCGCGTGCGCACCAGCCCCCTGGCGGCGCCGTGCCATGCGGATGCCTCTTCGAGGCATTGCATTCCGCGGGCCAGCCGTCCTCCATTCGCAGGGCACGTGCGATCCGTTTGCCGCATGCCAGCCGCAGCCGTTCATCCGCCGTCATCGTGAACCACCATGTCCCAATACTTCCGGCTTCATCCCGACAATCCGCAGCCGCGCCTCGTCAAGCAGGCCGTGCAGATCATCAACGACGGCGGCGTGGTCGCGTTGCCGACCGATTCGACCTATGCGCTCGCCTGCCATCTCGACGACAAGGATGCGGTCGAGCGTCTGCGGCGCATTCGCGGGCTCGATGAAAAGCAGCTGCTGTCGCTGCTCGTGCGCGATCTGTCGGAGCTCGCCAATTTCGCGATGGTGGACAACCGGCAGTACCGGCTGCTCAAATCGGTGACGCCGGGCCCGTACGTGTTCGTGCTGCAGGCGACGAAGGAAGTGCCGCGGCGCGTCTCGCATCCGTCGCGCAAGACGATCGGCCTGCGCGTGCCGGATCATGCGATCACGCTCGCGATTCTCGAGGAACTCGGTCAGCCGCTGCTCGGCTCGACGCTGATCATGCCCGACGAAACCGAGCCGCTGAACGATCCCGAGGACATTCGCGCGCGGCTCGAAAAGCAGCTTGATCTCGTGATCGACGGCGGCCCTTGCGTATGCGAGCCGTCCACCGTGATCGACCTGACCGGCGCGGAGCCCGTACTGGTGCGGGCAGGGCGGGGTTCGCTCGCGCCGTTCGGCCTCGCGGAAGCGGCATGAGCGAAAGCGGGCAGACGCGCGCAAGCGCATTGTTACAATAACGGCATATGGATTCTTCCCTGATACAGACCGTCGCGGTCTACGCGCTTCCGGTTATTTTCGCGATCACGCTGCACGAAGCGGCGCACGGCTACGTCGCGCGCTGGCTCGGCGACAACACCGCCTACGTGCTCGGCCGCGTGTCGCTGAACCCGATGCGCCATATCGATCCGCTCGGCACGATCGCGATTCCGCTCCTGCTCTATTTCGCGACGAGCGGCGCGTTCATGTTCGGCTACGCGAAGCCGGTGCCGGTCGCGTTCGGCAATCTGCGCAATCCGCGCTGGGGCAGCCTGTGGGTCGCGGCGGCCGGTCCCGTGTGCAACTTCATCCAGGCGCTGGCGTGGGGCGTGTTCGGCGTCGTGCTCGCGGTGCTCAATATCGACGAACCGTTTTTCACGCGCATGGCCGGCGCGGGCGTCGGCGTGAATCTGGTGCTCGGCGTGCTGAACCTCTTTCCGCTGCCGCCGCTCGATGGCGGCCGCGTGCTGATGGCGCTGTTGCCGCCGAAGCAGGCGATTTCGCTCGCGCGGCTCGAACCGTACGGCTTTTTCATCGTCATGGCGCTCGTCATGACGGGCACGCTCACGCGTTTCTGGTTAAAGCCGCTCGTCACGCTCGGCTATAGCGCGATTACCGCAATTCTGACTCCACTTGTTTCGCTTTTCTAAATAACCATGTTCCCAGACCGTATCTTCTCCGGCATGCGGCCCACCGGGTCGCTGCACCTCGGCCACTATCACGGCGTACTGAAAAACTGGGTGCGGCTGCAGTCCGAGTACCCGTGCTTCTTCTGCGTGGTCGACTGGCACGCACTGACGACGCACTACGAAACGCCCGAAGTGATCGAAAAGAACGTCTGGGACGTGCTGGTCGACTGGCTTGCTTCCGGCATCGATCCGGCCCAGGCGACGCTGTTCATCCAGAGCAAGGTGCCCGAGCATGCCGAGCTCGCGCTGCTGCTCGGCATGAGCACGCCACTCGGCTGGCTCGAACGCGTGCCGACCTACAAGGAGCAGATGGAAAAGCTCAAGGACAAGGACCTGTCCACCTACGGCTTCCTTGGCTACCCGGTGCTGATGGCGGCCGACATCCTGCTGTATCGCGGCTCGCTCGTGCCGGTCGGCGAAGACCAGGTGCCGCACGTCGAAATGACGCGCGAAATCGCGCGCCGCTTCAACTACCTGTACGGCCGCGAGCCGGGTTTCGAGGAAAAGGCCAACGAGGCCGCGAAGAAGCTCGGCGGCAAGCGCTCGAAGCTCTATCACGAGCTGCGCAACGCGTATCAGCAGGAAGGCGACGACGAGGCGCTCGAACGCGCGCGGGCGCTGCTGCAGGAATCGCAGAGCCTGTCGATGAGCGATCGCGAGCGTCTGTTCGGCTATCTCGAAGGCTCGCGCAAGATCATCCTCGTCGAGCCGCAGGCCATGCTGACCGAAGCGTCGCGCATGCCGGGTCTCGACGGCCAGAAGATGTCGAAGTCGTACGGCAACACGATCGGCCTGCGCGAAGACGCGGAAACGATCACGAAGAAAGTCCGCACGATGCCGACCGACCCGGCGCGCGTGCGCCGCACCGATCCAGGCGATCCGGACAAATGCCCGGTGTGGCAACTGCACCAGGTCTACACCGACGAAGCGACGCACGAGTGGGTGCAGAAGGGCTGCCGCTCGGCGGGCATCGGCTGTCTCGACTGCAAGCAGCCGGTTATCGAAGGCATTCTGCGCGAGCAGCAGCCGATGCTCGAGCGCGCGCAGAAGTACATGGACGACCCCTCGCTGCTGCGTGCGATCGTCGCCGACGGTTGCGACAAGGCGCGCCGCTTCGCGACGGAAACGATGCGCGACGTCCGCGAGGCGATGGGGCTGTCGTACAACTGATGGGCCATCGAGCTACCGCCGCGCAGCAATGAGCACACCCACTGCCGCCGGCATGCACGGCCTCGGTGAAGCGTCGCGCTGGGTGCGCGACTGGGCGCATCTGGTCGCGCCGGGTGGCGCGGTGCTCGACGTCGCCTCGGGCGCGGGGCGTCATGCGCGGTTTTTCGCGTCGCGCGGGCATCCGGTGACGGCGCTCGACCGCGACGCGGCCGCGCTCGGCATGTTGCGCGACGCGCCGCTCGTCACCCCGCTCGTGGCCGACCTCGAAGGCGCGCCGTGGCCGCTTGCCGACACCGCCGGATTTGCTGCGGTCGTCGTGACGAACTATCTGCACCGGCCGCTTTTCCCATCCCTTCTGCGTGCGCTCGCGCCGGGCGGCGTACTGGTTTACGAGACCTTCGCGCAAGGCAACGAAAGCGTCGGCAAACCGTCCAACCCGGCGTTTCTACTGGCGCCGGGCGAGCTTCTCGAGAGGGTGCGCGGCCAGTTGCGGGTAGTCGCATTTCAGGATGGATTTCTCGCGGAACCGCGCCCGGCCTACGTTCAGCGCATCTGCGCGATTCGCGAGCCGGCGCCCGCGCATGATCCCCCCCAGGCAACAGCCCCGCCTTGTTACGAGTTGGCGGGCTAATCCGCTACAATCGCGGTTTACCTGATCATATTCATGGCTTTTCATGACTAACGGCAACCAGAGCGGCGCCAACGGCGGCGTGCAGATTCGCGGCAGCATTCCTGCCATCATCACCCCGATGTTCGAAGACGGCAGCCTCGATCTGCCGGCGTTCCGAAAACTGGTCGACTGGCACGTCGCGGAAGGGACGGACGCGCTCGTCGTGGTCGGCACGAGCGGCGAATCGGCCACACTGTCGGTCGAAGAGCACGTGCTCATGGTCAAGACCGCGGTCGAGCACTGCGCGGGCCGTATTCCGGTGATCGCTGGCGCGGGTGCCAATTCGACGTCCGAGGCGATCGAACTGACGCGGCATGCGAAGGACGTCGGTGCCGACGCGACGCTGCAGGTCGTGCCGTATTACAACAAGCCGACGCAGGAAGGCATCTACCGCCATTTCGCGAAGATCGCCGAAACCGTCGATCTGCCGGTGATCCTCTACAACGTGCCGGGCCGCACCGTTGCCGACATGAGCAACGAGACCATCCTGCGCTGTGCGCAGGTGCCGGGCATCGTCGGCGTGAAGGAAGCGACCGGCAACATCGACCGCGCCGCGCATCTGATCAAGGCGGCGCCGGCCCACTTCGGCATCTATAGCGGCGACGATCCCACCGCGATCGCGCTGATGCTGCTCGGCGGCCACGGCAATATCTCGGTCACGGCCAACGTCGCGCCGCGCGCCATGAGCGATCTGTGCAAGGCCGCGCTCGCCGCGGATGCGAAGACCGCGCGCGAAATTCATCTGAAACTGCTGTCGCTGCACAAGTACCTGTTCGCCGAGGCGAATCCGATTCCGACGAAATGGGCGCTGCAGCAACTCGGGCGTGTGCAGGGCGGTATCCGTTTGCCGCTTACGCCGCTCGACGCGCAATACCACGATGTGGTGCGCGGCGCGCTGCGCGAAGCGGGCCTGCTAGGTTAAGCGGGCCGGCCCGACAGTTCGCCCGTATCTACGCCAGGCCGCCACCGGCATTTCCTTAACCGACGTCGCTTCAGCCCACGTTCCCGGCAGATCGAACGAGGCATCGCGTTCCAGCATCACGAAGGACCTCATGAAACGTTCCGCACTTTCCCTCCACGCAACCCGCATGGCGGCGCTGGCGCTTGCCCTGACGACGCTCGCCGGCTGTGACACGCTGAACGACTGGTTCGCTTCCGATCGCGTCAACTACAAGACGACGTCGAGTGCGCCGCCGCTCGCCGTGCCGAGCGATCTGAGCAGCACGCCGACCGACCAGCGCTATGTGGCGCCGCCCGCCAATCTGGCGCTGGGCGGTGCGACCGCACGCGCGGTGACGGCGGCTGGCAATACGACCGAAGGCCAGCCGAATGCGCAGGACCCGCTCGGCATGCACATCGAGCGCGACGGCGACCGCCGCTGGCTGGTCGTCGACGGCCGCTCGCCGGAGCAGCTGTGGCCGCAACTGCAGGAGTTCTGGCAGGAAAACGGCTTCGTGCTGAAGACCGACGCACCGGCAACCGGCATCATGGCGACCGACTGGGCTGAAAACCGCGCAAACATTCCCGACGACTGGTTCCGCCGCACGGTGGGCAAGGTCATCGACTTCGCGTATTCGTCGGGCACCCGCGACAGCTTCCGTACGCTCGTCTCGCGCGGGCCGGGCGGTGCCACCGATATCTCGATCACGCATAGCGCGATGGAAGAAGTGCTGACGGGGCAGGACAAGACGTCGTCGCGCTGGGAAGAGCGTCCGCGCGATCCGGCGCTCGAAGCGATGTTTCTCGCCAAGCTGATGCAGAAGTTCGGCCTGACCGAGGCGCAGTCGAAGCAACTGCTGACCGACGCGCACCCGGCCGTGGCGCCGGCTACGATCGAGCAGAGCGCGGGCGCGTCGACGCTCGATCTGCAGGAGTCGTTCGACCGTGCATGGTTGCGCGTGGGCCTGGCGCTCGACCGCACCAACTTCACCGTCGACAACCGCGATCGCGAAAAGGGCATCTACTACGTGCGCTACGCGGATTCGATGCAGGAGCTGAAGCGGGAAGGGCTGTTCGGCAAGCTGTTCTATAGCGGCAATTCGGCGCGCAAGCCGGGTCAGGAATTCCTCGTCAACGTGCGCGCGAAGGGCGATACGGTGACGCAGGTCGCGGTGGTGGA
>Ga0154001_1000112_pt1 | contig 22043 bp, 21 predicted proteins | sample TSNJ085MetaG_FD_104699 | JGI IMG/M metagenome (GOLD analysis project Ga0154001, IMG submission 104699) | Attine ant fungus gardens microbial communities from New Jersey, USA - TSNJ085 MetaG | ecosystem: Host-associated > Fungi > Mycelium > Unclassified | place: USA: New Jersey, Wharton State...
CAACGTCACGCGTTGCGCGCTCAGCGCCGAAGCCGGGACGGTATCGTGGGCGCGTGTCATGGACGCCTCTTCAGCAGCATCCAGAGAAACACCGGCACGCCGACCAGCGACGTCATCACGCCGACCGGCAACTGCGCGGGCGCAATCACAGTGCGCGCGACGAGATCCGCGCCCATCACCGCGACGCCGCCGCCGAGCGCGGCCGCCGGCAACAGCATGCGCTGATCGTTGCCGAACGCGAGCCGCAGCATGTGCGGCACCACGAGGCCGACGAAGCCGATCGTGCCCGCCGTCGTCACGGCAGCGGCAGCCGCAAGCGAGGCCACCAGGTACACGCGCAGACGCAAGGGCATGACCGCAACGCCCAACGCCTGCGCGGCCGCATCGCCGCGCAGCAGCACGTTCAGGCGCGGCGCGGCGGGCACGATCACAAGCAGCGCGAGCAGCAGCGCGACGAGCGCGGTCCACGGCAGCGCGCCGCCGTTGAGGTCGCCGGTCAGCCAGAACAGCATGCCGCGCAAGCGGCTGTCGGGCGCGAGATTGAGCAGCAGCGTAATCAGCGCGCCCCACCCCGCCGCGATCACCGCACCGGTCAGGAGCAGCCGCGGCGACGTGTCCTGCGGTTCGCCGCGCCATAACTCGCGCCGCGCGAGGCCAAGCACGAGCAGGATCGACACCAACGCACCGGCGAACGCACTCGCATCGACGATCCACCATGCGCCGCCCGCGATCATCGCCACGAGCGCGAACGTCGCCGCGCCGCCCGATACGCCGAGCACATACGGCTCGGCCAGCGGATTGCGCAACAGCACCTGCAGCAGCGCGCCGGCGAGCGCGAGCAACGCACCGCACGCGAAGCCCGCGAGCGCGCGCGGCAAGCGCAACGTGCGCACGATTTCGCCGGCGAGGTCGTCGGCGCGCGCGGGTCCGGCATGCCACGGCATCAACGCGGCCAGCACGCGCGATGGCGCGAGCGGCACGCTGCCGAGCGCGAGCGACGCGACCAGCACGGCCAGGGCGATGACCGCGAGTCCGAGCCAGATCGCGGCCGCGCGCCTTGCGTTCATCGTGCGCATGGTAGGCGTGACGTGGCCGGCAGCCGGCAGCGAGCCCGGCGCGCGATTCATGCGCGCGCGCTCACGCCGGTGCGTGCGTTACTGCTGCTGCCAGCCAAGCGTGACGTAGGCACCGCGTCGCGGCGAGTTATACGAGTAGGCCGTTTCATAGTCCTTGTTCAGCAGATTCTCGATTTGCGCGCTCACGTACCACGCTTTCGTGATGTTGTAGCGCGCCGACAGATTCACGATGCCATAGCCGCCCAGATTGCCGGTGCTGTCCACGCGCGGGCCGCTCACGATCCACTCGCCGCCCACGCGCCAGCCGCCGATGCTGCGATTGATCGCGAGCGAGCCGAAGCGTCGCGCGCGCCGCACGAGGTCGACGTCGTTGTCGAGATCGACGGGATTCTGCAGCGTCAGCGAGGCGCGCACGTCGGTCTTGCCGACATGCCCGCTCCACGATCCTTCGAGCCCCTGCACTTTCGCGTGCCCGACGTTCTCGGCCAGATAGATGCCAGGGATCGTCTGCACGTAATCGATCAGATTCGTATAGCGCGTCTGAAAGGCACTGACACGCACCACGCCGAGCAGGTTCGATGCGTACTGCAAACCCGCTTCGACCGAATGACTGCGCTCGGGCCGGATCGACGGATTGCCGCTCAACGGATAGTACAGATCGTCGAAGCTCGGCGCGCGGAACGCGTCCGAATAGCTTGCGGTTGCCTTCCAGTGCGAGGTGATGTCGAAGCCATAGCCGAGATAGTAACTGTTCGCCCCGCCGAAATCGGAGTACTGGTCGCGCCGCACGTTAGCCTGAATCTGATTGCGGCCGAAGCGCGCGGTATAGCCCGCGAATACCGAATCGACGTGACGGTTGGGCGCCGCGAACGTATCGGAATCGAGGCTCTGATCGAAATGCTCGTAGCCGAGTTGCAGCTTCTGGTTTGCGGCCAGCGCGAAATCGTTCTGCCAGGTGTACTGGCGATTGTCGGTATCGAAGCGGCCGTTGTCGATGCCGTTGGTATTCGACACGCTGCGGTCGTCGCCCTCGGCGACCGTGAAATGCGTGGTCCACCAGTCGGTCAGCTTGCCGTTCGCGAACACCGAGACCTGACGCACCTTGCTATAGAGGTTGTTCAGATCGGTCGGCTCGCCATAGGCGTTGTCGTAGCTGTTGTTGCCGTTCGACTGGAAATAGGTGACGCCGGCGTCCCACCTGTCGCTGAACTTGTGACGCAGCGATGCCGAGAGGCTCTCGTTCAGATTGCCGTTCGCGTTCGGATTCGCGCCGGGCGCTTGCAGCGGATCGAGCGAGGAAAAGCCATCGGTTTTGGTGCGCGCGAGCGAGATGCTGAAGGTCGTGCGGCCGTCCTGATCGAGCGCGCCATTGACGCCGACGGTTTGCGTCTGCGTGTGATAACTGCCGTAGCCCAGCGAAAAATTGAAGCGCGGCGGATGATCGCCGCCATCTTTCGTGAACACCTGCACGACGCCGCCAATCGCACCCGAGCCGTACAACGCCGAGACATTGCCGTTCACGACCTCGACGTGATCGACCTGGTCGAGCGGAATCTGCGCGAGTTGCGCGGAACCGAGGCTCACCGAATCGACGCGCACGCCGTCGATCAGCACCAGCGATTGCGTCGACGACGCGCCGCGCAAAAAGAGGCTCGTCGTCGAACCGGGGCCACCTGTACGCGAGATTTGCGCGCCGGGCGCGAGCTGCAGCAGGCCGGGCAGATCGGTCGCGGTCGTGTCGGCAATGTCCTGCTGATCGAACAGCGTGGTCGGCGGGATCGTATCGGCGAGTGCCTGCGGTCCGCGTTCGGCGGTCACGACGACTGGCGAGAGTACGGTGGCCGGCGGGTTCGCGCGGGGGCTCGCATCGGCATCGGTATTCGCATCGGCGGACGCGCTCGAAGCTGAAGCCGATGATGCGGCCGACGAAGCAGCCGGCGAAGCAACGGGCGATGCAACATCGGCCGGCACGGAAGACGCCGCCGACGCGGCAGCCGTGGTCCCGGCAGTCTGCGCATGCACGACGGGCGGCAGACCCGCGAACGCGAGCAGCGCCGCGCAGGCGAAGGGGGACAGCATGGGTGAGAGTCCTGTGGATAGCGTGCGCAGCCCGCTTCCCCGCAGGCCGCCGCGTAACGAGGCGCCCCCGATGTTTAACGTTTTCGCGGGGGACGTCCTCTCCCTCTGGCCGGTATCCGGGCTGCGACACATCGGCCCCGCCTTCCCACGCGTGACGCGCAGTGGCACACTTGCAGGTTAAGCTTCGACCTGCAATCAGGACCAACCTGCATGACGAGATGCGGTCGCTTACCGTTGCGGGGGCAGCGCAGGTTCGCGCGTGCCGGTGTCGAACCCCGCGCGCGCCCTGCTTCCCGTTTAACTGCGCGCGCCGAAAAGCGCGCGCGGGCACCAGAGTGCGGCCAGTTTAGGAGCGACCCCGGCGAGCGTCAAGAAAGGTCAATCCCTGCGCGAGCCGTGCCGTTGAGTGCAGGTTATTGTCCGATCGACGAGCGGTTTTTCATCTTATGGTCGGGAAAATGCTTGCATAAAGCCAAGTTGTTACGTCTCGAAACGAGACAATTGTCGGAACCTGTAACATTCCGCGCTAAAATGCGAGGTCTTTAGAGGACGCAGCACATGCTCACCGAACTCGAATCACTCTCCCAGAACATCGGCAAGCTGATTGCGATCAGCCAGCGCCACCATGAAGCGCGGCTCGCGCTCGAAGAACAACTCGCGCACACGCGTGCCGAAGTCGAAGCCACGCATGCGGAACTCGCGCAATTGCGCGGGGAGCGCGATGCCCTGCAGGCGGAACGCGATGCGCTCTCCGCCAAGATCGACGACGCTCAGGTGCGCCTGAATGCGATTCTCGAGAAATTGCCGCGTGCCCGCGCGAGCAGCGAACCGGATAACCAGCTCGATCTGCTCGACTCCGCTCAACCCGAACCCGAGGAAGCGGAAAGCGACGTGAGCCGCCACGGAGAAAACGCATGACCACCAAGCAGATCGAAGTATCGATTCTCGACGTACCGTATCGTCTCGCCTGCTCGCCGGAAACCGAAGCCGCCCTGCTCGAAGCGGTCGCACGCGTCGATGCGGAAATGAAGAAAATCCGCAACGGCAGCAACGTGCGCGGCACGGATCGCATTGCCGTCATGGCCGCGCTGTCGCTGGCATCGGAACTGCTTAAGCTGCAAAACAGCGTGCGACACGGAGAAGCATTTCCCGCTGAAGAAATCCGGCGTACAATGCAGCAAATGAACGAACAGCTCGGTACTGTGATTGAACAGTACAGCTTGCAGTAAGCGGTCACAGCCGGCTTCGAACCCAATGTCGAACCGGTCGTGAATTCAACGAAGTAACTTGAAACGCAGTACTTTTTTGCAAAGCGGGTGTGCGGTGTTGGTAAAGCACATGAGCACCTCTCGCAAGCGTTTGAGTTCTTCTGTTAAAGTTTGAACTGCTGTAGCTTCATCGGTTTAGCTTCCCTGCCTGGTTCGCCAAGGTCATATATTCCTTGAACCAATGCCATGTGCACGGTTGCGGAAATTTGTAGCACGGGCGTGCGCGTCACTCTGTCTGATGTACCCGAAGTGTTGCTAACTGCGACCAATTCTGAACCCCCGGTTCAGGATGCCGGCCTAGCGGCTAAGGCGGGGACCTTATCTGGAACGGCATCGTACTTCGGTTCGATGCCGTTTTTCTTTGGGCTGCGTTTTCCGGTGCTGCTTTCAGGTGCTTTTTGCAGGCGCCGGTTCGCGCGCGTCGTTCAATCCCTCACGTTCAATTCGATTCATGCGCTACTGGCTGATGAAGTCCGAACCGGACGAAGCAAGCATCGACGATCTCGCCAACGCACCGCATCGCACGTTGCCGTGGACCGGCGTGCGCAACTATCAGGCACGCAATTTCATGCGCGACACCATGCAGATCGGCGACGGCGTGCTCTTCTACCATTCGAGCTGCCCCGAGCCCGGCATCGCGGGCATCGCGGAAGTGTCGTCCACCGCGTATCCTGACCCGACCCAGTTCGATAACAAGAGTCCGTACTACGACGCGAAGTCGTCGCAGGAAACGCCGCGCTGGATGCTCGTCGACGTCGTGTTCAAAAAGAAGATCCCGCTGATTCCGCTTGCTGCGCTGCGCGAGCATGCCGAGTTGCAGGACATGCGTGTGCTCGCCAAAGGCAACCGTCTGTCGATCACGCCGGTGACCGAAGCCGAATGGCGTTTCATCACAAAACAGCTTGTTTGAGGGCATATCCGGCGTTCGCTCGTGACTTATGACGAACGGGTGAACGCACCGTGTTGTTCTCCACATGGCGGATAACGCCGAATTAGGGAACCAAGACAACGCGAGCCGCGCCTAATGATCGGATCGCGTATTGCAGGGCTCATTGAAGGGCTTCGCCTGGCCGGCGAGCCAGCCCGTCGCGAAAGCGAACCCGCAACCCCTACGCCATCACATGTCACTTGTGTCACACGTGCACAACCTGTTCATACAAGGAGTTCAACAATGACGAAACAAGCCGCACGGGCCCTCGCACTCGCTCTCGCCTGCACCGCGCCTGTCGCGCTCGCGCTGACCCCGACCCTCGCGCGCGCGCAAAGCGTCATGCCGCAGCCCGCGGGCGTGCTGTCGCTCAATGCGCAGGCGAGCGCGGAAGTCCCGCAGGACGTCGTCGACATCACATTGTTTTACGAGCAGGAAGCGAGCGATCCGTCCTCGCTCACGGCCACGCTGAACGAGCGCGCCGACGCCGCCTTGCAGAAGGCGCGCGGCGTCAGCGGCGTAACGGCGCGCACGGGCGCATTCTCGATCTTCCCATCCACCGATCGCGATGGCCACATTTCGACGTGGCGCGGCCGCGCCGAAGTCGTGCTCGAATCCCGCGACTTCGGTTCGGCATCGAAGCTCGCGGGACAGATGGCATCGATCATGCAGGTCGGCAACGTGAGTTTCTCGCTGTCGCCGGAAGCGCAGCGTGCCGCCGAGCAAAAGCTCACCGGCGAGGCGATCCGATCGTTCCGCGAACAGGCCGCTTCGTCGGCGCAGGCATTCGGCTTTAATGGCTATTCGATCCGCGAGGTCAATGTGAATCACGGCGGCGTCATGCCGCGCCCGGTCATGATGATGAGCGCGCGTGCCATGGGCGCCGAAGCGAAGAGCGTGGCGCCGATGCCGCTCGAAGGCGGCACGTCGACGGTGACGGTCAACGTGTCGGGATCGGTGCAGATGAAGTAACGCGCGCGCGGGAACGCAAACGCGCAAACACACATACCTGCAAGGAAAAACGCCACGGCATGTCTTCATGCCGTGGCGTTTCTATTTGCAGGTCCTGAAAACTCTAAAGGTTCTAAAGACCCACCGCGCCAACCGCCACGCTGCCCGACAAGACAAGGCAAACCGTGGCGCGCGGCTCGACGGATCAACCGCATCGACCCAAGGCTCAGCTCGCGCTCACCGCCTGCGCCGACTCGCGGCGCCCGCGTCGATAGGCCCACACCATCAGGCCGATGCCCGCGAGAATCATCGGCAGCGACAGCCATTGCCCCATCGACAGACCCATTGCGAGCAGGCCAAGGAAATCGTCCGGCTCGCGTGCGAACTCGACCGTAAAGCGTGCGAGGCCATAGCCGATCAGGAACATCGCGGAAATCGCGCCGAGCGGCTTCGGCTTGCGCGAGAAGAAGATCAGCACGAAGAACAGCGCCACGCCTTCGAGCGCGATCTCGTACAGTTCCGACGGATGCCGCGGCAGCATGTGATATTGCGCGAACACTTCGTTCAGATGCCATTGCGCGGCCAGTTGCGGATGCGCGGTGAGCCATGCGGCATCGTCGGGCGCGGCGCCCGGAAACAGCATTGCCCACGGCGAAGCCGGATCGGTCACGCGGCCCCACAGCTCGCCGTTGATGAAGTTGCCGAGGCGCCCCGCCGCGAGGCCCGTGGGCACCATCGGCGCAACGAAGTCGGTGACTTGCAGCCACGAGCGCTTGCGCTGATACGCGAACAGGATCATCGCGAGCGTGACGCCGAGAAAGCCGCCGTGAAACGACATGCCGCCTTCCCACACCTTGAAGATGTCGAGCGGATGCGCGAAGTAGAAGCTCGCCTTGTAGAACAGCACGTAGCCGAGCCGGCCGCCGAGGATCGTACCGAGCACGCCGTAGAACAGCATGTCGTCGATATCCTTCGCGCTCCAGCCCTGCGCGGCGACGTACGGCAAACGCAGCCGCAGCCGGCCGACGACGATCGCCGCGATGAACGCGACGAGGTACATCAGGCCATACCAGCGCACGGCGAGCGGCCCCAGATGAATGGCGACGGGGTCGAAATTGGGGTGAATAAGCATCGTGTGGTTATGGGCAGTTCAGGTTCAGGAATGCTTCTACAGCAGAGGTTTTACAGCAGCGTCGCCGCGCTCGGCGCGCGGCGCGACCGTCGCGGCATGCGCGCGCACGATCTCGATGAAGCCCGCGAGCACCGGACTCACCTCGTCCGTACGCCAGACGAGACCCGTTTCGATTGCGGGCACCGACTCGGACAGCGGCCGGTACACGACGCCCGTGCGCCGCAGGTTACGCAACGATTGCGGCACCAGTGCGACGCCCATGCCGGCCGACACGAGGCTGACGATGGTCTGCATCTGGATCGCCTCCTGGCCGATCCGGGGAGCGAGACCCGCGACGCCGTAGCAATCCATAATGATGTCATAAAAGCCTGGCGCCAGACGTCTTGGGAAGATCACGAGCGGCGCGTCGGCGAGATCGCGCAGGCTCACCGGCGTGTCGAGCCATTCCGCGCCGGGGTCGGCGCCGGGCTTGCCTCGTGCCTTTCCTATCTCTCCAGCCTCGCCCTTCTCGCGGCCACGCCCACCGTCCTTCAGACCGTCTTCCACCCCGCCATTCACGCCGCCCGCGCCTGGCACACGCGCCGCCATCTCCGTCGACATCGCGATCACGAGCGGCTCGCGCGCGATCGGCAGCCACGACAGCTGCGCGGCATGGCGCGGCGGCAGCGGCGCGATCACGAGCCCGGCGTCGATGCGCCCCGCCACCAATTCCTCGACCTGCACGTCGCTGGTGGCCTCGGTCAGTTCGAGCCGCACGCGCGGATGGCGCGCGCCGAAATCGCGCAGGAGCAGCGGCAGCAAGCCGTAATCGGCAGTGGAAACGAACGCGAGCGACAGCACGCCCGCCTCGCCGCGCGCGAGGCTCTGCGCGAGCGGGCGCAGCCCCTCGGCCGCCGCAAGCAGGCGCTGCACCTCGGGCAGGAGGTCGGCGCCGACCGCCGTCAGTTCGACCGAGCGCTTGGTGCGCGCGAACAGCTCGACGCCGAGCGTCTCCTCGAGCGCACGGATCGCCTGCGAGAGCGGCGGCTGCGTCATCGACAAACGCGCGGCCGCGCGGCCGAAGTGCTTTTCCTCGGCCACGGCGACGAAGTAGCGCAACTGGCGCAGATCGGGAATCGTCGGCAGCATGATGAAGACCCGGATTAATATGTTTTACGACCTGAACACGCGCAAATAATACACGCGACGCATGATACGCAAAACCGCCTGTCTGCCCGGCGCGGCGGCACTACACTGAACGGATGTGCCGGCGCGCCCGCTGGCGCATGCCCCGGCGGCTGCCCCCGGGCGGGGCGCGAGCCGCGCCGGCGCCCCGCCCTCGCGGCCCGGATCACGAACAGAACAGACAGACTGGAGCGTCCCCATGGCATACAACCGTCGTTCGAAAAACATCACGCAAGGTGTAGCGCGCTCGCCGAATCGCTCGATGTACTACGCGCTCGGCTACCAGAAAGAGGACTTCGACAAGCCGATGATCGGCGTCGCCAACGGCCACTCGACCATCACGCCGTGCAACGCCGGCCTGCAGCGTCTCGCCGACGCGGCCGTGGCCGCGATCAAACTGGCCGACGCGAACCCGCAGACTTTCGGCACGCCGACGATCTCGGACGGCATGTCGATGGGCACCGAGGGCATGAAGTACTCGCTCGTGTCGCGCGAGGTGATCGCCGATTGCATCGAGACCTGCGTGCAGGGGCAATGGATGGACGGCGTGGTCGTGATCGGCGGCTGCGACAAGAACATGCCGGGCGGCATGATCGGCCTCGCGCGCATGAACGTGCCGGGCATCTACGTGTACGGCGGCACGATCCGCCCCGGCAACTGGAAAGGCACCGATCTGACGATCGTGTCGTCGTTCGAGGCGGTCGGCGAATTCACGGCGGGCCGCATGTCGCAGGAAGACTTCGACGGCATCGAGAAAAACGCGTGCCCGTCGACCGGTTCGTGCGGCGGCATGTACACGGCCAACACGATGAGCTCGTCGTTCGAGGCGCTCGGCATGTCGCTGATGTATTCGTCGACGATGGCGAACCCCGACGAGGAAAAGGTCGACTCGGCCGCCGAGTCGGCGCGCGTGCTCGTCGAAGCGGTCAAGCGGGATCTGAAGCCGCGCGACATCATCACGAAGCAGTCGATCGAAAACGCGGTCGCGCTCATCATGGCGACCGGCGGCTCGACCAACGCGGTGCTGCACTACCTCGCGATCGCGCACGCAGCCGAGGTCGAATGGACTATCGAAGACTTCGAGCGCATGCGCAAGAAAGTGCCGGTGATCTGCAACCTGAAGCCGTCGGGCCAGTATGTGGCGACCGATCTGCACAAGGCGGGCGGCATCCCGCAGGTGCTGAAGATCCTGCTCGACGCCGGCCTGCTGCACGGCGACTGCATCACGATCACCGGCAGGACGATCGCCGAGGAACTGAAGGACGTGCCAGCCAAACCGCGCGGCGATCAGCGGGTGATCTTCCCGATCGACCAGGCGCTCTACGCCGAGGGCCACCTCGCGATCCTCAAAGGCAATCTGGCCGAAGACGGCGCGGTCGCCAAGATCACGGGCTTGAAGAATCCGGTCATCACGGGCCCGGCGCGCGTGTTCGACGACGAGCAAAGCGCGCTCGAAGCGATCCTCGCGGACAGGATCGTCGCCGGCGACGTCGTGGTGCTGCGCTACCTCGGCCCGAAGGGCGGCCCCGGCATGCCGGAGATGCTCGCGCCGACCTCGGCGATCATCGGCAAGGGGCTCGGCGAATCGGTCGGGCTCATCACCGACGGCCGCTTCTCGGGCGGCACGTGGGGCATGGTAGTCGGGCACGTTGCGCCAGAAGCGTTCGTCGGCGGCACGATCGCGCTCGTGCGGGAAGGCGATTCGATCACGATCGACGCGCACCAGCTGCTGCTGCAACTGAACATCGACGACGCCGAACTGGCGCGCCGCCGCGCCGCATGGCAGGCGCCGAAGCCGCGCTACACACGCGGCGTGATGGCGAAGTATTTCGCGCTGGCACAGCCGGCGAATCGCGGTGCGGTGACGGGGTGACGGAGTAACGATGGCCGCGCGTTGCTGAGCGGCCGCGCGCGTGAGCACGTATAAGTGCGTATGAAGGGCGTAATTCGACGCCCAAGCCACGCGCTACCGCCCGCTTCGCCATGCCGCACACGACAGGCCCGGCCCGCCGCCGCACGGCGCAAAAAATGCCAAGGGGCGCACGGAAAATCGTGCGCCCCTTGCTCTTATAATGCGTGCACCACAAGCCGGGCATCCGAACCGGCGGAGACCACCATGAAATCAATGTCGTATGCAGCCGTAGCAGCCGCTGTTGCGCTCGCCGTCACATTGAGCAGCGCCAGTCCGGCCGCGCATGCCGAAGCTGCGACGGGCCTCGCGCTGGCCCAACAGCAGAACTGCATGAGCTGTCACTCGGTCACGCGCACCTTCATGGGCCCGGCGCTGCGCGACGTCGCGGCAAAGTATGCGGAACGCGCCGACGCGGCGACCTATCTGAAGCACAAGATTCTCGACGGCAGCACCGGCATATGGGGACCCGTGCCGATGCCCGCGAACACCCAGCTCACGCCCGATCAGGCCGCCGCGCTCGCGACCTGGGTGCTGACGCTCAAAGATGAGCCGCCGCTCAAGCCGGCACCTCATTCGACGCCATGAACGAAACATGCCCGCTATGCGTGGCGCCTGATCTGAATACGGCGCACTATCGCCTCACGCCATCGCAATAGACGTGACGCCGTAGCCTCACGCGCGGCCCGAGCGCCGCGCCAGCTCCTCTTGCACCGCCTCGCGTACCCAGCCGGTCATTTCGGCTTCGAGCGTCCGCGCGACTTCGCGCGTGATCTGAGTGACGAGCAGACTCGCGTGCTGCTGCAACGCATCGCGGCAACGCGCCTCGATCACGCTGCGCCCCTCTCCCGACAGAAAGCCCGCGAAGCGTCCGCGCAGACGCTCGGCGATCAGATCGGCATCGGGTTGCGAAGACTGTGCGGCGGCTTCGTGCCCGAGATCCGGCGGCACGGTCGCGCCGGCCTCGGCAGGCGGCAACGGCTCGACGCGGTCGAACACGCCCGGCGCCGCGGATTCAGACGCCGGCTGGACGGCCGGCGCCTCGTGCGGCCGCGGCGCGCGGCCCGGCATCAGTATTTCGTGCAGGACCGGAATCGAATTGTCGTTGGGATCGGACACGTGCACTCTCCGCGTTGAACGCCCGGGAAGCGACGCGCGCCATGCGCGCGAAGCGGACGGAATGAAACCTAGCTGCCTTGCTTGTAGTTGTTCAAAGCATAGCCGCGATCGCGATAGAAACGATAGCGTTCGCGGCCGGCAACGAGTTCGTCGTGTGCGTTACCGACCACTTCGAGCAATCTTTCGAAGCGCGCGAACTGGGCGGGCACCGTCGCGCCGAGATTGAGCAGCACCTGGTGATGCGGCGCGTCGTCGAGATTCGCGGCCAGCACGACAGGCGTCTGGGCTGCAAGCGGCGTGCCCGCCATGCAGTGCGGCACGAAGTCGAGCGGCGAGAACGTCCAGAGCTTTTCGTCGAAGGCCCGCAGGCGCGCGGGCTCGGCCAGCACCACGAGCGGCTGGCCGGCCAGATACGCCTTGCGCACGAGCCGGCATGCGTACAGCAGCGAATCGCCGACGTTCGAGTGAAAGTCGATTCTCGTCATCGGCCGCTCCGCCCTGCTCGCGGCGCGGCCGCCGCGCGCTTGCCGCAATGCGTCATTGCGCGGCGCGGTCGATCAGGAACTGCGCGAGCAGCGGCACCGGACGGCCCGTTGCGCCCTTCGCCGCGCCGCTCTTCCACGCAGTGCCCGCGATGTCGAGATGCGCCCACGGATAGGCGTCGGTGAAGCGCGACAGGAAGCACGCGGCCGTCACGCTGCCGGCCGGACGTCCGCCGATGTTCGCGACGTCGGCGAAATTCGACTTCAGCTGGTCCTGATACTCGTCGTCGAGCGGCAGGCGCCATGCCGGGTCGGAGGCTTCGCGCGAGGCGTCGAGCAGTTCACCCGCGAGCGCGTCGTCCTTCGAGAACAGGCCGCTGTTGTGATGGCCGAGCGCGATGATGCAGGCGCCCGTCAGCGTGGCGATGTCGATCACGGCGGCCGGCTTGAAGCGCTCGGCGTAGGTGAGCGCGTCGCACAGGATCAGGCGGCCCTCGGCGTCGGTGTTGAGCACCTCAATCGTGAGGCCCTTCATGCTCGTGACGATGTCGCCCGGCTTGGTGGCCGTGCCCGACGGCATGTTCTCGACGGCCGGGATAATGCCGACCACGTTGATCTTCAGGCCCATCTCGGCGACCGCGCGCAGCGTGCCCAATACCGAGCCCGCGCCGCACATGTCGTACTTCATCTCGTCCATGCCCTCGCCCGGCTTCAGCGAGATGCCGCCCGTGTCGAACGTGACGCCCTTGCCGACCAGCACCACCGGCGCGGCCTTGGCGCCGCCGCCCTGGTACTGCAGCACGATGAACTGTGCCGGTTCGACCGCGCCCGCCGTGACCGACAGGAACGAGCCCATCTTGAGCGCCTCGCACTGCTTCTCGCCGAGCACTTCGACCTTCAGCTTCCAGTCTTTCGCGAGCTTCTTCGCGGTGTTGGCGAGATAGGTCGGCGTGCAGACGTTGCTCGGCAGATTGCCGAGGTCACGCGTGAGGTCCATGCCGTTGGCGAGCGCGGCGCCCTGCTTCGCGGCAAGCTTGGTGGCCTTCTCGTCGCCGGTAGCGACGCTGAAGACGATGCGTTTCAGCGCGCGCGGCGTGTTGTCCGGCTTGCTCTTCATCTGCGTGAAGCGGTAGGTCAGCTCGCGCAGCGCGAGGATCGCGGCGCGCACGCACCAGTCGGACGTGCGTTCGAGCACCGGCAGTTGTGCGAGCGTGAACGTGACCTGCACGATCTTCGTGCCGAGCAGTGCGCGCCACGCGGCGCGCACTGCTTCGCCGTAGGCCTTCTGGCCGAAAGCGTCCTGCTTGCCGAGGCCGACGAGCAGGACACGCGAGGCGCCGATGCCCGATACTTCGTGCAGGAACAGCGTCGTGCCCGCCTTGCCGTCCATGTCGCCGGCCTTGATGATGCGCGTCAGCAGGCCCCGCGTGGCTTCATCGATCTCAAGCGCAGCGCCCGAGAGCGTTTGCGACTCGAACACGCCGATTACGATGCAGTCGGATTTCCCGGTCAGGAAACCGTTTGACGAGCCTTTGGTCCAATCACAGGCTTTTATGCTAAAGTCCATCGCGCTTGTCCTCGGATAAAATCTGGGCTTAGGATGAAAGCCGCAATTATCCGCTATTTTTCCCGCGGCGGCTGCACCGGAGGCGTGACGGAACGAACCCGCGCGTTGCCGTGAGCGCCCCCTCTCGTCATCACTAATGATCTTCGAACGCTCCCTTCAGCGCGAACTCGCGTACACGGCGGGTGCCGTGTTCATGGTTCTCCTCACGCTCGTGCTGACGACGATGATGATCCGCATCGTCGGCTTCGCGGCGTCGGGCGAGATCGACCCGCGCGACGTGCTGGTCCTGATCGGCCTCACCGTGATCGGCTATCTGGCCATCATGCTCGTCGCCACGCTGTTCGTCTCGATCCTGTTCGTGCTCACGCGCTGGTACAAGGACTCCGAGATGGTCGTGTGGCTGTCCTCGGGCGTGAGCCTCACGCAGTTCATCAAGCCGATCGGCCTGTTCGCCACGCCGATCATCATTCTCATCATGTTCTTCGTGTTCGTCGGCTGGCCGTGGTCGAACCAGCAGAGCAAGCTGATCCGCGCGCGCTTCCAGCAGCGCGACGAAGTCTCGCTGCTCGCGCCGGGCCAGTTCCGCGAATCGCCGACCACGCACCGCGTGTTCTTCATCGAGAAGATGTCGCCCGACCAGGGTCATGTCGAAAACGTGTTCGTGACAAGCACCGAAGGCGGCAAGGTCAACGTGGTGGTGTCGAAGAACGGCCACGTCGAGACGCACAAGAACGGCGACCGCTTCGTCGTGCTCGAAAACGGCCGCCGCTACGACGGCGAGCCGGGCCACCCCGATTTCCGCATCATGGAGTTCGAGCGCTACGGCGTGAAGATCCAGAGCCAGCCGGTCGTCAATACGCCGACCACCACCGGCTTGCCGACGCTTACGCTGCTGCGCAATCCGAGCAACGACAACCTCGCCGAATTCGCATGGCGCGCGGGGCTGCCGCTGATCGCGATCAACCTGATGCTGCTCGCGATCCCTCTCGCGCACCAGAACCCGCGGCGCAGCCGCACGATCAACCTCGTGATGGCCGTGCTGATCTATCTCACGTACTCGAATCTGCTGAACGTGGTGCAGTCGTGGATCGAGCAGGGCAAGATGTCGTTCGGCGTGGGACTCGTGATCCTGCATGTCATCGTAGCGGCAATCGTCGCGTTCATCTTCTGGCTGCGCGTGCGCAACCGGCCGCTCTTCACGTGGGCGATGTTCAGCCGTTCGAAGGGAGCCTGACCGATGCGCATCTATGAACGGTATTTCGCGCGTCAGATCTATCTCACGTTCGTCTTCATCCTGTTTGCGTTTTCGGGTCTGTTCTTCTTTTTCGACCTGATCAACGAACTGAATTCGGTCGGCCACGGCAACTACAAATTCCAGTACGCGGTGCTGCGTGTCGCGCTGCAAACGCCGTCGCGCTTCTACGAAATCATTCCGGTCGCGGCGCTGATCAGCGCGATCTACGTGTTCGCGCAGATGGCCGCGAATTCCGAATACACGATCTTCCGCGTGTCGGGTCTCGCGACCAACCGGGCGCTGCGCTCGCTGCTGAAGATCGGCATTCCGCTCGTGATCGTCACCTATCTGATCGGCGAAGTGGTCGGCCCGTACACGGATCAGCTCTCCGAGCGCGTGCGGCTCGAAGCGCTCGGCTCCTCGGTGTCGAGCAACTTCCAGTCGGGCGTGTGGGTCAAGGACACGCTCACCGAGCGCGCCGACGGCGAGCAGGTCACGCGCTTCGTCAACGTCGGCGAGCTGATGCCCGACGCGACGATCAGCAACGTGCGCATCTACGAGTTCGATTCGAAGTTCCGGCTCTCGAACGTGCGTATCGCGCAAAGCGGCCGCTATCAGCCGCCCGGCCACTGGCTGCTGACCGGCGTGACCGACACGCAGCTGATCGACGTGCCGCCCGCGCCGGGCACGCCGGCCGATGCGCTCAATCCGGTCTATCGCGCGAACCAGGTCTCGCTGCCCGAGTACTCGCTGCGCTCGGAGTTGACGCCGCAGATTCTGTCAGTGCTGCTGGTGTCGCCCGACCGCATGTCGATGTTCAATCTGTTCCGCTATATCCAGCATCTGACCGAGAATCATCAGGACACGCAACGTTATGAAATCGCGCTGTGGCGCAAGATTCTGTACCCGTTCGCGGTGTTCGTGATGCTCGTGCTGTCGCTGCCGTTCGCGTATCTGCATACGCGCGCCGGCGTGGTCGGCGTGAAGGTGTTCGGCGGCATCATGCTCGGCATGAGCTTCCAGTTGTTCAACACGCTGTTCTCGCATATCGGCACGCTCAATACGTGGCCCGCGCCGCTCACGGCGGCGACGCCGGGGCTCGTGTACCTCGTGCTCGGCCTCGTCGGCCTGAAGTGGGTCGACCGGCACTAGCGCCGGTGCGACCGGTGCGCTGAGAGACATCGTCGGGAGTCGACGCGATGGCGATGCATGGACTGATTCTGTTTGGCCACGGCGCGCGCGATGCGCGCTGGCGCGAGCCGTTCGAACGGCTCGCCGGCAAGCTGCGCGCGGCGCGTGCCGCAACGGGCGGCGCACAGGCCGTCACGCTCGCGTTTCTGGAATTGATGGAGCCCGATCTGCCGACGGCGGTGACGCAACTCGTCGGCGAGGGGTGCGACGCGATCACGGTCGTGCCGGTGTTCTTCGGCCAGGGCGGCCACGTCAGACAGGACCTGCCCGCGCTGATCGACCAGTGCCGCGCCGCTCATCCGGCTGTCGAGATTCGCTGCGCGGTCGCGGTCGGCGAGGATGAAGCGGTACTGGATGCGCTCGCGCAGTACTGTTTGCAACAGATTTGAGGCTCGCCCGGCAGCGTGCGCTGCGCTGGCGTAGATGGGCCTGACTCGGGGCCATGACGCGAGCCTGATCTGAACCTGGCCAGAAAATGAAATCGGCCGACGCATCACGCGACGGCCGACCGGAAAAACCTCGCAGCGAAGACCGAAAACCTCAGGCGGCGACCCGAATACCCTTAGCAGACTGCCCCGCATCGGTTTGCCGCTCCCGCTCCGCGAACGCCTCGCCGATCATCAGCAGACTCGGCTGCGAAGCATCGACCCAGCGCTGCGCGTCACCGGCGGCCAACTCCTCGAGAGTCAGCGTCAGCATGCGCTCGCGCGGCGTGCTGCATGCTTCGACGATCGCAACCGGCGTCGTCGCCGGCTTGCCTGCATCGATCAACTGCTGCGCGATCTCGACGCCGCTGTCGCGCCCCATGTAGAACACGAGCGAATCGGCATTGACCTGCTCGCGGATTTCCTCGGAGCCCGGCGCGCGGCTGAACGTCGCCAGCGCGACACTGCGCGATACGCCGCGCAAGGTCAGCGAGCGTTGCAGCGATGCCGCGCTCGCGAGCGCGGCAGTAATGCCCGGCACCACCTCATACTCGATGCCGGCCGCTTCGAGCGCGCGCATTTCCTCGTCCGCGCGGCCGAACAGCATCGGATCGCCGCCCTTCAGACGCACGACCACGTCGTGCTCCAAAGCCGCGTCGACGATCTGCTTGTTGATGAACTGCTGGGCCGTCGAGAGCTGTCCGCAGCGCTTGCCGACCGCAATGCGCTTCGCGCTGGCGGGTGCGTAGTCGAGCATCGCCGGCTCGACAAGCGCGTCGTGCAGCACCACGTCAGCGGTGCCGAGCAGCCGCGCGCCGCGCACCGTAATCAGGTCCGCGGCACCGGGTCCCGCGCCGATCAGATAAACCTTACCCATGGACATCAACCTGTTCGTTGCAGCGTAGGCAGGCGGCGCCGTGCACCGCCCGCGTAGCCCTTTTGCGTCGCTCCTGCCGCGTCATCGCGCATATCGCGCGTTCAGGCGTCTCGCTCAGGCCGAAAATGCCCGGATCATACCAGCCGCGACGGTATGGTTCGTCGCTTCGTCGATCAGCACGAACGCGCCCGTGCCTTGATGCGAATCGTACGCGTCGCACACGAGCGGCTTCTGCAAGGTCAGTGCGACACGGCCGATGTCGTTCATCGCGAGTTCCTTGCGATCGATGGCTTGCGACAGCGTATGCACGTCGAGCACTTCCTGGATCGCGCCGATCTTCGCGAACACCGTGTTGGTGGTTTGCTTGAGCAGATACTTGCGCTGCGTCGAGAGCGGCGTGTCGTCGAACCAGCAAAGGTCCGCTTCGAGCTTCTTCGCCGGCTCCGGCGCCGCTGCGCGCAGCACGAAGGTATCGCCGCGCGACACGTCGACGTCTTCCGCGAGACGGATCGTGACCGTTTGACCCGCGAACGCGCGATCCACCTGCGCGGTGCCGCCGACCACCGGCGCGATGATCTCGGCCACGGTCGCTTCGCGATTGGCCGGCAGCACGACGATCGTGTCGCCGAGCTTCACTTCGCCCGATTCGATACGGCCCATGTAGCCGCGGAAATCGTCGGCCTGGCTGCCGTCCTGGCGCGCGACCCACTGCACCGGGAAGCGCAGCGCCTCGCCGCTCGCGGTTTCGACCGGCAGCGCTTCGAGCACGTCGAGCAGCGGCTCGCCCGCGTACCACGGCATGCGCTCGCTTGCCGTGACGATGTTGTCGCCCTTCAGCGCCGACACCGGCACGAAGCGCACGTCTTCGAGACCGAGGTGGCGCGCGAGTTCGACGTAGGCGTCGCGAATCTCGTTGAAGCGCGCTTCGCTGTAGTCGACGAGGTCCATCTTGTTGATCGCGACGATCGCGTGCTGCAGGCCGAGCAGCTTGACGATCGCGCTATGGCGCTTGGTTTGCGGCAGCAGTTGCGCAACGCCGTTCTCGAACGTGACGCGCGTCGCGTCGACGAGGATGATCGCCGCGTGCGCGGTCGAGGCACCCGTCACCATGTTGCGCGTGTACTGCTCGTGGCCCGGCGTATCGGCGATGATGAACTTGCGCTTGGCGGTCGCGAAGTAGCGGTACGCGACGTCGATCGTGATGCCCTGCTCGCGTTCGGCTTCGAGGCCGTCGGTCAGGAGCGACAGATCGATTTCGTCGCCCACGGTGCGCTTGTTTTTCGCGCGCGACAGCGCCGAAAGCTGGTCGCTCAAGACCGCCTTGCTGTCGTACAGCAGGCGGCCGATCAGCGTGCTCTTGCCGTCGTCGACGCTGCCCGCGGTGATGAAACGCAGCACGCCGAGGTCTTCTGGTTGATGAATACTGCTCATGATTTTCCTTGTCCCTCTGTCGACCGGAGTTCGCGCTTTAGCGCGCTACGCCGGTCCCATGTGTGCTTAGAAATAACCCTGCTTCTTGCGCTGTTCCATCGCGGCTTCCGACACCTGATCGTCCATCCGCGTCGCGCCGCGCTCCGTGATTTCGGTCACGGCCGTCTCGGCGATGATCTTCTCGATATCGTCCGCATCGCTTTCGACCGGGCACGTGCAGCTGATGTCGCCCACGGTACGGAAGCGCACGAGCGCCTGTTCGCTGGTCTCGCCCTCGCGCATCGGCGTGAGCGGCGTGACCGGCACGAGCAGGCCGTTGCGGCGCACGATCTCGCGCTGGTGCGCGTAGTAGATCGACGGCAGTTCGAGCTGTTCGCGCGCGATGTACTGCCACACGTCGAGTTCGGTCCAGTTCGAGATCGGGAATACGCGCAGGTGTTCGCCGTTGTGCAGACGCGCGTTGTAGAGGCTCCACAGTTCCGGGCGCTGCGCCTTCGGGTCCCACTGGCCGAATTCGTCGCGGAACGAGAAGATGCGCTCTTTCGCGCGGGCCTTTTCTTCGTCGCGGCGCGCGCCGCCGATCATCGCGGTATAGCCGTATTGCTCGATCGTTTCGAGCAGCGTGACCGCCTGCGCGGCGTTGCGCGAATCCGTTTCGCGGCGCAGACGCACGGTGCCGCGCTTGATCGAATCTTCGACATGGCCGACCACGAGTTCGGCGCCGATTTCCTGTGCGCGGCGATCGCGGAAGTCGATCACTTCGTCGTAGTTGTGTCCCGTGTCGATATGCACGAGCGGGAACGGCAGCTGCGTCTTGCGGTTCGCACCGAGGCCAAAGGCCTTCAGGGCGAGCGCGAGCACCACGACGGAATCCTTGCCGCCCGAAAACAGCAGCGCCGGCTTGCTGCATTCGGCGACCAGTTCGCGCAGGATGTGGATCGACTCGGCTTCGAGCCAATCGAGGTGATCCATACGGTTCGCCGTGTTGATAAGCGGAGCGTTCACAGTGGAATCGAGCGTGGTGCTCATGTTGGGTCCTTCGTTGATTGGCCCGGCGAGCGGTCGCCCGCCCGAGCACAAGTATTCAGTTCGATTGATGCGGCGCTCGGACCGGGAGCCAGGCTCCCAGTGTAGCGAGATATCAGGCCGATGCGTTTTCGCTCGGCTCGACCGCGATCGGCGTAATCGCCGTGATGTGCAAGCCGCATTCCTTCGTGTCGCGCGACTCCCACCACCAGCGCCCCGCCCGGCTGTCCTCGCCGGGGCGGATCGCGCGCGTACAGGGCTCGCAGCCGATGCTCGGATACCCGCGCGCGTGCAGCGGATTGACCGGCACGTCGAACGCCTTCAGGTAATCCCACACTTCGGCCTCGCTCCAGTCCGCGAGCGGATTGAACTTGGCGATGCCGCGCGCGCCGTCGTGCTCTTCCTCGTGCAGCTCGGCCCGCGTGACCGACTGCTCGCGGCGCTGCCCGGTCACCCAGGCGCTGACGTCGGCGAGCGCGCGATTGAGCGGCTCGACCTTGCGGATCTCGCAGCAGCGCTTGCGCAGCTCGACGCTTTCGTAAAACGCGTTCAGGCCGTGCTCGCTCGCGTACTGCTCGACCGCGGCCACCTGCGGATGAAACTGCTCGATGTCGTAGCCGTAGCGCTCTTTCACGCGCTCGAGCATGCCGAGCGTTTCCGCGTGCAGACGGCCCGTGTTCAGCGAGAAGATGCCGATCTTCACGCCGCGCGAGAGGATCGCGTGCGTGAGCAGCATGTCTTCGGCCGCGAGGCTGCTCGCGAGCTTCACGTTGGCGTGACGCGCGGCGATCGAATCGAGCAGCGTGTCGAGGCGCTCAACTTTCGCGGCAAGCTCCGGGCCCAGCGTTTGCGCGGCGGTGTTCATGCCGGCACCTTGCCGGCGCCGGCCTGTGCCGCGCGGCGGCGGAACAGCGGCGACGGGTTATCGACGGCGCCCTGGTACTGCACGCTGAATTCGTCGAACGCCTTTAGCGCGTCGTCGAAGTCCTTGTCGGCGCGCAGCGCGTAGGCGTCGAAGCCGCAGCGAAACATGAACGTAATCTGGTCGCGCAGCACGTCGCCGATCGCGCGCAGCTCGCCCTTGTAGCCATAGCGCTCGCGCAGCAGGCGGCCGATGCTGTAGCCGCGGCCGTCGCGGAACACCGGGAAGTCCACCGCGATCAATGCCAGCTTGTCGAAATCGCCGACGATATCCGCCGGTTCGCTGTCCGGCGCGAGCCACACGCCGAGTTCCGCCATGCCGCGCGCGGCGACGAGCGCGTCGCGCCCGGCCTGCCACAGCGCCAGCGGCACGATCACCTTGCCGGCCGGCAGTTCGCTCGCCGCCGGCAAAGCGCCGTCTTCCGCGGGGCGCACGACCGTCCAGTCGTCGTTGACGATCGCGCGGTTCTTGATGATAGAAGCCATCTGTTCAGTATCCTTTCGCGGTTACGCGTGAGCCGGTTGACGCGCGGCATACACGCGCTCCTTGAACGGGGTGATGCCGATACGGCTGTAGGTATCGATGAAACGCTCGCCTTCCTGGCGGTTTTCCACGAAGGTGTCGATCACCTTTGTCATCACGTCCGGCATTTCCTCAGCCGAGAACGACGGACCGATCACGCGGCCAAGGTGAGCGCCGGTCGCGCCCGTGCCCTGCTCGCCGCCGAGCGTCACCTGGTACCACTCCGAGCCGTCCTTGTCGACGCCCAGAATGCCGATGTTGCCGACGTGGTGATGCCCGCACGCGTTGATGCAGCCCGAGATGTTCAGCGACACGTCGCCGAGGTCGTACACGTAGTCGAGATCGCTGAAGCGCTCCTGGATCGCGAGCGCGATCGGGATCGACTTCGCATTCGCGAGCGAGCAGAAGTCGCCGCCCGGGCACGCGATGATGTCGGTCAAGAGACCGACGTTCGGCGTCGCGAAGCCTTGCGCCTTGGCCTTTTCCCAGACCGCGAACAGGTCGCGCTTCTTGACGTCGGCGAGAATCAGGTTCTGTTCGTGCGACACGCGAATCTTGCCGAACGAGTATTCGTCGGCCCAATCGGCGACCGCTTCCATCTGCGCGTCGGTCGCGTCACCCGGGGCGATCGTGGTCGGCTTCAGCGACAGCGTCACCGAGGCGTAGCCCGCCACCTTGTGCGGACGCACGTTACGCTCGACCCAGCGCGCGAACGCGCGGTTTTCGAGCAGATGCTTCTC
>Ga0154001_1000113_pt1 | contig 22040 bp, 21 predicted proteins | sample TSNJ085MetaG_FD_104699 | JGI IMG/M metagenome (GOLD analysis project Ga0154001, IMG submission 104699) | Attine ant fungus gardens microbial communities from New Jersey, USA - TSNJ085 MetaG | ecosystem: Host-associated > Fungi > Mycelium > Unclassified | place: USA: New Jersey, Wharton State...
GCGCTCCTCGGTCTTCGACATTGACGAGTTGATCGCGTCGAACTTCCGGGCCTTAAGGGCAGGGATCATGCCGTCGAATGAATTTTCGACCCAGACGCATTTCACCCTGAGCTTTGCACAAATTGCGTTACCCAGATCGATGTCAAATCCAACCAGCTCGCCGCTCGGTGTTTTTGACTCAAACGGTGGGTAAGAGCTGTCGATTCCGAACTTGAGTTCTTTTCCATCGTACGCGGATGCTGAAAACGGAATGGATATCGCAAAGAGGGCGATCAGCAGTGGTTTAATCTTCATTTTCGTTTCTCATAAAGCCCAGGTCGGGATTTGCGGCGTTGCACTTTTGTTGTTATCGAGGTTGTGACGGGGGATTGAATGTCCATTTACCTTAGCGACAGACGACGTGGCATCTAGGTGCGGACGGGATAGCCGTCGACTACGAGTTTCTTGAGAGTGTCGATATGCAGTGGCCCAATCTCAGGAAGGATATCGTTGTCCGACACAAAGTCCCGGCCGTAGCAAGCACCGAGGATTGCCATGCCACTCTCGTGCAGGGGCACATTTACCCCAGCCAGTTCGGCGAGTCGAAGCGTTGGTACCAATCCGAATGGGACGTCTTCGAGCACGTAGCGTGTCGCAATAGCTGTCGGACCTAGTGGATCACTTCCGCGCTGGACGAGCTGCGCGGATATGTCGGAAAGTGAATCGCCAACGACGTCGAAAGACAATCTAAAATGGTCGAACGTTGTCCTTACGGTCTTTCCGAATGCGGTCGCAATGGAAATCCGTTCGTGGTCCAGAGCCTCGAGCAGTTTGCCGACCATCGGTGTCACATTGGAGTTTTGCCCCCAAGTTTCTCCCTTCTCTATACGGGTTAGATTGGTGAGGGCAATGCCCATGTGATCTTGCGGATTAATGTTGCTGAGCGTGAGGGTGAGCATGTCGTCCTTTAGAAGGAAGCGGTCACCAAATAGCGAAATGCAAGTTTCATGGACCCGGGCAGCGTGACGAGTCGGGAGCGCGGCCATGTCGACCTTAGCGCGGATTGCTCCGATTCTTATCTCCGTGGCGGATTGGCTCTTGCACGTTAAAACGGTCGTGCTCCAAGCTGCTATCGGAATGTCGAGCCCCCGTTCCGCAAGACGCTTCGAAAGGTAGAGGGCGGCGAACGAAAGATGGCCGCTGATGATTATGGTATGACGTGCCTGGATAAAAGGGATCAGATTGTCCAGGACAAATCGGTATCCGTAGGCGGGCAAAGCAACGACGATGACGTCCGCTTGAGCAAGTTCTTGGGCGCTCGAACATATGCGCGGATTAAATTCCCCCTCGATCGCCCCTGTTACCTTAAGCGGAGTTCCGATGACAAATTCGGATGTTCGTGCTCCAGATGGTGACCAAATCGTCGGGATATGTCCGGTTTTGAAGAGGTACGCCGCGTATCCCAAGGCTATCGCGCCAGCGCCGGCAATTGCGACTTGCATATTCTGTATCCTTGTACTTATCCACTGTCCATGCGTGACTGACTTGTGTCCCGGTCCAACTACAGATTTCTTGCGGGACACGTTAACTTCTATGGCTTTACGTGCAGATCCCTCGCCGGGGTAATTAGCTTTTAAACCTTTTCCATCAAGGTAATTCTGAACCGGGTTCGAGAATATGGGTGTCAAAATCGGACGTCAAAGTCGAGTTTGACTGTGTCAGTATTCTCTGGGGTTATGTGTGCGGCGGTCAGATGCTACTTAGGAGCACGCCACGTTGTGGCCGCGGGGTCGTGTCGGTAGCTATAACCACTAAGAATATGTTCATGTGCCAAACGGACTTTGACACGTAATTCCATCCAGCTTAGCCTCGGGCAACCGATAGGAATAGTGCGTCATGGATCAGCGAATTCGTTGCGCGCGTCGACGTATCTGGTGTGTGTCGGGTACCGTCAGGTGCGACGTGAGCGACAGCACGAGCAGAAGACTGTACTTCGGGAATTGACCCGCCGGATACGCGGTGGGGGAATGGGGATTGAAGGGCGGAAATGGCGAGCGGCTTCAACAATATGGACGACATCGATAACAAGTTGATTGCGCTTCTACGCGCTGATGCACGCACCAGTGTTGCAACTCTCGCCTCGAAGCTGGGAGTTGCGAGAAACACTGTCACGGTGCGTCTGAGAAAGTTGGAGGACGATCAGGTCATCGTCGGTTACACAGTGCAGCTCCGCCCCGAGTCCGACCCAAATCACATTCGAGCATGGATGGGGGTGCAAGTTGACGGAAACCGCACCCACGAAGTTATCGCCAGTCTCCTCGGTGAACCGGGCGCGGTAGCGCTTCACGACACAAACGGTCGGTGGGATCTGCTTGCAGAAGTGCAGGCGGGCACCCCAGCCGAACTCTCAAAGGTTCTCGAACGCGTCCGGCTGATAAAGGGAATCAGACATACTGAAACCAGCATACTGCTGAAAACGTTTCGGTAGACGTCAGAGTGATTTACTGGCTACTAGCATAGTGATGCTAGATTGCGATCACAGGCATTTTGCCTTTTCCATCCATCAACCCAGACGTGTAGCAAGCGCATTCGTTCCTGATTGTGGCCACCCTTCAAAAAACGCCCGTAAAGGATCCGCGGCCATCGGCACAGTTATGCGAACTCTACCTTAGCAGCAGTTTTCACTGTTGATTGCAGCATGCCGAAAAGATTTTTGGGGTTGCTGAGAGAGGGGATCAACTCGATCGTCTTGCCGACGGAGCATTCTTGCGCAACGTCGCGGATAAAAGTCAGTGCAGAGTAGTCTTCCAGGGCAAAACCTACTGAGTCGAATACCGTGATCTGCGATGCATTGTTTCTACCCGCTGTCTTGCCGGCGAGCACCTGCCATAGTTCGGTGACGGGGAAGTCTGGGCTCATTTGTTGGATGTCGCCTTCAATGCGAGTCTGAGGCTCATATTCGACGAAAACCGCTGCACGCTCCAGAACACCAGCATGTAATTCGGTCTTGCCTGGGCAATCGCCGCCGACGGCGTTGATATGTACGCCACTCGCAACCATGTCGGGGGTGATGATAGTTGCGTTAACCTTATCGGCAGTCACAGTCGTGATGATGTCGACGCCCTGAACCGCTTCTTTCGTGCTGTTGCAGACAATGACCTCGAGATCATGCCGCGCGACATTGTCGACGAGTTTCGCAGTTGCAGTCGGGTCGACGTCAAACACGCGGATTGTTCGGATGCCAAGCAGGTCTCGGAATGCAATGGCCTGAAATTCGCTCTGAGCGCCGTTTCCGATTAGAGCCATGGTCCGACATTCAGGCCGCGCAAGCGCGCGGGCGGCAACTGCAGACATGGCTGCAGTTCGCATTGCCGTAGTGATAGTCAGTTCCGAAAGAAGACGCGGAATGCCCGTGCCTACATCGGCAAGAACACCGAACGCCATGACGGTAGGCAAACCAGCGGCAGTGTTCTTCGGATGGCCGTTTACGTACTTGAATGCAAATTCATGCTCGTCGGCAATCGGCATGAGTTCGATAACGCCGTCACGGGAGTGGCATGCAACTCGCGCGCTTTTGTCGAATTCCTGCCAGCGTAGGAAATCACGCTCGATGCGCTTCGCAATGCCGCCAATACAGCGCGACAGGCCGACTTGGCTGACGATTTCGACTACATCTTCAGGACTGAGATAAAGCATGGGAAGCGAGTGTGACATTGGTCTCTCCGGTGAAAAAATAGTGTAAATATTTTTCCAGAGTGTCGCGTCAATCGATAGAGGCAAATATGTATCAGTTTGATAGCGACTTGAGCGAAATGCATCGCCTATCGTTGCATTTTGCGCATTCTGAATGGTGGTCTTTCGATCAGTAGCTTCGCGTACGCTCGTCGAGAAAATGGATTTGAGTCCCGTTGTCATCGAAGACCAAACGCGATGGGAATTAGCTCGGAGCTGGACATTAGGCGAGGTCGCAGTAGGCGCGACTACTATCGAGCAGTGTGGCGCATTACCCCAGAAGTCGGGTCCGCTCGGATTACTCGGACGGAGTTGTCCCGTTGACACCCGAGGTAACTCCCCATGCGCGAGCCAATCGGATCGGCATCTTCCCTTATTGACGGTGTGAGAAAAACTTCAATGGGTTCTTGAGGGTGACTACCAACCGGAGGAAGTCTGGCCGTGTATCCCGAACAATGCGTCCACGTGTCGGTTGACCGCATCGGCCAAGTGGACGCCGCCTTAAAGGCGGCCATCGTGCCAGTGGCGCGATGGATCTGTGATTACAAATTTGACCATTGTGAGATCTGGTCCGCCGCCCCCAGGCATCTAGTTGTGATTGCAGGCTATAACCTTTGGGAATAGGGGGGCGTTGAAACTGGACTTTGACACCTAGTTTTGGCGCCCATAACCTGCATTACAAGCTTGGAAATCAGCAGATAAGGCGTGTTATGAAAACCATAGGATTAGGTCTGCAGGAGACATCCGCGACGGGGAGCTACCCAAGCCCCACGCTGCACCCGTTGCAAGTCACCATTGTGGATCCAGCCGTTGAAGTAGGCCCCTAAGCATGAGCCAAAAGACCGTTTGTTCTCCGGAAGCGTTAATCCAGCCGTCGAGTAGTGCGATCGCCTCGGTGGAGGTTCAGAGACGCATTCACACGCGTCGGAAGAAGTCTGACATCCTTTGCTACGTAGCTTTGGTCGTCGCACTCGTACTACTTTACGAACTGTTCATCGACAATCCGCGGTGGGAGTGGCCCATCGTCTGGAAGTATCTTTTCAACAAGCGCGTACTGATTGGTTTGGAGAATACGCTGATTTTGACGGGACTGACTAGTGTTCTTGGATTGCTAATCGGCGTTGTTGTGGCGGGATGCCGGATGGCAGAGAACCCTGTTCTGCGTTTCGCTGCTTACATATACATCTGGGTAATTCGGGCGATACCGACGCTTGCGGCTCTGTTATTTCTATTTTTTCTGGCCGCGCTTGTTCCTCGCCTGCATCTGACAATACCCTTCTCGAACGTCACGATTTTCGACATCGGCACGAACAACCTGATATCTCGCTTTAGTGCAGCGGTAATTGGCCTTGCAATTTACCTCGGTGGACATAGCGCGGAAATATTTCGTGGAGGCCTCACCGCCGTCGACAATGGACAAAAAGAGGCGTGCAAGGCCTTGGGAATGAGCGATGCGAAAATGATGTGGCACGTTGTGATGCCACAGGCTATACGTATCATCATACCGCCACTGGCCAACGAGCTAATCACGATGTTCAAGAACACGTCGCTAGTGACGGTGATTGGATACGTGGAGTTGCTTACTACCGTACAACTTATCTACTCAACGACCTTCGAAACTATCCCGCTCATCACTGTGGCTTGTATCTGGTATCTGTTTCTTACGAGCCTCGCGATGCTCGGTCAGAGTTTGCTCGAACGTCGATTTGGGAGGGGGGTATGAGAATGGCGAATCTGAACACAGTGAAGCGCGAGGCGACGTCAGTCGCTCACGCTATGTTCGATATGCGCGCCGTAATCAAGCGTTTCGGCGACTTCACGGCCTTGCACGGAGTCGATTTTTCGCTGAACAAAGGCGAGGTTGTATCCATCATCGGTCCATCGGGTTCGGGAAAGAGCACCCTTTTGCGATGCATGAATATGCTTGAATTGATTGATTCAGGCTCAATGAGCTTTAAGGGAGAGATTCTTGGAACGGAAATGCACGGAAATCGTTGCATTCGCCTATCCGAAAGGGAACTCGACCGACAGCGCCGGTACTTTGGAATGGTTTTCCAAGGATTTCATCTTTTCCCGCACTTTTCCGTTTTGGACAATGTTCTCGCGGGACCGCGGATTGTCCAGCGCAAGCGGCGCAATGACGTAATTGAGCGCGGGCGCTATCTTCTCTCCCGCGTAGGACTTTCTGACAAAATGAATCATTTCCCCAGCCAGTTGTCAGGAGGACAAAAACAGCGGGTCGCGATCGCACGGGCTTTGGCAATGGAGCCGGAGATCATGCTTTTCGACGAACCGACAAGCGCGCTGGACCCTGAACTCGTCAATGAAGTGTTAGAGGTAATGCGGGAGCTAGCTGTTGCCGGAATGACAATGGTGGTGGTCACCCACGAGATGGAATTCGCTCGAAAAGTCTCGAACCGCGTGGTCTTCATGGATGGTGGTCGGATTGTGGACCAAGGGCCTCCAGACCACATCCTTGGTGCCGGTGGTACCGAGCGAACGCAGAGATTTATACGAAGTGTGAGGGACAACTAGGACGGTGAACTCCTTGGGGAGTCGGCATCGCCTGTAGGAGGTCCATGTGCTGGATCTGTCGATTCGTGATTGACTTTCACAGTTTCAACAATTCTGGTGAATCGCCTGTCAATACGATGACGGTCGTTCAATAAACCGACGTACCTAAAAGAGACAACCAATGCTTCGCTATTGTTTAAAGCCATCGAAAATTATTCTGTCGGTGATTTCGGTTATCGCAGTTTTCCTGTCGCCAATTCAATCAGCGCAGGCAGACGAGTCGGCTATTCAGGTGAAGGTGGACCCTTCTTTGAGTGCTATGGTCCCACAGTACTATCGGGAAAAAGGGCGGATTGTGGTTGGTGTAAATCCGGACACTGCACCAATCAAATTCATCGACGATAACGGTGATATTGCCGGTTTCACTCCAGATTTGTTGACTGCCGCAGCAGGGTTGCTAGGTTTGCGGCTCGACCTCACTCAGGCGTCATTCGACTCGCTCATTCCGGGGATGAAGGCTAATCGATTTGACGTACTGATATCGCTCGCTGACTTCAAGTCTCGACAAAACGCGGTGACGTTCATCGACTACCTTAATATGGGTGAGACCGTGGTAGCTCCTGCGGACAAGAATACTACGCTGACCTCGCTTGACAATATGTGCGGGCTACGCGTGGCGTTCGCGAAGGGATCGGGTGTCCAGCCGGAAGGCGAAAGAATCAGCGCGAATTGCGTGAAGCAGGGCAAGCAGCCAATGGTCCCGAATATTTACCCTGACGACAATCTCGTCTTCCTGTCATTGACGACTGGTGCAAGCGATGTGGCGTGGGTCGATTCACCCGAGGGCTACTACAACACGAAGAAGTTTCCCACGAAGTATAAGGTCATCTTCTTCACATACAAGGCGCCCTACGGAATTGGTTTCGGTGTCGACGAGAAGTCGAAGCAACTGGTGGTTGCAATGCAGAAGGCATTGCTCAAACTTCAGGCGGATGGAACCTACGAAAAACTTCTTGGCAAGTGGGGTTTGCAAGCCAAAGATGCCCTGCCGACATTTCCCATCAATGGGGCGACTAGCCACTGAAATCAGCCAGCAGCATGATGATGTCTCGTCAAGGCGGTTGCCTTAAGTCGCGTTACGTGCAGTTCGCCCGTAACGCGACTTAACGATTCGGGGTGATTCTGCGGGTTGAAGCTTGTCCGGGCGAGCCATGGGCAGGTACCGGGGGAGCGCTGCCCACCTTAGCTTTGCCCTCAACCGAGGTAGCAAACCTGAGGGGCTATAATCTGCGGAAAGCGCGTCGGTTTCGAGCTGGTGAGGACTCGGTTCAGACTTCTATTGTGTCGGGGCACTAACAGTGAGCATCCGTGAAGAGACAATTGCAACTGCGGCAGGTCGAGGCATTCAAGGCTCTCATCGAACAGGGCACGGTGAGTCGAGCTGCGGCGATTCTCCACGTTACGCAACCGGCGGTCAGCAAGCTGCTCGTTCATCTTGAGGAGGAAAGTGGGCTGACGTTGTTCGAGCGGGTTAAGGGCCGACTCAATCCGACCGCACAAGGAATGCGGTTCTATGCCGAGGTGGATCGTATTTTCTCAGGGCTCAGACAGCTTGAGGAAGCGATAGCGATTATCCAGCGAAATGATAAAAGGCATCTGGCCATAGGCGTGCTGCCGGCACTTTCTGGAGCATATGTCAGGCGTGTCACGATGATGTTCCTTGCTCGCTGCTCTGACGTTCATCCAGCAGTACATACCCGAGCTTCCAATATCGTTTCCGACCGGGTTGCCGTTCGGCAGATGGACGTCGGTATCACCACGAACTTGGTGAGCAATCCAAATCTGGTTGTGACACCGATTATGGAAAGCCCGTTGGTCTGCATTTTTCCCGTCGGCCACGCTCTTGGTAAGCGCCGGACGGTGCGGCCGGGGGACTTGAGAGATGTACCGTTTGTCGCATATTCAGCCAATAATCGAACGACAAATGTTCTGAATGATGTGCTACGGGCACACGGTATGGACCTCAACGTCGTAATGGAGTGTGAAACCACCCCGACACTCTGTGAGTTCGTTGCGGCGGGGCTTGGAGTCTCGCTCGTTCACCCTCTGTCTGTCATAGACATGAAGGGACGTCTTGAAATTCGTCGGTTCAAACCGGACATTCCCGAGTATTTCCATTTTTGTCACGCGAGGTCGCCGCAGAATCTGGAGCTTGTGCAAGAGTTCCTGCGGTGTGCACAGCAGGTGGCAGAAGAGGCCCAGGCAGAGATTTTCGGCAGCTTCGACCTTGACTAAACGTAGGTCGACTCGTCTACGTATCTTCGATACTGCTTTAGTTTAGTCACTTCCTGCGAAAGGGAGCGCGAACGTTACTGGCGCTCGCGATCTTTAGGGCCATCCTAAGAGCTTATCTGAGAAGACTAATATTTCGATCTTTTCGCAAAGATGTTTGTTCGGTATGAAATATTTCTCGAAAAATGATTAGCATAACGTATCGTTATGTAAGTGGTGATGCTGACTCCGCTATTGGGAGGCATTCGGCTTAAAGGCACTCGGAAATTTCGTATGCCATGTATAACCCGTTGGAATACTTCTGCATTGAAATCGGACTTTGACGGCGTTTTATCACCAACCTAAACTCAAAAATATTATCGAGTTATCGGGGGTTGCTTGGTTTCTGACAACCATGACGTAGTGATTGCTGGCGGAGGCGTCGTCGGTAGTGCCATCGCATACGGACTTCTTGCTCGTGGCCACCGTGTAATAGTGCTTGACGGTAGCGACTTTGATGCGCGCGCCGCGCGTGGCAATTTTGGTCTCGTTGGTGCGTTTGGCAAAGGAGAGGGAGCCCCTCATTATCAGCGACTATCGCTTGATGGAGTCGCATTGTGGCCGGCATTTGCGTCAGCGTTGGAGGCGGAGACTGGAATAGACGTCGAATACGAGAACGATGGCTGCCTTAATTTTTGCGTTGGAGAAGGAGAGTTCGTTAAGCGATCTGCCGATGTTGCGCGTTGGAACGCGCAAATGCCAGACGCGCCCGCATACTCGCGCCTGATTGAGCGTACGGAGCTTGAGCGACTATTGCCGGACGCGCGCCTTGGGCCTCAGGTGCATGGTGCTGGAATTGGTGCTCGCGACGGCCACTGCAATCCTCTCAAGTTACTTCGGGCGCTTCAAACCGCAATTGTGCAGCGCGGCGGAACGTTGGCCGGGAACTATACGGTGACGGGAATTAATCCCCAAGCGGATGGAACTTTCGAGGTTCATGCGCGAACACCCGGTGGCATGCGTTGCCTGCATTCAAAGCAAATCGTTATAGCCGCAGGCTTAGGTTCTACTGAACTAAGCCGAATGGTAGGAATGGACGTACCGCTGCGTCCTCAAAGGGGACAATTGCTCGTTACGGAGCGACTGCAGCCAACTTTGCGTCTTCCGGCCAGCGGAATCCGCCAGACTCGCGACGGAACGGTGATGATTGGCGTGAGCATTGAAGAAGCGGGCATGGACCTCGGTACCAGTACTCCCGTGGCAGCACGCATGGCGCGTCGCGCGCTCTCCATTCTTCCTGAATTGGCGACGGTTCGACTTGTCAGGCATTGGTCGTCTTTGCGAATCATTACACCTGATGAGTATCCGATCTACGCGGAGTCCAAAGAGTATCCGGGCGCCTTCGTAGCAGTGTGCCATTCGGGGATAACGCTTGCCGCGTTCCACGCGGACCGTTTGGCGGCCGCTATCGCTCGTCGCAAGCTTTCCCAAGAGTTCGAGGTATTCCATAACGGGCGCTTCCATGTATCGCAAGTTACCTAGTGTTCCCGCCGATGCTGGCGTGACGGTGTCAATAGATGGCGTCTCGGTTCGTGCTGAATCGGGCGAGACCGTAGCTGCAGTGTTGTTACGCCAAGCTAATCCGACATCACGTACCACTCCGCGTAGCGGTAGTCCTCGCGCCCCTTATTGCATGATGGGAGTCTGCTTTGAGTGTCTGGCTATCGTGGACGGTGTTCCGTCAACGCAAACCTGTCTGACGTTGGTGCATGACGGCATGTCTGTCGAAAGGCAATACGGTCGCCGTTCACTCGAATCGTCAAATTCGTCCGTTCCCGGCTGTCGTGACGACATGAATTTCAGCAGGAAATCTAACTAATGCGTACTTTTGATTTGCTCATTGTGGGCTCAGGCCCAGCCGGTATGAGCGCGGCGATACGCGCTGCAAAGTTTGGACTGTCCGTAGTAGTGGCGGACGAGCAGTCGGCGCCCGGCGGGCAAATATGGCGGGCAATTGAGGCGAACGTTGCCGCGCGATCGGAAAAAATATTCGGAGCTGCGTATCGGGCCGGCGAAGAAGTAGTGCGGCGCTTTCGGGCAAGCAAAGCACTCTACGAACCGAATACTCGCGTTTGGCAAATCGAGCGAGCGTCGGGAAATGATGGGTGGGATGTTTTCATGAGCCGTGGGACGACCGCGGAGCGTGTGAATGCACGGAGAGTGCTGTTGGCAACAGGCGCGCAGGAGCGACCACAACCTTTTCCTGGGTGGACCCTACCGGGTGTAATGACCGTAGGTGCTGCGCAGATTCTGCAGAAAACTTCTCGTCAGATTCCGGAGCAGCCAGTATGGGTGGCAGGTAGCGGTCCGCTGCCATTGCTGTATATGACCCAGTTGCTCGAGGCGGGTGGTTCGATAGCAGGATGGCTGGACACGACTCCGCCTGGTGCATTCAGCCGTAGTCGCTCAAAACTTCTTGCTGCGTCTGCGGGCTGGCGGGACCTATTGAAGGGGGCGCTCTGGTCAGCGAATTTGCGTCGAAGAGGCTTTCCTATTATTCGCGACGTGATTGCCATTGAAGCTAAAGGCATCGGCCAACTTGAGCAGATTTCCTACCGGACAAGTAGTGGTAAAGCAGGAACCGTCAGTGCCGAACTGCTTCTCGCCCATGAAGGTGTTATCCCATCTATGCACTTTACGCAGGCGATGGGATGTCACCATCGGTGGAACGATCAGCAACTGTGTTTCGAACCTGAGCTTGACGTATGGGGCGAAACAAGCGTGAATGGAATCTTTGTCGCAGGCGATGGCGCGGGCATTGGCGGCGCGAAGGCTGCGTATACGCGTGGTGAACTTGCTGCGGTTGGGGTTGCCGCGTCGTTGAACGTCGTTTCAAGTGTGGTCGCGCGAGACGACGCTACGCCGCTGCGGGCGAAGCTGGTGAGGGAACTCGCAACTCGTCCCTTACTGGACGCTTTTTTTCGTCCACGCCGCGAGATATTTGAGCCAGTGGATGAAACCATTGTTTGCCGATGCGAAGAAGTAACGGCTGCGGAAATTCGCTTCGCTGGCAGGGTCGGACAACCTGGACCGAACCAGCTTAAGGCGTTTACACGTGCAGGGATGGGCCCTTGCCAGGGACGGCAGTGCGGGTACACCGTGGCGAACATACTCGCGTCCACACAATGCCGATCGATTTCTGCAGTGGGCTTTCAGCGCGTTCGGCCACCGCTAAAGTCCGTGACCCTTGCCGAAATCGCATCAATCGATGCTCCCGCATCAAACAACGGCTGAGACTTTGGTAGCCGTGCGGCAGTCGGCTAACAGGCATCAGACTTTTCTCTTGCGTACGCTCTTTGCTTTGAGACGCTTCACCTTATAGGCAATCTGGTGTGCGATTTCATCCCAGTCTTCGGGAGGTAATGCATTGAAGTCCGCAGGCTTGATCCCGGCAAATGGCCAGCCTCCGGGGTCTTTTGTGGGAACTCTTGCACGTCCCGCGCCTAACGGCTGTCCGAGATCCGGGCTGAGTAACTGCCACGTTTCCAGCTCAAAAAACTGCGCAATGGTCTCGAGTACCTGGAGGGTGGGGTTCCCCTTTCCGTATTGAATTGAGCCGAGTGTGCCATCTCCTACCTTCATCTCCCTGGACAGATTCAAGCGTGACGTCTCCGGGCGTGTCTCGAGTAGCGCCATGAGGTTCTCCTGAAGGATTTTCTTGGTGTCTAGCATGATGTTGCTAGTTTACCGTGAAATTCGCGTGAGACGTTGCTTGTCTGTCTAGCGGCATAGTGCTAGATTTAAGTAAGCTCTAGCAGAAAACTGAAACGACATGTCGATCATTACAGCTATACGCACCGAACTACTGGCAAGAAAAGGTAACTGGCGAAAAATCTGTAGCGATACAAATCTTTCCTACTGGTGGCTGACGAAATTTGCACAGAGGCGCATCAGCAATCCCGGTACGGTGAATCTGGAAATCCTTAAAACCTATCTCGAAAAGGAGGGCGGCATTCTCCGGAAAGCGGAAGAGCGTAATGAGTTGTAAGTCGTTGAAATGTTCCAGGACGCAGGCATTGATGCGGTTCGAATGATCTCTCCCGTATTTCCTCACCATACCGATACAAAATTCGGTCGTAGTGTTTTTTAGTCAGGCCGTCTTTCATGTTGTGCAAGAGGCACTTGCCTGCATGCTTTCGGTGAGGGCAAGCTTATGCGTGAGCTTATAGAGGCTCTGTTCGGCGGCGATCACACGGACTCAATCGAGAGTCGGCTGTTGCGATGGGGACGTATTTCGCGCGCAGGTTCAGATGGGTTGAGTATGCATGATCTGCGTGAATACGAGTTGATCACGGAGGCATGGCGTCGGCTGAATGTTCCCTATCGTGACATGATCAAGATGGTTTACGTCTGGCGTGCACACCGCGAGATTATCTGTCGACGCCTACATATCAAGCGTTCGCCTCCATCGATCTACGATCTGGAGTTGGCCGCGGCCAGGCGGGCGATGATTGTCGAAATCAGGAAGCAGATTACGGAGGCCGGCCGGTGACTGAATTCCTTGACACACGAATTTCTGTTTCTATACTTGTCTCTACAACTTGATTTCCGGTTCAGGCGAACGCCAACCGAGTTTCCACCCAGCGGTGGGTCCGATGTAGCCAGGCGATAGACGCTCATACTCTGGCCGGAATCAAACCAGAATTGTTGAGCCCGTGATCAGTACCAAGCTGACACGGGTTTTTGTTTTGCTCGTTAGCTTTTCTCGTTGTCCTGCTCCGTCGGATCTTGCCGGTACATGACGTAGTTCGACGGTATGAAGACACTGACAATCTGGACGCAGAAGGGCGGCGTAGGCAAGACCGCGTTGACCTGCCAACTCGCTCACGTTTTGCGCGCTCGTGGTTATCGCGTGCTGGTGATTGACCTGGACAGCCAGGGCAATGCGGGTGCCGCCCTCTTGCGCGCGGAGAAGGCTGTGGCGCTCGCCATCACGGCCGCATCAATGTTGATGAACGGCAATCCGGTCGTGGACGTTCCCGATATCGCGTTCGCTGTGATTCGTGCGACGCCCGAACTGATCCGGATCCCCGAGCAGCCAGACGAGTTCAGCCGATTCCACGAGAACTTCCAGACCAATCTGGCCCGCGTCACGTCCGCTTTCGACATCTGCCTTATCGACTGTCCCCCATCCGACGATGTGCGCGTCCTACTCGCGTTGACCGTTGCCGGCTTCGTACTCAGTCCGATCCAGCTCAATCAGGAAGCGATCGAGGGCATCGTCAAGACACTGCGCGGCACGCGCGGTGTGGAGCGTATCCGCGAGAAGTTCAATCCGTCGCTGCAGTTCCTCGGCATCGTGCCGAACATGGTCGAAGCGACTCCGCTGCAGAAGCGCAATTTCGTCGAGGTCCTAAAGAGCTTTGGCCGCTACCTCGTACTGGACGATCACGGCCATCCGCTGCGCATTCTGCGGCGCTCGTCTATCGCGGAGGCGCAAGAACTCGGTGTGGCCCTGCCGGAACTTGGCCGTACGAAGACCGCGGCGCGCGAGGCCTGGGCCGAACTTTCGCCAACACTCGACCGGATAGCGGATCTGGTGATGGAGGCTCAGTCGGACGAGCAGGTGATGGATCAACCGGCAATGAAGGCCGATCATGGCGCTTGATCTGTCCATGCTCGACGATCCGCCCACGAATGCGATGGGTGCTGTGCTGGATCTGCCAATCGACGAGATCCAGGAGGATCCGACGCAGCCGAGAAAGACGTTTTCCCAGGCGTCGCTCGACGTGATGGCTCTGCGTATTCGCCAGAAAGGTCAGGTGGAGGTCCCGGTCACAGTGCGTCCGAAGCGTAAGGGCAAGTATCGGCTGGTCGATGGTGCGCGTCGCTATCGCTCATCGTGCATTGCGGGTATGCCCACGATACGGGCAATTATCGAAGCTGACCACGTTATCGACCCCTATACGCAGGTGGTCGTGAACCTGCAGCGTGAAGAACTGAAACCGATGGAACTGGCTCAGTTCATTGCGGGGCGCCGCACCGCGGGTGATTCTCTCAGTACGGTTGCCGATGCGTTGGGCATCAGAGGGCGGGACGTGACGGCGCATCTGTCACTGCTCGACGCGCCAGCATCGATTCTCGAAGCTTTCCACGCCGAACGGATTCGCAGTGTGCACGGGGTCTATGACCTTTGCCGGCTGCATGCACGGCATGCCGAGATCGTTGACGCGTTCATGGTGGAGCACGCTGACGAGGAAATCACGCGCAGCATGGTCGGCCGTCTGCAGGCGGCGACGCGGTGTGAAGCTGGCGCGGAGGTCGGGGACACGCCGGCCTCCGCGGCGAACTCGACCGCAGCGTCCGGAGGGAGCGACCCGCCGGATGGATCCTCGCCATCGCTTGAGGGTGCCGCCATTGCGTCTGCGACGGGTGAGTCCTCTGCGCACTCGCTGCCTTTTCATAACCCTGATATCGAGCGCAAAGCCAGGCCGCCGAAGCTCGACGAGCCCACCCGCATCCGCAAGCCGTTGCTGCTCGCTGATTACGAAGGCAGTGCGGTGATGCTGCGCCTCGACCGCATGCCCACGTCGCCGGGCCTGGCCTTCATCAAGTACGAGGATGGACGCGGCGAGCGTGAAGTCGAGCTCGGCGTGCTTCGCAACTGGACTTTGACCGATTCGAAGGTGTAACGATGAATCACGCGATCAAATGTTTCTGCCGCAACCTGTTTGTGGCGCTGTCGCTGGCACTGTCCTTGTCCGCGGTGCCGACGCTCGCTCATGCGGACGACTGGGGGTGCCAGGTCCTGCTGTGCCTGGCCAATCCGGGTGGACCGGAGCAGTACGGCGCATGCGTGCCGCCGATTGAAAAACTCTGGAAAGCCCTGAGTCATGGCGATCCGTTTCCGACCTGTGATTTCAGCGCGGGGTTCGCCAGTCTGCCGCCCGAGGTGCGAAATGCGATTCCGGCCGCTTGGCTCGCGAATCTCGGCGCGGGGACCGGTGCGTCGAACACCTGGGCGAGCAGCGGGTACTGCCGCGAGGATCTGCTGTACTGGGGCAGCCCCGAGCAGAGCGTTCCACTGTGCCAAGCATTGGGTGCGATCAACGTCATGATCGACGGTCAGCTCTATACGCGCGTCTGGTGGAGGACGAGCGGCACCGATGGTAGTTCGACCATCACGGAATACTACGGCTCACCGGGCGTACCAGGGGACGAGGGTTTGCCGGGCCAGGCTGTCTACGACCCGACCCAGGCGTTCGCGCTCTGGATGCAGGTGCAGGACGAAGACTCGCGCTGGAACCGATAAGGGGCAAAGCAATGATCCCGGTCGATCTTTCGATGCTCATGGCGGAGTGTGCGCCGGCCGTTCATCCGGTCACGATGCAGGCGGTGGTGCATGCCGAGTCCGGTGGTAATCCGTATGCGATTGGCGTGGTCGGTGGGCGTCTCGTGCGTCAGCCGCGCACCCTGGCCGAAGCTGTTACCACTGCGAATGCACTGGCGCGCGCGGGGTGGAACTACAGCGTAGGCCTCGCGCAGGTAAATCGCAGTCACCTGGCCCAATACGGTCTGACCGGCGCGGCGGCGTTTGATGCCTGTCGCAATCTGCAGGCCGGCGCCGACATCCTCGCGCGGTGCTACGCGCGGGCAGCAAGCCGCACCCGTACCGGGCAGGTCGCGTTACGCGATGGCTTGTCCTGCTACTACAGCGGCGATTTCCAGACGGGCTATCGATCCGGCTACGTGCAACGGGTCGTCATGAGCGTGGGCCAGGTCTCTGCGCCAACCCGCCCGCCGGTCGTGCCGGCCATCGAGGCACGCGTTGAGGCACATGAGGCTATTCCCGTGGTGCCGATGCCGGATCCGGCTGGTGAGCGCGATCCGGCGCGCGCCGCGCGGCGTGCCCGCCCGAATCAGGCACCGGGGGAAGATGCGGCCGACCGGCTGAACGTGCCGGACGCGACTTCAACGCCGGACAACAGCGCAGTGGTGTTCTGATGAAAGCGCTCATTCTTGCTGAAAAACCTTCGGTCGCCGGCGACATCGCGGCGGCCCTGGGGGGATTCACGCAGATCGACAGGACGCTCTTCGAGCGTGACGATCTGGTCGTGACCTGCGCGGCCGGGCATCTCGTGCAACTTGCTGCTCCCGAGCGCATTGCGCATCTGACGCCCGTGATTCCGGAGAGCTTCGACCTGGTCGTGCGAGAAACCGCATCGGAGCGGCTGAAGGCCGTGCTCAGGCAGATCCGTCGTGGCGACATCGGCGCCCTGATCAATGCCTGCGATGCCGGCCGGGAAGGTGAGCTGATTTTCCGGCTCATTGTCGAGTTCGCGCAAACCGTCAAGCCGATTCGTCGTATGTGGCTACAGTCGATGACGCCGCAGGCGATTCGCGGCAGCTTCGCCGCGATGCGCACCGACGCGCAGATGCAGCCGCTTGCGGCAGCGGCCCGCGCACGGGCCGAGGCGGACTGGATCGTGGGTATCAACGGATCCCGGCTGTGCCGCAGGCTGACGGGTGTCACGACGCCGGTGGGGCGCGTGCAGACGCCGACCCTGATGCTGGTGGTCGGGCGGGAGGAAGCGATCCGCACGTTCCAGCCGCGCACCTATTACGAGGTGCATCTGACGGTCGCGCTGGAGTCGGGCGAATTCATTGCGCGCTGGCAGAGCCCGGATGGGCATGGATCCGATCGCGCTGAGCCGGACACCGCGGAGCGGCGCGAGCGGGTCTGGAACGAGCAGGCGGCCCATGCCGTCGTGCAGCGTTGCACCGGGTGCGCCGTGCTCGGTATCGTCGACGACACACAGCCATCCCGGCGCAGTGCGCCAGCCCTGTTCGATCTGACCAGCCTGCAACGCGAAGCGAACCGGCTCTACGGCCTATCGGCGAAACAGACGCTCGATCTCGCCCAGGTCCTGTATCAGGATCGCAAGGTACTGACCTATCCCCGCACCGATGCGAAAGCGTTGCCCGAGGATTACGTGCCGACCATCACGAAGGTCATCGGCACGCTGGCTGAGGGCGGTGCCCATGCCGTGCAGGCACGGCGGATCCTCGATGGCGGCTGGATCCGGCCGACGAAGCGGATCTTCGACAACAGCAGGATCAGCGACCACTTCGCGATCATTCCGACGGGCGCATCCGCATCGGGCTTGTCGGAGGCCGAGTGGACGATCTATGACCTGGTCGTGCGTCGTACGCTCGCCGCGTTTTATCCCGATGCGGAATTTGCGGTGACCACGCGCACGGTGGAACTGCAGGACGATGTTTTTGTTGCCCGCGGACGGGTTATGGTGCAGCCCGGATGGCTTGCTGTCTATCGCGTGGAGATCGATGGCGACAGCAAGGGCGATAACAAGGAAGACGTTGCTGATGCGTCAACCGCGTTGCCGGTCCTGAAAACCGGCGAGGCGGGGCGCAACGCCGGCGTGTCGGTCGTCCAGGGGCAGACGCGCGCGCCGTCGCGCTATACCGAGGCGACGTTGCTGTCCGCGATGGAGCACGCCGGCCGCGAGGTCGAGGTCGAGGACGAAGCGCTGCGCGAGGCGCTGGCCGAGCGCGGGCTCGGTACGCCGGCCACGCGTGCGGCAACTATCGAGGGCCTGCTGGCCGACGGTTATCTGGAACGTCAGAAAAAGCTGCTCGTGCCGACTCCACGCGCGTTTTCGCTCAAGAAGCTGCTCGTCATGCTGCAGGGCGAGCCGTTGCTGTCGCCGCTGCTCACGGGCGAATGGGAGTCGCAACTGCGTGCGATTGAGCGCGGCGAGCTGCCGCCCGACGGGTTTCGCCAGCCGGTCGAGACGTTTGTGCGTTCACTCGCGAAGCGCACCGATGCGGTCGAGGCCGCGGTGCTCGCGGCCAATCCGCCGTGCCCGGTCTGCGGCAAGGCATTGCGGCGTGTGGTCGGCAAGCACGGCCCGTTCTGGAGTTGTTCAACCTACCCGACGTGCAACACGGTCCTGCCCGATGAGCAGGGACGTCCCGGCCAACCGCGACCGAAACCGGCTGTCAGCGAATTCAGGTGTGCCTGTGGCGCGGGTCTGGTGCACCGGGCCGGCCTCTCGAAGAAGACGCGCAAACCCTACAGCCTGTGGTCGTGCAGCGCCTATCCGAAATGTAAACGCAGCTACCCCGATCGTGGTGGGCAGCCGGATACCACGAATCGTCCGCCTGACTGAGGCCAGATAGCGAGCGGTCCATTAATCAAGCAGTCGGTGATAGAGCGGTATGCGGTGTGATCTCGGCGGAGACATCCCGGATATCTATTTAGTAATACTAAAGAGGTATGAAATGAAAATTCGTCAATCACACATCAGGATCGTCCTGCAACTGGTCGGGACGTGCTTTCTGTCGTTGCTGCTGGCCGACACCGCCTGCGCACAGATCACCTCGCAGGCGAGCACGATCCTTAACGATATCTCGACGGGGCTCACGGCGATCGGCGTCGTGATCTGCACGATCGCGCTGATGTGGGCGGGTTTCAAGATGATGTTCCAGCATGCACGCTTCGGTGAGATCGCGAACATCTTCATCGGTGCGATGCTGGTGGGTGGTGCCGCGACGATTGCCGGCGTGCTGCTGTCCGGCAGTTCGTCGTAAATCGGGAGACACGTCATGTCCCCGCTCGATCTACGCGACGAGATTTTCAAGGGCTGTACGCGCCCGGCCATGCTGATGGGCGTGCCGATCGGGCCGTTTATCGGTGCGGTCGGCTCGCTCCTGATCGCCGGCATGTGGACGTTCACGGTGTCGCCTGTTGCGGCACTCATCGTGCTGTCGATGCTGATTCCGGTCGTGGTCACGATGCGTGCGATTACGCGCTATGACGACCAGCGGCTGCGGCAGACCTTCATGCATCTGCGCCTGCGTCTGCTGCAGCGAAACCGGAAGCTCTGGGGCGCGCATGCTTATTCGCCGACTGTGAAATTCCCACGGCGCAAGGTGGGTGGCGTGGGTGGCGCGGTGCCGAAGTTCGACGCTGAAGCCGCGCGTGAAGTGCCGGTCGCCGATTTCGTGCCGTACTCGTCGCACCTGACGGACACCATCGTCCGCACGCGTGAAGGCGATTTCCTGCGGATTTTCCGTCTGGAGGGAATTGCCTTCGAGACGGCCGACCCGGTTGATATCCTTGCTCGGCACGAGGGATTCAACAGTCTCGTGCGCAGCTTCGGCACGGGCAACGTGTCGCTGTGGTCGCACCGCGTCAGCCGGCGTGTGAGCGACCGGTTCAGCGCAGATTACGCGAACGAGCGGATCGACGCGATGGTGGACGCTTACTACGATGGCTTCGCCGGCTACCGGATGATGGCGCGCGACCAGTATCTGACCGTGATCTACCGGCCAGTGCGCACGAAAACCGGCAAGCTGCTGCGTCAGGCGCCGCGCACGCTCGATGCGATCCGCGAGGCCGAGCGGGCGGCGATCAAGGCGCTCGACGACCTGGGGCGCGACGTCATGCAAAGCCTGGCGCGCTACCGGCCTGAGCCTCTGGGCACCTATCAGCACGCCGGCCGCGAATACTCGCGTGCGCTCGAATTCCTGGGCTACCTGCTCAACCGGGTCTGGGAACGCGTGGCGGTGCCGTCGGGCCGCATCGCGGAAGCTTTGCCGACTTCACGCCTCTTTTTCGGTGGCGAGAAGCTCGAATTGCGGACCGCGAGCGGACGTCAATATGGCGTGATGCTCGATCTGAAGGATTACCCGGAGAACTCGGAGCCGGGCATGCTCAACGGTCTGCTGTACGGCAATTTCGAGTTCATCGAAACCCAGAGCTTTTCGATCCTCGATCGCGCGAGCGCGAAGACGGTGCTCGAACGCCAGCGCGGTCGGCTGATCGCGGGCGAGGATGCCGCGAGCTCGCAGATCGCGGCGATGGATCAGGCGCTCGACGGTCTGGTCAACGGGACGTTCGTGCTCGGCGAGTACCACTATTCGCTCGCGGTGTTCGGCGACACGCAGGCCGAGGCCGAACGGGCGGCGTCGATGGCGCGGGCCACGTTGCAGGACGCGGGCTTTCAGGCGGCGATGGTGGATCTCGTGGCGGATGCCGCCTGGTTCGCGCAGCTGCCGGCGAACTGGCGCTATCGCACGCGCGAGGCGACGCTCAGCTCGCGTAATTTTTGCGGGCTGTCGAGCTTTCACAATTTCATGTCGGGCAAGCGCAATGGCAATCCGTGGGGCGAGGCCGTTGCGATCCTGAAGTCGCCGAGCGGCCAGCCGGTCTACCTGAACTGCCATGTGACGCCGGAAGACCGGGATTCGTTCGACGCGAAGGCGCTCGCCCATACGCTGATCGTGGGTCAGGCGGGTTCCGGCAAGACCGCGCTGGAAATGTTCATCCTCGCGATGCTCACGAAATACGGCGTGTCGCTGGCGCTGTTCGACAAGGACCGTGGCTGCGAGATCGCGATCCGCTGGATGGGGGGTACCTATCTGCGCATGAAGCGGGGCGAATCGACCGGGCTTAATCCGTTCTGGCTGGAACCGACGCCGGGTAACGTGGATTTCTGGGTACGGGTCGTGACACGCTGCGTGACGCGCGCGGACAAGCCACTGAGCACGAAGCAGGAAGGGGATATCTGGACGGCCGTGCAGGCGGTGGCGGGCATGCCGAAGGAAGTGCGACGCCTGTCGATGGTGTTGCAACTGCTGCCGAAGGATGGCGAGGACAGTCTGTACGAGCGTCTGGCGAAATGGTGCCGGCCGGGGCGTCTGGGCTGGGTGCTCGACAACGTGACCGACCAGATCGCGGGCGCGATGGCACAGAGCCAGATTTTCGGCTTCGATGATACCGAGCTGATCGACGATCCCGAGATCGTGCCGCTCGTCACGATGACGATGCTGCATTACACCGACCTCAAGATCGACGGCAACCGGTTCGTGGTGGTGCTGGCCGAGTTCTGGAAGCGGCTGCAGAGCGACGTGTATACGAGCTTTGCCGAGGACATGCAGCGCACGGGCCGCAAGGAGAACACTTTCGCGATCTACGACACGCAGTCGCCGGCCGAAGTGATCGCCAGTCCCGCCGCGAAGGCGCTGATCGGCCAGATGGCGACGGTCATCTATCTGCCGAATCCGACTGCAGACGCGGCCGACTATATCGACGGTTTCAAGCTGTCGAAGGCAGAATTCGAGATCGTGCGCAACCTGGGCGAGACCAGCCGGCGCGCACTGATCAGGCAGGGTTCGCGCTCGTGCGTGGTGACACTCGATCTGTCCGGCCTCAAGGCGGGCCAGGGCGAAGCGATCGACATCCTGTCGGGCTCGAAGGACAACGTCGAACTGCTCGACGAAATTCGTGCTGAGGTCGGGGACGATCCTGAGAAGTGGCTGCCCGTGTTCCAGCAGCGTCTGGCTGCGCGGCGCGATGTGCAAATGAGCGCGAAGCAGAAGATCCGCCCATATCCGGTCACGCCGTTCGCCGTGCAACCGGAATTCCGGACGAACCAGACGGGGGCCCGTCATGGCTAGTGGCGTGTTTTCCATGGTCGGCAACGGCATCGAAAGCGGTATCGGCACCTACGTGACGCATA